>Ga0302286_10000239_pt1 | contig 45196 bp, 38 predicted proteins | sample III_Fen_E2_3_FD_198765 | JGI IMG/M metagenome (GOLD analysis project Ga0302286, IMG submission 198765) | Peat permafrost microbial communities from Stordalen Mire near Abisko, Sweden - III_Fen_E2_3 | ecosystem: Environmental > Terrestrial > Soil > Wetlands > Permafrost | place: Sweden: Abisko...
TTCAATTATTGTGTCAATATTCAATCAATAGAACTTCCGGCCTCTGTTCAAATAATAGAGGGTGAAGCATTTCAATACTGCAAAAAATTGAAGTCAATAACATTGCCGGGAGTAAATAGTATTGGAGGAGGTGCTTTTTATGGTTGTGCATCATTAACGGATGTTGTAATCCCTGATGCTGTGAAAATAATACAAGCAACGGTTTTTTACGAGTGTACAGGACTAACTTCAATTACTTTAGGTAATGCTACAACACAGATTGGCGAAAGTGCTTTCAATGGGTGTAATAATTTGAAGTCTATAGTTATTCCCAATACTGTACAGGTTATTAATGAAAATGCGTTTTACAATTGTAGTAGTTTGATGTCAGTGACGTTAGGAACTTCATTGACAGCTATCAAAAATTATGCTTTTTCGGGTTGTACGAGTCTTCAGTCAATTCAATTTCCTGGTTCGCTTACCAGCCTTGGAGATTATGTTTTTGAAAACTGCAAGGGACTAACTTCTCTTCTTATCCCGAGTAGTATGAGATCTGTGGGTACAAATACATTCGCTAATTGTAGTGGCATCACTACCGTTACAATTGGAGATGCAAACAATCCGGGGCTGCCTTTAAGTTTTGATACCTTTACATTTACCGGTTGTACAGGAGTTAAAACCTTAGTTCAAAATAAGGATATTGTCAATAATTCGTCTTATTGTCCTTTTATGGGATTTACTGCCCTTGAGAATGTTACCATAAGTAATTATGTATCTCATTTAAATGATTTCGCCTTTTGGGGTTGCTCTAAAATCACAACACTAACAATCCCGAATTCTGTAAAATCAATAGGTGCTTCTGCATTTTATAATTGTTCCTCATTGACTAATATTAAATTACCAGACAACCTCCAAAGTATTTCTAATTCTTTATTTTGGGGATGTAGCAAATTACAGAGTCTGACTATACCTTCATCGGTAGTGGTTATTGGTAATTATGCTTTTTGTGAATGCAGTAGTTTAACATCACTGACTATTCCCAAAAGCGTTATTGCTATAGGAGGAGTTGCCTTAAGTGGTTGTAGCGGTTTAAATGAATTGACCATTTTATCTTTGATTCCGCCTGTATTAGGCTCGAATTGTTTTGATAGAGTTGCTACATCTACCTGCAAATTGTATGTTCCAACCGGAAGTAAGGTCACATACCAAAATGCCAAACAGTGGAAAGACTTTGCAAACATAGTTGAAAAGGAAATAGAAGATGTGACCCAAACGCCGGACACGACTGTTTATCCAGATCCGATAGCAGGTATCTCAAAAGCTATTACTATTAATGCCGGCGGTTTGCAGTCAGCATTAACAGCAAATGAATTAGCAACAATAAATAAACTAAGTATTACAGGGTCGATTAATGCATCTGATTTCTTGGTTATTCGTGATAATATGCCAGTTTTAAACATTTTAGACTTGAGTAACACTTCCATTGAAGCTTATACAGGTCTGCTGGGAACGGGTGGTTCTGATAATATTTCTTACCCTGCAAATGGTGTGCCGATAAATGCATTTTATAATCAAAATACATCAAAAGGAAAAACGAGTTTAGTATCAGTATTACTGCCTAAAACAGTGACCAGTATCGGCGATAATGCTTTCAAATATTGTGGAGGTCTTGCTGGAACAGTTCCACTCCCACCCTTAGTAACTTCAATTGGGATTAATGCATATCAGTCTTGTAATCAACTTAATGGTATATTAATTATTCCTTCTTCAGTGACTTATATCGGAGAAGCAGCTTTTGCAGGATGTGATGGGCTTAACTCAATTACCATCCCTTATGGAATTACTTCAATAGAACATGCCACATTCTATCGCTGTAATCGTTTAATAAAGATAAACATTCCATCTTCTGTAACAGAGATAAAACAAAGTGCATTTTATGAATGTGGCGAATTGATATCTCTGGATATTCCTTCATCTGTAAAAACTATTGGCAATAATGCTTTTGTATATTGTGGATTGGTATCTGTAACACTCCCGCCTTCAATTACCAATATTGATGACTATACATTTACTGAATGTCACGCTTTACAATCTATTGTAATTCCGGAAGGAGTAAAATCGATAGGAAGCTCTGTATTTCTAAACTGTTATTCATTAACAAATATATCATTACCTTCTTCATTGACATCCATCGGTTATCAGACTTTTTTAAATTGTCGGAATATTAGTACTATTTATGCCTATCCAACAACACCTATAAAACTTACAGATTATTCTACTTTTTCCAGTGTAAATAAAAGTACTTGTATTCTATATGTACCCGCAGGTTCTTTAAAAGCATATCAAGAAGCTGATCAATGGAAAGATTTTTTGAATATTCGAGAAATGGGAATTACGGGTATAAATCTACAAACCAGTAATCCGATAAGTTTTTATCCTAATCCTGTGAAAAATAGCTTCTTTATTGATGGAGTTACTCAACCCGGGATTCTTACACTGACAAATTTAAATGGAACGGTATTGTTAAACAAACAAATTACAGAAAACGGAAGTGTTTCATTAAGTGCATTTCCAGACGGTGTCTACATTGCGAAATTCAAAACGAATAATTCTAATACTGAACAGAAAATTATAAAAAATAGCTCATACTAAACGCTTTCCATCGATTGCATTGCATGATAATATATAGCAATGAAACTATAAACAGGAGTAATTCAAATCCCCTAAAGGGGAACAAGAGTGGTGTGCGGGAGGAAAAACATTTAGAAAAATATATAACGGATATTTATTGAACAATATATGAAAAAGATAATCATTGCCTTTGGTTTGCAATTATGCATTTTGGCGGTTTGTGGCCAGCAGCATACATATTCAACCAAAATCTACAGTGTAGATTTAATGGGCGACACCATTGTAAAAGATGAACATGGAAATAAAATAGCCATATATTCTAAAGATATATTCGGCAATAGGGTAATAAAAGATGGAAATGGTAATGTAATGCAAACCATCTCGAAAGACGTGTTTGGCAACACAGTGATAAAAGATGGTCACGGACAAAAAGTTAGGAGTATTGAGAAAAATGTATTCAATGATACGGTAATTAAAGATGGTAGAGGGCAAACGGTTAGTACCATTGGTAAGGATGTGTTTGGTAATACAGTGATAAAGGACGAAAATAATCAGAAAGTAGTCAGCATAGAAAAAAATGTATTTGGCGATAGGGTTATAAAAGATAAGAATGGCAGGATTATCAGGAGTTTCTCTAAAGATGTGTTTGGTAACACGGTGATGAAAAATGACAAAGGACAAACAGTTGCCAGCATTGGAAAAAACGTGTTTGGGGATACAGAAATTAAAGGTGAAAACGGTCAGGTTATTAAAACGATTTCGAAAGATGTATTTGGTAATACCATTGTAAAAAATGGTAATGGACAAAAAGTTATCAGTATAGAAAAAGATGTGTTTGGCAGTACGCTGATTAAAGATGGAAATGGAAAACTTCTCAAAAGTATTTCGAAAGATGTGTTTGGTAATACGGTGGTGAAAACAGCATCGGGGTCAACCCCATCAAATACAATATCGTATGATGTAATACAATTTGATGACGATGGAAACCTGAATGAAAGTTCGTTACTTGAACTTATGATGAATAATGGAGATTGAAAGGAATGAGATATTAGTTATTAAACCAATAAAAACAATACGTATATGAAAAAATCTATTTTGGTATTATTTATCCTGACGTGCAATTTATCATTTGGTCAGACAAAAGATTTGCAACAGTCTATCGACTCATTCAGAACGGCACTGAGTCAGCAAAACATTCAGATTAAAAATCTTCAGGCTCAAGTATATCACCTGAATGCAATATTAAATGCCATGAAGAGCAGTTTGAACGATGTGCAGTATATTGCAAAAACAGATTCGGCAACTTACAAGCCCAAAACAGTGATGAAAAAGACAGTGGTAAAAACCAATCAGACGGCAGCAAACGTAACGGTTGTTGACAGAAGCAATACACTGCCTCCATATTCACGGTATTACAGAACTATCAAAGGAAAGAAATATTATATAGACCTGCGCAACAAACAGAAATTCACGATACTACCCAGTGGTAGAAGAGTTTATGTGCGTTTTTAAAATATAAATTAATAAGTAATGGAGATAGTAAAAAAAGGCAAAAGTGAGGGTTGGAAAAATATCCTGAAAATTATTATTCCTTATATAGTAACAGTTGCTGCTTTCCAGATAGTTGGAGCTCTGATTCTTGGTTTAGATATAATTCATTTTGAAGATTACCAACAAACATCAGCACAATTCTTTGTAATGTATTTTTTGACAATGATTGGTACTGTCGGTATCGTGTGGTTATTCACTACCAAGGTTGATAAAAAATCATTTGTAAGTTGCATGTTTGATAAAACTAAGATTTTCAAAGACATTGCTTTGGGGTTGGTTATTGGTTTTGTGATTATGTTTTCCGGTTTTTTAATTCTCATACTAACCGACCAGCTTCAATTTGTGGATATTCATCTTAAAGTTTCGGACTTATTGTATAGTATTGGACTTTTTGTTTTTGTGGCCATAGCCGAAGAAGTGTTTGCGCGAGGATACTTTCTAAGAAACCTCATGGTTTCATTTAATAAATATATAGCACTGGTTATTTCTGCTTTATTATTCAGTCTAATGCACTTAGCCAATCCTAATATTAGCATAATTTCTCTATTTATCCTTTTCCTTTCCGGATTAGTACTTGGTCTCTCATACATATATACCAAAAATATTTGGTTTCCAATAGCTTTGCACTTTAGTTGGAATTTTTTTCAGGGACCCATTTTTGGATTCAATGTGAGTGGCATGAACACATATAAACTTATTGAAACGAAATACACAACGGCCAATAACTGGAATGGTGGTAAGTTTGGTTTTGAAGGTTCTATACTTGCTATATTAGTCATAATTTGTGCATTGACGGTAATATACCTTCTTTTTCAGAATAGAAAACCACTTGTAGAAGAAATGGTTGAAATACAAGAGCAGGAAGTTGAAACTGATCTTATATAATAACAAATAACCTATTTAATCTCTTATAGCATTTACTTTAACTATTTGAATTCAAACTTTATTATGAACCACTGTTATGGACAAAGACATTAATTTGACATTGCCTGAATGGGTGTTTCTTGATGGAAATTCGCATCTTGGTGATACACTGGAAGGTCGTAATGTATTACAGCATATTCAAAGTTACACCATCATGGAATTCTTTCTACTGGTTGAAAATACGGTGGAACAAAATTTATCAGTTAAAACAAAGGAATTTACCTATAAAAATATCTTTAGTGAAACAGAGAGACATTTGTTAGCTGTACATTTCACTTTGGCTAATGATTTTGAACTGGACTGGATCATGCACAATGCCATCGAATTTTACAAAGATTTTATGGACTGGGAAGATAAAAGCCTGATTATTGAAGAAACATCGAAAGATAATTGAATGATTGGCTTCTAAGTAAAAAATGATATTTTAATAAGCTCTTTAATTCTCGCTAAACTAAAAAACAATTATGAAAAAACTAACTGTATTATCATTGGTTCTCCTTGCATTTCTGTATTCAGGGAATATGTTTTCACAACCTGCAGTAGGAGATAAAGCGCCTACCCTTACCGGATTAAAAATGCTCAACAATGAATTACCCGATTTAAAAAACAAATTTGTATTTCTTGATTTCTGGGCTACTTATAGTACACCCGAAGTGAGGTCTTTGGATCATCTCAATAAGTTGGCCGAAAGATTTAAAGATAAAATAGTGTTTCTGGCTGTTAGCGAAGAAAATGAAGAACATGTTCGGAGTATTATACAAGAAAAGCAATGGACGAATATATTCTTTGGTTTGGACAATAATCAGGTATTTCATAAAAACTTTGTCATCAAAGATATTCCGGTTTATTACCTGATTTCTCCCGATAACATCATTCTTTCAACCGGTGTTTCGACTGAAATGGAGGATTTTAAGCTAAATGCTTTTGTGGATAAAAATGATTCGATAAAAAACAAATTAAACTAGCAGAAAAATAATAGTATTCAAAATTAATAACCATTAAATATTTTAATTGAAAAGATGAGTAATCAAACAATCGTACAAATTCAGAACCTGGAGAAATTCTACGAGAAAAAACAAGTTCTTCACGGTATAAATTTAGAAATCACTTCAGGTCAAATTATTGGTTATATAGGACCTAACGGTGCAGGAAAATCAACCACCGTAAAAATACTTTGCGGATTGATTAATGAATTTCAGGGTGAGATTTCTATTTTCGGAAAAGATCTCCGCACCAATACACTAGAGATAAAGAAGCAGGTAGGATATATTCCCGAAAATGCAGTGTTGTATGAATCGCTTACTCCCATGGAGTTTATGGAGTTTATTGGCGAAATGCGTGGTTTGGAAAACGAGATAACCCGCTCGAAAGCAGAAGCGCTGATGAACATTTTCGAGATGAAGGCAAATCTGAATCAACGCATTGCGACTTTCTCCAAAGGTATGCGTCAGAAAGTAATGATTTGTTCTGCCCTGCTGCACAATCCCGATCTTATATTTATGGACGAACCTTTATCGGGACTTGATGCCAACTCGGTGATAATGGTAAAAGAAATGCTTATACACCTGGCACGCGAAGGTAAAACGGTGTTCTACAGTTCGCACCTGATGGATGTGGTTGAAAAAATATCCGACCGCATTATCCTGATTGATCAGGGAAGAGTGATAGCCGATGGATCATTTGACGAACTGAACAAACTATCCAACGATGAAAATCTGGAGAAAATGTTTACCCGTCTGACAGGCAACACCAATCACGGAGAGAAAGCAGAAGCATTTATCAACGCATTTGAAAAATAAACGGTATGATAAAGTTTTTACTTTCGCTATTTAAGCCTTTTCGGTGGTTTATTGAAAAAATGGGGGCCGACTACAATCAGTTTATCATGATTCTGCAACTAAAGCTGACCATGGATAACCGCCGTACAAAAGGCATAGGCGCTAATGCAAAAAAGGAAACCGAGAATGCGTTGATTAAGCAATCTTTCTCGCAGCTGATGATAGGTGTTTTTTTTGCCATATTCTTTTTTTTCATTAAGTCGTCATTCACATTCTATTTCTTCTTTCATTCCTTTTTGATGGCAATGATGGCAATGATGATTATATCCGAATTTACCACCATCCTGTTTGATACTTCGGAGAATGTGATTATTCAACCACTGCCCATTAAAGGCAATACCATCAGTCTGGCACGTAATGCACACGTTTTGACTTATTTGACGTTGATGTCATTTAATCTTTCGGTGGTAACCATTATTACAGCAGGTGTCAAGTTTGGCTTTTTATCGGCATTGCTGTTCAGCTTCACAATTTTTATGAATGTACTCTTCACGTTGTTTTTGGCCAATATGCTTTATTTAATTATTATGCGGTTAGCCAGCGGTGAGAAACTAAAGAACATACTCATGTATTTTCAGATTGTAATAGCTATTCTGTTTATGGGGGCTTATCAACTGAGTATAAATATGGTGGACAAAACACATATCAGTAATATGGTATTGCCTGTTCATTGGTACACCTACCTGATTCCACCTGCATTTTTCTCCGGACTGCTGGAGGCATTTACGTTATTCGTATTTGATATCCGTCACCTAATTTTTATTGCTGAAGCTTTGTTAGTTCCTGTATTGGCCATTTTCTTTACCGGAAAATATCTTACGCCGATATTTAACCGCAAACTGATGGATTTGGAACAGGGCGACCGGGTTTCAAAAGTAAAAACCGAAACTGTTCGCAAAAGCCTTTGGTATAGAATGATGTTCGGTATATTTGTTAGACGGAAAGGCGAACATGCACCTTTCAAACTTATCTGGACTATGACCGGTCGCGAAAGATTATTTATGCAATCGTTTCTGCCGTCATTGGGTTTCATTGTTATTATGATTGCAGTTCAGTTTTTCCGAAACAATACTTTTAATTTAGACGAGATAATACACAGTAAGCTGTACTTGCTGATATTGTACTCGTTTATGTTTATCGGCTTAACGCTTCCGGCATCGTTGCTTAACGGCAATAACCAACAAGCAACCTGGATTTTCAAAACTGTGCCCCTCTCATTGCCTGCCGATTATTTTAAAGGATTTATCAAAGCTGCATTTGCTCGCTTCTTTGTGCCGTTTTACCTGGTTATATCGGTAGGCGTTTGCTTTTTGTGGGGATACACAGTCATACCCGATGTGCTTGTAGCAATTCTGGCCATATATCTTGTTACAACGTTATTTTACTATCTGCAAAGTCCGGGCTTTCCTTTTGCACAACCAAAAACGGCTTCGCAGGGCGGAATGGCTTTTGTGAAAATGATGGGACTAATGCTGACTGCAGTTGCGTTGGGCTTAATGCACTATTTTTTATTACGTTGGTCGGCTTATGCCGGTTTACTACTCATTCCGCTCTATTTGGGTTTAATTTATTATGTGAACCGGATCTTTGTTTATAAAAAAATTACTTGGGAAAAAGTTGATGAAGTGAATATTTATCCCTGAATCAATTAATAAAAGCGATTATGAATCAAACCCTGCTTATACCTAAAAAATCAATTCTTATTATTGGGATTGGAGCAACAATCTTTATACTTGCATTACCTGCCCTTCTGAATTGGTTAGGGGTAACTGTTTATCCTTCTGATATAAAATCATTCTATTTAAAAGTGTTATATCCATGGTTTGTTTTATCATTGCTGTTCCTGTATGTTGTAAAAATTGAAAAGCAACCGTTTCTACTCTGGAGTGAAAAGAGTTATCCTTTTACTTTCTATTTGAAATCAGGTTTTAAAATCATGTTGATGTCATTTATTTGCGCTCTTATAGTTTTATTAATCGTGAAATTTACAGGCGTAAATAATAAAAGTGATATTGCTAATAAGTTGAAGCATATCATACAAAAGGATAAATTACTTATTGTATTGGTTCCATTGACTGCAGGTGTAACGGAAGAAGTAATTTGCAGAGGATATCTATTGACCAGACTGGAAATGCTCATTAACAAACCGGCTGTGTCAATAGCTATTTCTGCTATTATTTTTGGAATCTTGCATATTTCCTATGGCACGATAGCCCAAGTACTTCTTCCTTTATGTTTGGGGCTGATATATGCGATAGTTTATTATAAATACAGAAATATAAGAGTGATAATATTATGCCATTTTCTTTGGGACTTTCTGGCTTTCTATAGTAAAGCACGGTAGATAATTGTACGGTAAAATGAAGTTCAGAATGACTCTACTATTTTTTTATATAAAAACGACTAATTGTAAAATAAAACAAGTGTTTGATAAAATGAGATTAATCAGGTATACCCTGTTGCTGGCATTGCTTTTAGAAAGTTGCGCTTCGGTTGATAAGTACAATGCACAACTAAATGCGCTGAAAAATGAGAAAGATCTAAAGTCGGATGTAGATTATATTCAGCACAAACTGGAGAAACTTCATCCTGACTTGTATGATTACATAGCTAAAAAAGATCTGGATTATAAGTTTGACAGCCTTAGATCGTCACTGACTACTCCCATAACAAGTTCTGATTTTTATTTCAGACTCAGTCCTGTAATTGCGTCCATCAAACAAGGGCATACACAGACATTTCCCCTGACAAAGAAATTAAAACCGCAAGAAAATAAGATTGCAAGTGCTAAAGGAACATCACCTTTGGCTCAGTTTGATTTTGAATTATTTAATAACAAGCTGTATATTGTAAAAAATAATTCAAACGACTCAACGATTAAAGCCGGCACGGAAGTAGTTACGATCAATGGCTTAAAACCATTGGAGTTAATGTCTAAGTTTAGCAATACCTTCACCTCAGATGGATACAATAGAACTTTCGTGACCAGAAAACTTGCCAAAGGCTTTTCGCGTTTTTTCTATTATCAAAACGGGATTATGGATAGTGTGTATTGCCAGCTAAATTACAAAGATACCATCAGATCTGTCACTTTAAAAAGACTTGTAAAGTCGAAAATACTTGCCAACGGGAAATCGAAAGAGAAAAAATTGCAACAAAATGAAAGTCAGAAAAGAAAACTCCTTGGTTACGATTCTTTAAAGCGAATGTATAGTAAACAACTGAGCTTTCCGGTTAAGGATAGTAGTGTTGCCATCCTGAGAATTTCAGATTTTACGAAAGGCGCCTATAAGAAGTTTTATAAAAAGAGTTTTCAACAATTGGATTCATTGCATTGCAAGGCATTAATCATTGATTTGCGAGATAACACAGGAGGACGTTTACGTGAAATCTACAACCTGTATTCCTATCTTGCTGATAGCACTTTCCACCTCATAGATAAATCGGAAGTAACGTCTAAAACAAGTCTTTGGCATTTTGGGTATTATGACTCTAAACCCCTTTGGGTGCAGGCAATTAGAACAGTTTCTCTTCCGGTTGTGGCTTGTGTGGATATTTATACTTACTTTAAAACGATTAAAGGAATAGACCAGAAATATCAGTTTCCTATTAGAGAATCTAAACTAGCCCATCCTAAAGCAACTGCTTTTAAGGGCAAAGTATATGTGCTTATAAATGGAGGAAGTTTCTCTGCGTCATGTTTGTTGTCTTCCAATCTTCAGGGTTCTAAAAGAGCTATATTTGTTGGTCAGGAAACAGGAGGAGCCTACAATGGATGTGTGGCAGGGATTATGCCTGTTCGCAGACTACCTAAATCAAAACTGAATGTTAGCTTTGGATTGTTGGGATATCAAACTCCTTATAAATCAGAAATAGATGGTCGGGGAATTTTTCCGGATGTAGAAATAACTCCAACTTTGCTTGATAGAATGAATGGAACTGATCCTGAATTACAATGGGTTTTGAATGATGTGAAAAATTTGCAACGGGCAGCAAAATAGTATTCTGGCTGCCGTAGGTGCAATTGATAATTTATTCCATTACAATAGGAGACTGAAATTTAAATGATTAAAAACAAATAAATTGATATGACATCGCAACCAAATAACTTCCTGCACTAGTTCTTGTATATACTATATTTTGAGTTAATTTGCACACATTCAATAATAAAATGGCATTAAATAGTTTTATCCAATATATAAGTGTTCCTTTGCGAATTCTCAATATTAAGAATAGAACTAAAACAACCTATTTATGTGTTTTTCAGCGGGAGCCAGTTTTGCGGGAGGTGTAATTATATCAGTCATTGGAGTTGCTACAGTTCTGAAAGTGCATAAGCCTTCACAAATTGTATTTGCCAGTATTCCTTTGTTCTTTGGTTTTCAGCAATTTGTTGAAGGTTTTGTATGGTTGATATTGCAACATCCGGAATATGCTCAATATCAGCATTTGGCAACTACTATTTATTTAGTTATGGCAGAAGTATTCTGGCCCGTGATGGTTCCACTTGCAGTGCTCTGGATGGAAAAAGATAGAAAGAGGCGGAAATTCTTGTGGGTATTTTTGACAATGGGTATAAGCTTGTCGTTGTATTATACTTTTTGTTTGTTTACATTTAGCGTTACCCCTCAGATAATGGGTTATCATATTGAATACAAGGATAATTTTCCAAACTCATTACATCTGATAGCATTTGCAATCTATCTCATAGCTTCCATAACACCCCTTTTTATTTCAAGTATTAAAAGAACACACTTGTTAGGTATTTTGATGTCGTTATCATGTCTTATTTCCTTAATATTCTTTACACATTATCTTACCTCAGTTTGGTGCTTTTTTGCGGCATTGATAAGTGCTGTTATTTTCTGGATTCTACTGGATGCAAAGAAGAAATACAAAGCGTATAGATAATCGAAAATAAAAATCCCGGATTTTTTTATAAGACCTCGCTCCTATCCGCTTTCTATAAATTTTGAATTATAGTAATGTATTCTTTTAAAATAGACAAAGAATAATCGCCTGCATGCTGATTCACAAAACCAATAGCGGAAATGTGAGCTTCTTCATCGGCACTGTCGGAAATAACACGAACCACAATTAAAGGTACACCATAATCGTCGCAAACCTGTGCTACAGCTGCACCTTCCATTTCTGCACAAAGCACCGAAGGCAGATTTTTAATCAATGCCTGTTTCATATCCGCACTTGAAATAAACAAATCACCGCTGGCAATGTCACCAATTAGCATTTTAGGGTTGGTAATATCTTGTTCAGCCAGTATTTTTCTGAATTCCTTATTGTTTTTCAAAAAGTTATGTACTGCTTGCGACATGGTATCCACATTCTGCTGAGGTATTTCGTACGATGTTTTTCCGGTTAATGGAATTTCAAAGCGACGCATAAGTGGGCGTGCATCCATATCGTGTTGGTATAATCGTTGGCCAATCACAATATCACCTACATTTAATTGAGGAGAAATAGCACCTGCCACTCCGGTAAAAACGATACGATCTACATTGAAATCGAGAATCAGGTTGGTAGCGGTAGTTGCAGCAGCCACTTTACCCCAGCGCGAGAACACAGCCACCACTTCCTGACCGTATAAATCGCCCCGATAATAAACTCTGCTACCACGCTCAACAATTTCTTTATTGTTGATAGCAGCAATGATTTTGTCCATTTCTTCGGGCATGGCACCCATTATTCCGAGGAGCATAATTTTAGAGTTTAATAGTTAAACAAATATACAGCATTTATCAGCTATTACGTATAGCTGTGATTCGTTGAAAAAGAGTAGGATGCGAATAATGGAAAAAGACATACAACGGATGCGGCATCAGATTGCCCAACGAAGTAGCCGTCAGTTTTTTCAGTCCGGATTCAAGCTGCGATCCATAGCCGTATTTGGCAGCAAAAGCATCAGCCTGATATTCGAATTTACGTGAAAGAACGTGCATGGCTGTATCCAACACAAGTGAAATGGGCGAATACAAGATACTAAACGCCAGTGCATTGAGATGGAATGAAGCCTCGTTGGCTCCTAAAGCCTGAGCAAGCACATCGCTTTGTAAAATAAACCCGAAAGCAAAGAAAAGTACGAGAGTATACGGGAGCGAAATCAGAAAATTGATGAGCGTATGTTTGTGTTTATAGTGTCCCACTTCATGCGCCAGAACAGCCACGATTTCCTCAACAGTCATTTTATCCATCAGAGTATCATACAGTACTATACGTTTCTTTGAGCCCAGACCGCTGAAGTAAGCATTGGCTTTGGTAGAACGTTTTGAACCATCAATTACGAAGATGTTGTCCAGTTTAAAGCCTGATTTCAGAGCAAATTTCTCAATTTGGGTGCGCAATTCACCTTCTCCAAGTGGTGTTTGTTTATTAAACAACGGAACTATGATTTGAGAATAAAACATAGTCATAAACAGGCTGAAACCTGTTACCACCAACCATGCCCACAACCAAAAATAGGTAGGAGTCAGTGTATAAATCCAGATAATGAGTACTAAAATACCACCACCCAGTATCAGCGTCATTCCGTAACCCTTCAATTTGTCAAGCACAAAGAGTTTGGGAGTTACTTTATTAAATCCGAATTTTTGCTCAATTACAAAGGTGTCGTATAGATCGAAAGGTATGCTCAGTATATCGTTGGCAAAGTATAAAATACCGAAGAATATGACAGGAGTCCATATCGGGCTTTGTACATGCTGCTGTACCAGACTATCCACCCACGCAAATCCATTAAAAATCAGCATTAGCAGAATAATAACAAAACTAAAGCTGCTGGTCAGCATGCCAAACTGCGAGTTAGTGCGGAAGTAATCCTGTTGTTTTGCATATTTCTCTGTGTCGTATATATCCCGCAAAGGTTCCGGAAGTTCTTTGCCGGATTGTTTGATGTTTAGAAATGCGAGGTATCGCTCCAGCACAAAGTCAGCAACCAGAATAACGATAATGATAGAAAAGAGCAGTTGTGCCATTTTAATTTGAGTAGTGTGAGTGATTATAACACAAATGTATGTATTTTGTTGATTTAAAACAACATTCTTGTGTTTTTAGTAATTTCTGTGTCCGAAAATAGAACTCCCTACGCGAACCAGCGTACTTCCTTCTTCGATGGCAATCTGAAAATCGTCGGACATACCCATTGAAAGTTCGCAAAAAGAAGAATTATCGCTGAAATATTGGTGCTTAACCTGATCGAAAAGTGTTTTCAATCCGTTGAACTCGCAGCGAATCTGATCTTTGTTCACAGTATAGGTTGCCATGCCCATAAGCCCACAGATTTGTATATTATTGAGTTGTTTCCATGTTCCTGCTTCAAATATTTCCAATAGTTCGTCGGGCGAAAATCCAAACTTTGTTTCTTCCTGAGCTATATGAACCTGTAGCAGGCAGTGTACAGTTTTTCCGGTTTTGGCTGCCTGTTTATCAATCTCTGTCAACAGTTTAAATGAGTCAACACCGTGAATTAATGAAACAAAAGGAACAATATACCTAATTTTATTAGTTTGGAGATGCCCAATAAAATGCCAAACAATATCTTTTGGGAGGGTTTCATATTTGCCACATAGCTCTTGAACTTTACTTTCGCCAAAAATTCTTTCACCTGTTTCATAAGCTTCTAAAATAGATTCGTTTGGATTAAATTTTGAGACACAAACCAAGCGCACATGCGTTGGAATGTGCGTCCGGATGGATTGTATGTTCGATTGAATTGACATGTTTATTGGTTATTTGCTCATTTCATTCGCGATATTGATAGATATTTGTTCGCTTTGCTCACGGTTAATAACGCCGAAGGCAAATATCACGAACGAAGTGAGTTAATATCAGCGAAGCGAGTAACATCCCCTATGGGAATTATTCAGCTTCGTACTTAAATACATCCATGATAGTGGTTTCGGTGATGGCAGCAATCTCATAATCTGCCATAGAGCCCTTCATACCTTCTGTAACTCCATCAAGGGCCTCTTTAATATCAGTAGCCTGCACAAGCATGGTGACAGCAGTTCGTTTTTCAACACCTTTTTCTTCATCCAACGATACAAACATAACTTTAGCGCGATACCATTTATCACCGTTTTCATTAAAAAACATTTCGTTGATTTTAGCCCTACGGATATTAGCTACCGTGAACTCACCACTGATAAAAGGTCGCATTTCTTCAATGATACGTGCTTCAGCTTCAGTAAACGACAATGCATCGATCAGATAAGCTTCATTTACTCTTACTATTTTGCCTTCTTCGGCTGTTTTCTCGTACTTTATTTTACACTCAAACCAGTTATGCATATCGCCTATTGTTTTATAAATGAATTATTTATTGTTTCTGTAGTTCAACTTAAATTGAGATACAAAGATAACATATTCTGTGAAAAACCGAAGACATTGGATGTAAAAACACCATATATGCCTGTGACAACAGAACTTATATGGTGTTTATTAAAACGTTAGTTTAAAACTAAGTTATTACTTTTATTGCTCTTCTACCTTAATTCTCATTTTGTAGAACGAACGCCATGCAAAGTACATCGATACTCATAACAATATACCAGCAGTAATAAAGTGTGCCAACGTGTAGTGTTTAACGCCATCAGCACCAACAGTTGACATGTTAACTGCAATTTCTACTGCCAATAAGCCAAACAACGTAGAGAATTTAATGATCGGATTCAATGCCACGGAAGTAGTGTCTTTAAACGGATCGCCAACCGTATCACCAATTACGGAAGCATCGTGCAACGGAGTATTCTTTTCTTTCAAATCAACTTCTACTAATTTTTTGGCATTATCCCATGCACCACCGGCATTGGCCATATAAAGAGCCTGGAACAAACCAAAGATGGCTATTGAAATAAGATAAGCTACAAAGAAGTTGGGGTCAAATAATGCAAAAGCCAATGTAGCAGTCATAAGAGTGATAAAGATATTCCACATGCCGTTTTGAGCATATTGAGTACAGATTCTTACTACCTCAATCGAATCTTTTTCATCGGCTTGAGTTTTGTCAAGTTTCATGTGACGTTTAATATATTCAACTGCACGATAAGCTCCGGTAGTAACTGCCTGAATGGACGCACCCGAGAACCAGAATACCATAGCCCCACCGGTAATCAAACCTAATAAGATGGGCGCTTGTGTCAACTCGAGACTCAACATGCCAACGCCTTTCAACAAAAGGATAATGGAAAAAATCATGGTAGTAGCACCGGCAACAGCTGTACCAATTAACACTGGTTTTGCAGTTGCTTTAAATGTATTACCGGCTGAATCGTTAGCTTCTAAGTAATGTTTACCTCTTTCAAAATCAGGAGTGAAACCAAAATCTTTTTCAATTTCTGCACTAATATCCGGGATTTGCTCAATTTGAGATAACTCAAATACGGATTGAGCATTATCGGTTACCGGACCATAACTATCTACAGCAATGGTTACAGGTCCCATACATAAGAAACCAAAAGCAACCAGTCCAAAAGCAAAAATACTTTCGTATCCGCTCATAGCATTGCCAATTCCCAAATTCTGACTGATAAAATAACCTCCGGCCATCAAACCAACCATCAGAAGTCCCATCCAGTAAGCAGCATAATTACCAGCCACAATACCGGAAAGGATAGTCAATGAAGGTCCGCCTTCGCGCGAAGCAGTTACGATTTCATGTACGTGGTCTGATTTTGAACTGGTGAACTTCTTGGTAAATTCAGGAATCAGAACAGCAGCTAATGTACCGAAGCTAATGATGGTAGCCAAATGCCACCATAAATGAGGAAGTAATTTTCCACCAACAGTGATATCGCCAATAAGTGCATAACTCATACCAAAACTAATGGTAATACAAGAGATAGCAGCAATCCAGATGAGGCGGGTTAATGGTTTTTCAAAGTCAAAATCCAAGGATTTACCATATTGTTTTTCGGAAATGGCGTTGTTTACAAAATAGGATATCCCTGAGAAAATATCCATCAAGAAACGCATACCAAAAATCCATACAATCAGTTTCGCCTGAAGATCAACCTGATCGGCCGGAATTGCCAGCGTAATAAATGAAATCAGAGCAACGCCGGTAACACCGTATGTTTCAAATGCATCGGCAGTCGGACCAACGCTGTCACCCGCATTATCGCCTGTACAGTCGGCAATAACGCCCGGATTACGAGGATCATCTTCTTTTACTTTGAATACAATCTTCATTAAGTCTGAACCAATATCGGCAATCTTAGTAAAGATACCTCCGGCAATACGCAATACGGAAGCACCCAACGATTCACCAATGGCAAAACCCAGGAAGCAATATCCAACAATGCTGCGAGGTACAAAAAGTAAAATAATAATCATCATTACTAATTCAAGTGAGATTAAGAACAATCCCACAGAAATACCGGAACGTAACGGGATATTAACTACATCCCATGGACGTTTTTTCAATGAAGCGAAAGCAGTTCTGGCATTAGCATAAGTATTGATACGGATTCCATACCAGGCAACTGCGTATGAGCCGGCCATACCCACAATAGAGAATAAAAGCACTAAAATAACAACAACTGGTGTTGATAAAGCATCCGGTCCGGTTGCTTCGGCATTGGCCATTGATAAGTAATACACCATAGCCACCGCGATAATTCCAAATAGAATGGCTAGGAACTTACCTTGTTGCAACAGGTATGTGCGACAGGTTTTGTAAATTGTGCTGGCGACATCCAACATGGATTGGTGAGCAGGTAACGATTTCACTTGTTTGAATAAATACAAACTGATACTAAGTGTACCTACAATTACGAATGCACCGAAAAGTAACAGGTGCCAACCATCCATTCCTCCAAAATGAGGAAAAGTGGCATCATGTAAATCCGGAATTTTGAGATTTGCCTCTGAGGCAAATGCTTTGCCTGATGCAATTAATGCTACAAAAAGCAACATTGCGGTCCGTTTAAACTGTTTCATAATGATTATAAATGATTTGATAAAATAAATAATTAACCGAAAAAAATTGAAAAAAAATTCTCTCAAAATTACTAAACATTTTTTGCAAATCCATTTATTTTTGACAGAAAGATACGGTCATATTTATGTTTAATAGCAGGATTTACTGACATTTTAGTTTTTTAAAGAAGACTTGGGCAATAAATCGTAAATTCGGCAATTAAATTCGGCAATTAAATGCATATTTATAGTTCAATAGAACACGAATATGTTTTTTCATACATTGACATTTGTTTTAGTTCTCGGGCATCTTGTTTCAGAGTTGGGATGCCGCAATGCTTTGAAATAATCCGCAAATCGATAAATATTCAATTTTTTTTGTCTAAAAGTTGTACCTTTGCAGACTCAAATACAAAAGTATGGGAAGAATTCTGGCTATTGATTACGGACAAAAGCGTGTAGGACTAGCAGTTACCGACATTCTACACATCAGTGCCAATGGTCTTGACACGGTTTCGGCTCATGAAGTGCTGACGTATCTGGAAAAATACATAGCCAAAGAGCCGGTAGAAAAGTTTGTGATAGGATTACCAAAGCAAATGAATGGACAGGATTCCGACTCGATGCAGTATATACGCCCCTTTGTAACGGCACTTCAACGAAAATTTCCTGAAATTGAACTTGTTTATGTTGATGAGCGTTTTACGTCTGTTTTAGCTCATAAAGCCATGCTCGAAGGTGGTTTAAAGAAAAAAGACCGACAGAATAAGGAACTGGTAGATAAAATTTCAGCCACCATTATTCTGCAATCATATCTCGAATCAATTTATAATTTATAATAAAGGAAGTTCCATTTATTTTTGCCCGAAAATACGGTGCATTTGTAACTTGTAGCTTGTAATTTTTGTAGTACATAATGATATTACCTATTTACACTTACGGCAATGCTGTACTTCGCAAAGTAGCTGAGCCTATTAATGCAGATTATCCTGAATTAAAAACACTTATCGACAATATGTTTCAGACTATGTATCATGCCGAAGGCGTGGGTTTGGCAGCACCACAGATAGGGTTGCCTATTCGTTTGCTGGTGATTGACTTAGCCCCTTTCAAAGAAGAGGATCCTGAATTGGGCGCATTCAAAATAGCCATGATAAACCCCGTAATACTGGAACGTAGCGAAGAAGAAGTTTCGGGTGAAGAAGGCTGTTTGAGCATTCCGGGAATACATGAAAGCGTTTCGCGGGCTCAATCTATTACAATAACCTATCTGGATCAGGATTTTAAAGAACATACTGAAGAATTTGAAGGTTATAAGGCGCGTGTTGTTCAGCATGAGTATGATCATCTGGAAGGACATTTATTTACCGACCATGTTACGCCTATACGCAGACAATTGCTAAAATCGAAGCTGACTAATATCGTAAAAGGAAAAGCCAGTTGTGGCTATAAAGTAAAAACGGCGTAACAGCTCAATAAGAGAAAAGAAACAGGGTGAACATTGAAAAATATGTTCACCCTGTTTCTTTATATTATAAAATGAACCGTAGTACATAAATATATAATAGCTTTCAAATTTGGGGTTAACCCCAAACCCCACTTCATTTTTTGGCTTGACCCAAAAAACGAAGCAAAAAAGGTCAAGACTATGCCCGCTTCACTCGAAAAACTGACGGTCAGAAAGCTAAAATCCCCAAACTCCTCCCTACGGTCGTCAAACAGTGGGTATTTTTACGCTTTCCTTCCTTGTTTTTCGGCTCACCGGACAATGTCAGTCGTTGACAAGGTGGATGAAATCTATTAGTAATACTGTGAAATAGAATTAAGAATTAAATGTACCGGAGATATTAATAATATTACATACCTAAGCAAAGTCTGTTTCTGCCAGTGCTTCGCCCACCACAAAATTGCTGCCACCGATAAATATAAAGTCATCTTTTTCGGCTTCGGTCATGACAGCATTAACCGCTTGTTTCACTGTGTTGTATGCGTTGCCTTCTAAACCATAGCTTTTAGCTTTATCCATTAGCTCGGAAGCATCAAGAGCGCGTATGATATTGGCTTGGGTAAAGTAGTAAACAGCTTCGCGGGGCAATAAAGCCAATACCGACGAAATATCTTTGTCGTTAACCATGCCTATCACTATGCGCAGGGTATTATAGGTCTGTTTTTTAAGCTGATCTGCCACGAAACGAATTCCACCTACGTTATGTCCCGTATCGGCTACGATGGTGGGATGCTGCTGCAGAACCTGCCAGCGCCCCTTTAGTCCGGTAGTTTCAGTAACCCTTTCAAGTCCTTGTTTCAGAGATGCCTCGTCGATTAAAATGCCGCGGGAGTTTAATTGCTGCACGGCAGTAAGCACGGTGGCTATATTATTGAGCTGATACAGCCCGCATAAGTCTACGGTAAACCGGTGATGGTCGGAAGTTTGTACCCGCATTTTTCCATCTGCATCGTCAATAAATGATACGCTGACAGTTTCCTGCGCAAAGCAGAGCGGTGCATGTTCTTCTAAAGCTCTGGTTTCGAATACCGGGCGGGTTTCAGGTAGAGCCTCGCCAATCACTACCGGTGTATGGGGTTTAATGATTCCGGCCTTTTCAAACGCAATTTTTTCCAGCGTGTCGCCCAGAAATCCTACATGATCGAAACTGATGTTGGTAATTACCGACAATTCGGGTCGAATTATGTTGGTGCTGTCGAGCCGACCACCCAGACCTACTTCAATTACAGCAATATCTACTTGTTTATCTGCAAAGTAATCAAAAGCCAATGCCATAGTGGCTTCGAAGAACGAAGGCTCTATTTCACTGAATAAATTCTGATGTTTTTCTACAAAATCCACAACATATTGCTGCTCTATCATGTTACCATTGACACGGATACGCTCACCGAACTCTACCAGGTGCGGCGAGGTGTATAAACCCACCTTGTAGCCGGCATGTTGCAGCACGGATGCCAGCATGTGAGACACGGAGCCTTTGCCATTGGTACCGGCAATGTGAATGGTACGGTAGCGGGTGTGCGGATTGTCGAGTGCATTCATCAGCCGGATAGTATTGTCCAGTCCTGGTTTGTAGGCTGCACTGCCAATGTGGTGAAACACTGGAAGACGATCGTACAGATATTGTATGGTTTGAGCGTAGTTCATAATCGGAATGCTATGTAGTCTCGGTTCATCATCGACCGAAAACAGGGCGATAGATACGATAAGCGTTTTCTTTTGCTGATTTTCTGTTTCTGCGAAAAATGAATACCTTTGTCTATGCCATTTTTCAGGTACAAAGATACTTTAATTGGAACATTTTATGCAACAAAAAGTACAATCTTATATTGAACGACAACAATTACTGACCCCAAAAGCCACGGTAATTGTTGGGGTGAGCGGTGGAACCGATTCGGTTGTGCTGTTGCATATACTGCATGCGCTTGGGTACGAGTGTGTGGTGGCACATTGCAACTTTCATTTGAGAATGGAAGAATCCAACCGCGACGAGGCGTTTGTTCGTGCTTTGTCTAAAACGATGAAGTTACCCTTCTATAACATTGATTTTGATACCGTAAGCTATGCCGACAAGCACGGTATTTCGATAGAAATGGCTGCCCGCGACTTACGCTACGAGTGGTTTCATGATTTGCTAAAAAAACTTGAAGCACAAGCCATCGCGGTGGCACATCATGCCGACGACAGCATTGAAACCATGCTGATGAATCTGGTTCGCGGAACGGGACTGCGCGGACTTTCGGGTATCCGTCCACGGAACAAAAAAGTGATCCGCCCCCTACTCTGCTGCAACCGTCAGGAACTGGAAAACTACCTGATACGCTACGATCTGGAGCACGTGGAAGATTCCACCAATGCTTCGGTAGATTACCAGCGCAATAAGTTCAGAAACGAAGTACTTCCGTTGCTCGAAGAGATTAATCCATCGCTGCGACAAACGCTCTACGAATCGCAGAAACGTTTTGAAGGTACCACGGCCATATACGCGCAGGCTATTGATACCATACGGGAGAAAATAGCCGAAACAGCCGATGGACTGAGAAAACTGAATATCGACATTATTAAACAGCAGGTGCATATACCTACGGTGATGTACGAAATACTGCATCCGTATGGTTTTAGCGGAGCTACGATAGAGCAGGTAACCGAAAATCTGGATGCCGAATCGGGTAAAACCTTTTATTCGGACACGCACCGATTGATAAAAGACAGAAAATACCTTATTATCAGTCCGAAAGATGATGACAAGGTGGATGAGTATTATATTACACAACCCGACGCGGTAATAGATCAACCCTTCGTTCTGCAACTGAAAACCCTGAAACTAACTCCGGACTTCAGTATTTCCAGGTCGGCAAAGCGCGTGCATATCGATGCTTCGAAACTGGCTTTCCCGCTGCAACTGCGCAGGTGGCGCGAAGGCGATGTGTTCTACCCTTTCGGCATGAAACAGCGAAAGAAAGTAAGCGATTTCTTTATTGACAACAAACTGAGCCTGCTGGAAAAGGAACAAAGCTGGTTGCTGGTGTCGGGCAATGATATCGTGTGGATAGTGGGCCAACGGCTCGATGACAGGTTTAGAATAACTGCCGAAACGACCGAGGTAGTGGAACTTAGTATTAATGATTAATGTTTACTTGTTATGCGAATATGGGATTGAAAATAATTTCATTTTGCATACGGTAAGCTATTTCCCGTAGGGAATGAATGTCAATAGAAATAACATCAATAACATCAATTCCCCGTAAGGGGATAAATACAGATAAAACATGAATGTCCTACGGACAATAAAACATTGGTACGTGTTTATTCTATTGATATTGAAGTCCTACGGACTATTATTCAACTCTTGATTAGCATGATTAATTATGAACAATGAATTGCCTCAGAAACCACTGGTAGATCAGGACTATGTGCTGCAGAAATATCCCGGCAAAGGCGGTTGGACATTTGCGGCTATACCTCAAATACAGCAGGACAAGCATGCATGGTTTGGCTGGGTGAAGGTGCGTGGCAGCATTGATGGATACGAAATAGCCAACTACCACCTTATGCCGATGGGTAGCGGCACGTTGTTTCTGCCGGTGAAAGCCGAAATAAGAAAGAAAATAGGCAAGCAGGAAGGAGACAGCGTACACGTCGTGCTGTATTCCGAAGATTTGCCCACCGTGGCAACCGATGATTTTATGCTGTGCCTGCAAGATGACCCCGTGGCCTGTGAAAACTTTAGCAAACTATCGGCCGAAGAGCAGAAAAACATAACCGACTGGATATTCTCTGCCCGAAGAGACGACCTGAAAGTGGAGCGTATAGCGCAAGCGCTTGATAAGCTTTATAATTTATAATTCATAATGCATAATGCACAATTCATAATTAGAAGAAAATATATCGGTGCGCTGCACCTCCATTCTCTTTTCATTGCTACATGCTACAAAGATTTTGGTGCGCTGCACCTTGATAATTGACCATTTAGCATTGACAATTAATCATTATCCTGAACAATCATTCCTTTTACTTGTTTAGTTTTCAGTTTTTGAAAAATCATTATCAACTGAATATCTCACTAAACGTATTGTGTCAAATTCCCGTACGCTATTTCCCAAGAAAGTAACATCGCTGACTCAGGTTGCCGATGGTGTTTATGTTTTGTCGTTTGCACGCGATGTTGAATTCCGGGCAGGACAAGTGGTTGCCCTGGATGTGGAACCCTATGGTGAGCCGCGCCTGTACAGCATAGCCGGAGGTGAGCGCGACGCTGAAATTGAAATCCTGTTCGACGAAAGACCCGAAGGCAGGCTTACTCCCAAGCTTTCGCGGCTTCGGAAGGGCGACACGGTATATGTGTCGGAGCCTTTTGGAACGTTTCGGTGCGACGACCGTGAAGCAGTGTGGATAGCTGCCGGTACGGGAGTGGCTCCTTTTGTATCGATGGTACGCTCGGGGGCTGGACAAGGCAAAACGCTGATACAGGGCGGACGACGGGATGAAAACTTTTATTATTCGGCAGTGCTGGAGGTGGTTTTGGAGGACAGGTATGTGCGTTGTTGCTCGCAGCAGGCAGATACCCGCTACTACCGTGGACGGCTCACTGCATGGCTCAACAATCAGACGCACCTACGGACTGATGTGAAATATTACCTGTGCGGAAGTGCCGAAATGGTGGTGGAAGTGCGTGATATTTTAATACGGAAAGGGGTGGCGTTTGGTAATATCGTTTCGGAAACTTATTTTTGATATAAAGGAATTGTTGACAGATTATAGATTAACCCGTAGTTCATATATAAAATAGACTAGTTTTCATATTGGGGTTTTACCCCAAACCCCACTTCATTTTTTGGCTTGAACCAAAAAACGAAGCAAAAAAGTTCAAGACTATGTCCGCTTCACTAGAAAAACTGACGGTCAGAAAGCTAAAATCCCCAAACTCCTCCCTGAGGTCGTCAAACAGTGGGTATTTTTACGCTTTTCTTCCTTGTTTTTCGGCTCACCGGACAAGGTCAGTCCCAGTCAAGCCGGGTGAAATCTATAAGCTATGCTAATAAAATAGAATCAATTAAATCAACTACGGGATAAATTATATGTATTGTCTTCTAGCCGGACAGGCTTTTTTTCTTCAAGGCGGAAAGGGGGGTGCAAGAAATAAGACCGTGATAGCTCAAAATCGTTGAGTTCTATACTTAATAGAGCTTTGTGAAGATGCTTTAAACTTTTATCGGACAACAATAACAAAAAAACCAGTAAACTCAATTAACTCACACAAGTATGGAAACTCATTTGCCTAAAAATCTATTCGGACTTACGTTGCCGCAGTTGAAAGCAGAAGTGCTGGCGTTGGGGCTGCCGGCTTTTACCGCATCGCAGTTGGCCGACTGGATGTATAAAAAACGTGTAACCGATATAGGCTCTATGACCAACCTGTCCAAACAGGCGCGCGAAAAACTGCAACAGGCATACAGTCTGCATCTGGTGTCATCCGTAAGTGTACAGACTTCAACCGATGGTACCAAAAAGTACCTTTATCCTACCCGTCCACAGAAGTTTATAGAAGCCGCCTACATACCCGATAAAGACCGTGCCACGCTGTGTGTTTCCACCCAGATAGGATGCAAGATGGGTTGTCTGTTTTGCATGACGGGCAAGCAGGGTTTTCAGGGCAACCTGACGACGGGCGAAATTCTGAACCAGATGCAATCGTTGCCCGAGTTCGATAAGCTCACCAATATAGTGTATATGGGCATGGGCGAACCGCTGGACAATGTGCAGGCGGTGATGGACAGCATAGAGGTGATGACTTCGCCCTGGGGTTACGACTGGAGCCCGAAACGCATAACCGTATCGACCATAGGCATTATACCCGCCATGATTACTTTTCTGGAAAGCAGCAAAGCCCATCTGGCCGTGAGCCTGCACTCGCCGTTCGACGACGAGCGCCGCGACATAATGCCCATACAAAGCGTGTATCCCATTACCGAAGTAGTGAGCAATATACGCCGCTGGGAGCTGGGTAGCCAACGCCGGGTGTCGTTTGAATACATTATGTTTAAAGGCGTAAACGATACGCCACGCCATGCCAACGAGCTGGTACGCCTGCTGAACGGTATAAAATGCCGCATCAACCTTATCCGTTTCCACCCCATCCCCGACACGCCACTGGAAGGCACAGCCCTCGAAGACATTGTGGACTTTCAAAACCGACTGAAAGCCAAGGGGCTTACCGTCACCATCAGAGCGTCGCGCGGCGAAGATATATTTGCAGCCTGTGGTATGCTCTCTACCAAAGAACTGATAAAGAAACAAACCGAAACCGATTTCTAGCACCGGACAAGACCTCTGACACCATCGGACAAGACCTTTTACACCATATGATAACAACCCGATGCGTGTTGTTGGGAAAATTCATTTAGGGCAATACAGACGGTTGAGTAAAATAAAGTTATCCACCTGTTGTTAATTATAGAAATAGTTCTTATCTTTGGGTTTTTAAATAGGATAAAAACAAATAAACAGAATTATAAGGTCAATATAGTTACCACTCTGTGGAACATATACAAAATGGAGTGGAAACTATATTGATGTCATATGGTAATTTTAATATACACCACTCTACAGAATATGGAAAATGAAGAGACTAAAAGCAAAGGAAAATTCCCTTTAGCACTGACCTTGGCAATAATTTCAGTTGTAGGTTCAATAATCGTTGCTCTAATTACAAAGTGGCCCCCCCCTCCTTTGCTAAGAACTATCGTTGTTGACACACTATCTGTTAGACCAAAACCCAAGGCAGAAGATTTATCACTTTGTGATAAATTTAAATTGGCTATAAATGATATCCCGTCAAACTTTTCTAAGTTCAGAGGAGACCTAATAAGCGAAGATGAATTTGACAAGACTTTCCAAAGTAATTATGTATTTGACGGAAACTCAAGTACTGTGATATTTGCTAAAGATGAGCGAACTTATGAGTTAAGTATTGAAAGTTATAGCGGACCTGATTCACTTAATGCAAGAGAAATATTTTATAAAAACATTGCAATTATTGATGCTTGCTTGACAACAAAATTCAAGCTTCCACCCTTTCATAAAATAAGGACTGAGCTACGAAGTGACATGCAAGCACCAGAATATTTCCTTCAAGAATATAAATCTGATGATTTTTATATTTATGTGTCTTGGTATCTTCATCCGCTACCAATTGGACAATTAGTGGTTATTAGAATTTCGAGAAATAAGTAAATCAAAGTACTTGACAAAACTACCGCTAATGTACTTATGCTTCCTGTGTCGGAACGACCCAACAAGAAAGCTTGGTTGGAACCGTATTCCCGAAAGGGGCGTCTGTTCAATGAGAATTGAGAAGTCGAAAGTAATTAGTTCACTTTCCTGAGGGAATTTAGTTCAAAACACGCTTTGGTTCATTGGCTGGCTGACGTGCATTCGACAGCAACTAAAAATATATTTACGACTAAAAACTTAAAAATATATCAAATATGAAAAGAAGAACATTAATACTTTTTTCTATTGCAGCAATTCTTTGGATTATTGGTTCAATATTGATTTATAAAAAAGGAGAAATAAACGTGTCCATTATTTCTTCCGGAATCGTAATTTTAGTTGGATTTATTTCACAGATTAAAAAGAGAAAAACAACTTGACAACATTTTTATATTCAGGTTGGAAAGTACGATTTGCGAGCGAATGAATCGAGAAAAACAGTTTGACGAAAAGACGATCATCTTACTGGCTGAAATCATACTACGACCGCATTAGCTTCGCTGATTTTCAATTCACTTTGTCGCATATTGTCTGAACCTGGATTTAGCTGATTCATCAGATAAAAAAGAACGCTCTGAAATCTGATTCATCATTTAATCTGATAAAATCGTGGTTCAGACATTGACTTTGGTAGAAGCTAAAAGGAAGTCTTCCGGCAGTTTTGCTCCCACCTATCCCCTCCCCAATTCCGGATTCAGAACAAAAATTAATTTTTAGTTGTTTCATTTCAAAATAAATTATTTTGAAATGAGAAAGCTGATATTATTTATGCATACATCGCTTGATGGCTTTGTGGCAGGACTAAATGGAGAAATGAACTGGATAAAAGTGGATGAAGCTATTTTTGACTTTGTAGGCACCATGACCGACCGGGCTGACACTGCTTTATACGGACGCGTAACCTACGAAATGATGGAGAGCTATTGGCCAACTGCGGCTGATAAACCAACTGCCACGAAACACGATATTGAACACTCCCAATGGTACAATAAAGTGTCGAAGATTGTTTTGTCCGGGACAATTAAAGCGACCGGACTGCTTAATACCAGAGTCTTCGGCGAAAATATCCCGGAAAATATCAATAAAATAAAACAGCAGGATGGAAAAAATATAATAATCTTTGGAAGTCCATCGGCATCAAACTCGCTGTTGAAAATGGGTGTGGTTGATGAATTCTGGATTTTTGTAAATCCTGTTTTGTTAGGTCAGGGTGTGCCATTGTTTAAGGACATAGCTGAAAGTGTTCAATTGACTCTGGTAGAAACCAGAGCGTTTGATAACGGTGTAATAGCGCTTCATTACGCAAAATTATAAATGAAATACTATCACAACAGGCAATTTAAGTAGTTACTAATATTTAATGATATATTTTATCACAATAGAACACATAGAAATCAAGTGAGAGAAAAAGACTTAGGTCACATAGTAAGAGTATCTCACGATACTCTTGCTCAGTCTGAAATTATCCCGTATTCGGGATAATACTATGTGTTCTTAGTCCTTATATCTCCGATTTAAAACTAATGTGAACTATGTGACAAAAAAACATACCAACAATAATTATCATTTACTTTAAAACTATAGAATATGAAAAAAGAAAAAGTATTTTTTTGGACAGCGACAATATTCATCGCTTTATTTGAAGGTTTGATGCCTGCATTGACTTGGCAATCGGAATTGGCAAAAGAAGGAATCAGACACCTGGGATATCCCGAATATTTTGGAAATGCATTGGTAGTTTGTAAAATTCTGGGCGTACTGGTACTGATTATTCCGCTGATTCCCAAACGAGTAAAAGAATGGGCTTATGCAGGGTTTGCTTTTGATTTCATCTTTGCTACTATCAGCCACGGAGCTGTTGACGGTATCAATGGATTAACTTTTTTTCCATTGATTATATTAGGAATACTGGCGGTTTCATACATTTACTATCACAAGCTAAACGCTGAGAGTAAGTAAATCTGTATTGCATTTATTAAGTATGCATGAGTAGTTCAAAGGATTAGATGTGGATAATAATGATTATATTTGTCAGGCCATTACACAGACCTTTATGGTTTGCTCTGGGTTCCGGTAAGCGGGACTACACCGGAAGCTGAATCTAAAATCACACAATATATTAATCTTTTATCAGCATGAGAAAAACAACATTTTTATCAGCTGCTATGCTACTCCTGCCTGTATTCAATTATGCATCAGCCCAGGATTTGAAACTCAATGATCTCGAGTATTTCGAGACGCAGGGAGTCAATGTTCTAGCATACAGCAACATTTTCAGTGGAGGCTTTAACGATGAGAAGAATGCCGGCATCGAATTGATTCACCATGGCGTAAGAACAGCACAAGGCGGTGCAGTGAGGCTTTCCAACACTCCCGAGCAATGGGATTTGGTGCCAGTAGTTTCGAACCGAAAGGTTGACAAAGCCTCTAACTCTATAGAGGCCGCCCTACGGTACAAAGATTTCGACTTTGATTCGCGCGTGGTGGTTACCGCCAAAGGAAAAGCGGTAGAAATAGCGGTTTACCTTGATAAGCCTGTTCCGAAATCCCTCGAAGGTAAAGCCGGATTTAATCTGGAATTTCTACCCTCGCAATACTGGGCTAAGACTTATTTAATGGATGGTCGCTTCAATCGTTTTCCCCGCTATGCGGTAAGTAATACCGTTTCAAAGCCTAACAGTGAAAAGGTCAAACAATACAAAGGATATGTAACCGCCGACGACAGAGGCACCGGTAAATTTGTCGATCCGCTTCCACTCGAAACCGGTCATACCTTACTCCTTGCACCCGATGAACCCAGTCGTTTGGTGAAAATTACCTCGTCGGATGCCGATCTTATGCTTTTCGACGGCCGCATGCTGGCGCAAAACGGCTGGTTTGTAGTCCGCAGTTTACTTCCTACAGGTAAAACAGGCAAGGTTTTGACTTGGACTGTTGAGCCTAATGCCATCAAGGGTTGGATACGCGAACCCAATATTGGCTTATCGCAGGTGGGTTACATTCCATCGCAACCAAAAGTATCGGTTATCGAACTCGATAAGAACGATAAACCGCTTGCAAAGGCATCGTTGTATAAAATAGACGAAAAAGGAACTGCTTCTGAGGTATTTAGCGGCAATGTGGTATCGTGGGGTAACTATTATAAATACCACTATGTGAAATTCGATTTTTCGTCCGTAAAGACTCCGGGCATTTACTATATTCAGTATGGCAACACTAAAACCAATAATTTTTTAATTGACAACAGTGTTTATAATTGGATAACTGATGCAACCAGCGATGTGTGGATTCCAATACACATGGACCATATGTATGTAAAAGAAGGTTACAGGGTATGGCACGGCGAACCTTTCAAGGATGGCTATCTTCAGGCTCCGCCCAACACCGATCACTTCGACATGCATTCTCAGGGTCCTACCACCGACACCAAGTATAAAGCACTGGAACTGATTCCCGGATTAAACGTAGGCGGCTTTTTCGATGCAGGCGATTTTGATATCGAAACAGGATCGAATATTAGCGTCGTAGAAAATTTTGTACAGACATGGGAATATTTCAAACCCATGCGCGATGAGACTTTCGTGGATGAGCAACACCGTTATGTCGATCTTCATCGTCCGGATGGCACGCCCGATGTGTTGCAGTTTATCGAACACGGAACATTGAACCTGGTAGCTCAGGCAGAAAAGATCGGGCACATGGCACAAACACTCTCTAATTCAGTGCTCGATAATTACCATCACCTTGGCGATGCAGCCTCTTTAACAGACAATCTTCCTTATAATCCGAATCTCGGTCCTTACGAAATAGCCCCGGACGGTCGCTCGAGTGGTGTGAAGGATGATATGTGGGCATTTACAAGCCGGAATCCACAGCTTGATCTTCAGGCAGCAACTATGTTTGCCGCGGCAAGTCGCGCATTGAAAGGGTATAACGACGATCTGTCGGCAAGGGCGTTGCAACAGTCGAAACGGTTGCAGAAAGAGGCGACGGAATTACTTGCCAAACAGCCGAATAATGGTATGCGCAGAGGAGGTTTCGGATCGGCGGATGTTGCCACAAATCTTCAGCTATATATTGCAACCGGAGAGAAACAGTACAACGATAAATTTCAGGAACTTTTATGGCCGGCTCTTGATCGTAGCGTGACGTTCGGTCTGCTCACGGCATTGGATGCTATTCCACACATGGATGCAGCCTACAAAGAAAAGCTCCGTCCTTACGTTGTAAAGTATAACGAATACATCAAAGGGCTCGAAAAACAAAACCCTTACGGTGTACCTATCGGTTTGGGTAACTGGGCTGGTAATGGAGCTTTATTGAGTTTTGGAACCACCGTTTGCTTTGCCAATAAGTATTTCCCTGATATCGTGGATAACAGCAATATTTACAAGGTGTCCAGCTGGTTGTTTGGCTGCCATCCATACCACAACTATTCGTTTGTGGCAACAGTGGGTGCTACGCGTCCTAAAGCTGTTTTTTATGGCAACAACAGAGCCGATTTTTCAGCTATTCCAGGCAATGTAGCTCCGGGTGTATTATTCAGGAATCCCGACCACTTCGAAAACTACGACGACTGGCCATTTTTGTGGGGAGAAAATGAAGGCACCATTGCCGGAAATACCAGTTATTTAATCTTCGGGTCGGTTTTCAAAAATCTGGCAAAATAAATAGTTTATAAAAAAAGGAAAGCAGTTGCTTTCCTTTTTTTATGTCATCCAATGTATTGGTTTATAGTTTATATAAATAAGATATTCTCCTTTCTGGAATTACTAACGAAAACGATAATATTCCATACGAAAAACGAATTAATTCTGATTTGTTTTAGCTATTTTTGCAAAAGTAAAACTATCCTGAATATTATCGCTATGGAAAATACCTCTCCTTATTATCAACTTGCTCATGATTTTGCGTTGTTTACCAATCGTTCCATATTCCTTACAGGAAAAGCAGGAACCGGAAAAACAACCTTCCTGCACAATCTGAAAAAAGAAACTCAGAAACAAATCGCCGTAGTGGCTCCCACGGGGGTTGCAGCCATCAACGCGGGTGGAACTACCATGCACTCTTTTTTTCAGTTGCCTTTCACGCCTTTTATCCCTACTCCCGAAGGACGCCGAAACCTGATAGAAAAGATGAAAATGCAGGGTAACAGGCGTAAGGTGTTGCAAGAACTGGAACTGCTTATTATCGACGAAATAAGTATGGTGCGGGCCGATGTGCTCGATTCGGTAGATACCATACTACGCCATGTGCGATACCGCAATAATGAGCCTTTCGGAGGTGTGCAAGTAATATTTATCGGCGATATGTTTCAACTTTCACCTGTTGCATCGGACGATGAGTGGCGCATGCTGAGTCAGTATTATTCCAGTCCGTATTTTTTCCACAGTCAGGCTATCATGCAACAGCAGCCGGTTTACATCGAACTGGATAGAATTTTCCGTCAGACCAATGCTGATTTTATCAGAATACTGAATGAGGTGCGAAATAACTGCTTGACTGACAACAGTCTGAAATTGCTTCAGAGTCGCTATAACCCGTTGTTCGTACCACCTGCCGATGATACTTACATAACACTGACTACGCACAATTACAAAGCCGATCAAATAAACGCCGAAGAACTAAGCAAGATAAAGGGGAGAATCTATACTTTCGAAGCAACAATTGAAGGTGAATACCCGGACAAAAGCTATCCTACAGAAAAAGCACTGGAACTAAAGATTGGTGCCAAAGTCATGTTTCTGAAAAACGATACGGAAACACCCCGACGTTTTTTTAATGGAAAAATCGGAGTAGTAGAGAGCGTGAGCGATGATTTTATTGAAATCAAATGTCCCGACGATATTGACAGTATTGAGCTGAAAAAAGCAGTATGGGAAAACATTCGTTACAGCACCAACCCCGTCACCAAGCAAATAGAAGAACGTGAACTGGGCAAATTCATCCAATATCCCCTCCGACTGGCGTGGGCTATCACCATTCACAAAAGTCAGGGATTGACGTTTGACAAAGCTGTAATCGATGCAGGAGCTGCTTTTGCATCGGGTCAGGTGTACGTGGCGCTCAGTCGTTGCCGGTCGTTGGAAGGCATGGTGTTACTCAGCAAGATAAACCCGAACAGTATACAAAATGATCGTCAGATTGTAGAACACGAACGGAATAAATTACCGGTTGAAGAACTTGAAATACAGTTTAATGCATCCAGAAATATGTATCGGAACTTTATCCTGATGCAGCTTTTTGATTTTAAAAATGCTGTCGGACAGATTTCCCGAATTATCAAAGAAACCACCGAAGTGCAATCTTCTTTCAACGAAGAAACAGCAGATTACCTCAATGATTTGCTTCGTCAGACGCAAGGACTTCAAGAGATTGCGTGGAAGTTTCAAAACCAGCTGGTGACAATCATGGATCAATATCCGGTAGACGAAGAACATTTGCAGAGTCGCATTACGGCTGCCATAGGTTTTTTCATTCCGAAAATGAATAACCTGCTGGAAACCCTGCGCCAATCGCCTGCCGTGACAGACAGCAAGCTACACGCTGCCGATTACAATGATGGAATTCAGATGGTTTTTTCCAATATCGCTCAAAAAAGCTATTTACAGAAAGGTTTGAAGATGCGGTTTACGGTAGAAGATTACTTTACACTGAAGAACACATTTATCTTACCTGAATTTAGCGTAAATGCTTATGCTAAAACCAGTTCAAAACAAAAACTCACTACGCGACAACCTGAGTTGTACCGAAAGTTAATGCTGCTTCGCAATCATATTTGTGAACCGAATGATTTACCCATTTACCTGGTGGCCGGAAGTCAGACGCTAAATGAGATGTCGGACTATTTACCCTTAACGGAGAAAGACCTGCTTAGAATAAGTGGATTCGGACCAACAAAAGTAGAGAAATACGGCAAGGCTTTTTTAGAAGTAATAACTGCTTACTGCAAGGAAAACAATTTATCGTCGCTAATGGACGAAAAAGAGAAACCCAACCAAAAGAAAGAGAAGAAACCTGTGGGTGAAACTATGCGTATGTCTCTGGCAATGTACAAAGAAGGCAAAACAATCGATGAAATTGCTTTTACCCGCAATTTAAATAAAACCACCATTGTAGGTCATTTAGAAAAATACGTTATCAGTGGCGAACTGGATATTAATGACTTTATTACAGCCGAAAAACGGGAAAAAGCCTCGGAATTTATTCGCAAAGGCACCGAAACGGGTTCTATCTACGAAATGCTGAGTGTATTTCTGGATTATACCGAGGTGAAAATGTTTATGGCCTGGCTAAGGAGTGGAAAGAAATAACTTTTTCCTATCTTTGGCGTTTGAAATTTATCTGACAATAACCTATTCATAAATACAACGACTCAATGATTTCTACATTTTTAAAGAAATATGCCAATCATGGAATAACACGTTTTATAAAATACGGGCTGGTTGGCTGTTTGGGCTTATTGGTCGATATGGCAGTATTTTACGTTATGAATAAAAAACTTGGAATAAACTATGTAATTTCCAACATAACAAGCTCATCGCTGGCGGTAGTACATAATTTTATCCTGAACAGCTATTTTACGTTCAATGTAACAGATAAAAAACTGAGGCGATTTCTGGCATTTTATGCCATAGCCCTTGTAGGTATGGCTATCAGTACAGGTTTGTTGATACTATTTATCGACCTGCTGAAATTAGATAGTATGATTTCCAAACTAATATCAATAATTATTGTTGCATTACTACAGTATTTCTTCAATAATAAACTAACTTTTAGAACCAAAAAATCAGAATAGATAATGAATACACTTTCAGTTATTGTACCCTGCTACAACGAAGAAGCGGTGATTACCGAATCGTATAGCCGACTTAAAAAGGTGTTGGAAGGTATAAAAACGCACAAAACCGAAATAATTTTTATCAACGATGGCAGCAAAGATCGCACAGCTGAAATGCTGACTGACATTGCAGTCGCCGATAAGCAGGTGAAAGTGCTGCATTTCTCCCGCAATTTTGGTCATCAACCGGCTGTAACTGCCGGAATACACTGCTGCGAATCCGATTTGGCGGTGATTATTGATGCCGACTTGCAAGATCCACCTGAGCTGATACCGGACTTGTTGGAAACGCAAGTAAGGGAGCAAGCTAACGTAGTGTATTGTGTCAGAGACGAAAGAAAAGGCGAAAGTATATTCAAAAAACTGTCTGCTCGCTTGTTTTACCGTTCGATGAACTACTTGTCGGAAGTAAATTTTCCACTCGATACGGGAGATTTTCGATTAATAGACCGACAGGTAATGGATGAATTCAAGAAATTTCGCGAAAAAGGTAAATATATTAGAGGAATAATCAGTTGGATTGGTTTTAAGCAGGTTCCGTTCCTCTACCAACGACAAGCCCGTTTTGCCGGAGAAACAAAGTACCCGTTGAGCAAGATGATTCAGTTTGCATCGACTGCTATGCTGTATTTCTCTAAAAAACCGTTGAAACTGGCTACAGGAATGGGTTTTATCACCGTACTGATAGGAATAGTTTATGCGGCTTACACCCTTGTGGGAAAAATAGTAGGTTATACGCATGCACTTTCCGGCTGGAGTTCGTTGATTATTCTGATAACGTTCTTTGGTGGTGTACAGCTTCTTACGGTTGGAGTACTGGGTCAATATATCGGAATTCTTTTCGACGAAGTCAAAGACAGGCCGGAGTATATTATCGACAGAAAAGATAATTGCTAACCTTATAACAGAGATTAATAACCTGTTAATAATAATTTAAAAATTTGAAGTTATGAATAGAAAACTAAGAATCAATTGGCAAACAATCAAAGTTACGACTGTTGTATTGTTGCTTGCATCCATATCAGTAATGAAACTACAGGCTCAAACATCCAAAATGGAACCGACGGAAACAAAAGAAATCGTAAAGGGAATTTATTCAATAAAAGACTCGTTTGTAAACCTTTTTATCCTACAGGATGGTGATGGTTATATCGTTGTGGATGCCGGAACCAATATTGGATCTATAACTCAGGAACTTGAGAAATTGAAAATAAATCCTGACAAAGTAACTGCGTTGTTTCTCACACATTCGCATCCCGATCATGTGGCGGCTGTAGGTTTATTTAAAAATGCAACCATTTACCTATCCAATACCGAATTACCGTCAGTGGCTACCGAAAAGCCCCTGTATCTGACACTCAATAAGACCGAATACAAGAACAAGTATGTGTTGTTGAACGATCAGCAAGTAGTGCGGATAAAGAGCCTGAGCGTAAAAGCCATTCAAACTCCCGGACATACACCCGGTTCAATTTCTTATTTAGTCAATGATAAATATCTGTTTGTAGGCGACGCATTTAGTTTGGTGAATGGAAAAGTAGCTAAACCCAATGAAGGCTACACTAAAGACATGAAATCGGCTATAGCCTCTTTTGACAAAATAAATAAGCTTCCTAAAGCTGAATATCTTTTTACAGCTCATACAGGTTACAGTAGCGACTACAAAGCAGCTGTTCAGACCGAGCTAAAATAAAAATTTACATTACTTCACACCAAGACCATCTCCTGTAGATGGTCTTTTTTTGCTCCCTTCCCTCCTATTCTTTTTGAGGCTTACAAACACATCCAGCTTTACGGTGTTATATAGTTTTAAACTGCTGGTTGAACTGTTACTAACAGTAATACAACCCAATAAATAAAGCAAAAACTATGAGTACATCCGAACATAAATACACAAATCACCTGATACACGAAAGCAGCCCCTACCTGCTTCAGCATGCGCATAATCCTGTTGATTGGTATCCATGGAGTCAGGAAGCGTTGAATAAAGCACAAAAAGAGAATAAAAACTTACTGATAAGCATTGGCTATGCAGCTTGCCACTGGTGCCACGTTATGGAGCATGAATGCTTTGAGGATGAAGAAGTAGCCCGTTATATGAACGAGCACTTTGTGGCTATTAAAGTTGACCGGGAAGAACGTCCGGATATTGACCAGATTTACATGACTGCGGTACAACTTCTAACTGAACGGGGCGGTTGGCCGCTAAACTGTATTGCATTGCCCGATGGCAGACCGATTTACGGCGGAACATATTTTCCCAAAGCGCAATGGTTGGATATGCTTAATCAGGTATCCAGTTTTATTCAGCTTCATCCTGAAAAAACTGAAAATCAGGCTCGGGCACTCACAGAGGGTATTCAAAATAATGAAATGATTTATCGTGTGGATTTCCCCAGATTGGAAACTACAGTTAATGATCTGGAAGATATTTTTTATCACATTCAGGCCGGCATTGATACAGTGAACGGTGGATATGGCACAGCGCCTAAGTTTCCTATGCCATCGAGCCTTCAGTTCTTACTTCATTTTCATCATTTATCGGGCAACAATGATGCCCTGAAAGCTTTTACCACAACTTTAGATAGAATGGCTTTTGGAGGTATTTATGATCAGATTGGAGGTGGATTCGCACGTTATGCTACCGATCAGGCCTGGAAAATTCCACATTTCGAAAAAATGCTCTACGACAATGCTCAGCTGGTAAGTGTTTATGCATCGGCTTTTCAGTACAATCGTAATCCGCAGTATGAAAAAGTGCTGCATGAAACGCTGGAGTTTGTAAGCAGTGAGTTAACCTCACCGGATGGTGGATTTTATTCTTCACTAGATGCAGATAGTGAGGGAGTTGAAGGAAAATTCTATGTTTGGACTTTTGATGAGCTGCAAACCATATTGGGCAAAAATGCGGGACTGATAATGGATTATTTTCAGGTGACGGTAGTAGGCAACTGGGAACACTCACAGAATATTCTTTACCGAACAGGTAACGATGATGAAATAGCACAAAAGTACAATATCACTACAGTTGAACTAGCTGAAAGTGTAACTCAAGCCAGAAAATTGCTGCAAGCTCAAAGAGCAAAAAGGCAAAAACCCATGCTTGACGATAAAATACTGACTTCATGGAATGCTCTTATGTTGAAAGGATATTGTGATGCATATCGTGTTACCAATAAGGCTGAATACCTGCATACAGCTTTACAGAATGCAAATTTTATTTTGCGCTATATGAAATCGGCAGACAATGGTTTGTTCAGGAATTATAAAAATGGAAAAGCCTCTATTCCTGCATTTCTTGACGATTATGCATTCATAATTCAGGCATTAATATCCTTATATCAGAATACTTTTAATGAGCAATGGTTAGTTGAAGCGCGCGAGTTGACAGAATATGCCGTTTCACATTTTTACGATTCGGAGAGCGGCATGTTTTATTATACTTCGGATACAGAACCGGCTCTGATAGCCCGTAAAATGGAAATTTCGGACAATGTAATACCCTCCTCAAATTCTGAAATGGGGAAAAATTTGTTTGTTTTAGGGCATTATTTCTATAACGAACAGTACATCAATATGTCTGCAAAAATGCTTAATAACGTTCGTCAAAATGCATTACAGGGCGGAATTTACTATGCCAACTGGGATATTCTGATGGGTTGGTTTGCCTCTGCCCCTTATGAGGTGTCGGTTGTAGGTAAAGACAGCGATTTATTAAGAAAAGAATTGAATACTCATTATTTGCCCAACATCATTCTTTCCGGAACTAAATCCGAAAGTAATTTACCTGTGCTCGAAGGAAAATGGAGCGCTGACGAGACTTTGATTTATGTGTGCAGGAACTACGTTTGTCAGGCTCCTGTGAGTGATCTTAGCGCTGCATTGCAAATGATTAAACAAGCTGATAAATAACTACAGATTTTATGTTGTAATTTGCATTATAATAATTGTTTATAACTAATTTAATCTCTGCTCGTAAGTCGGTTTTGAGTATGCTTTTTATCAAGGAATAACTTATCAACAATTGCTTTTTTTTAATTATTTCCTGAATTTTTTCTGATGCAAAATTTGTTACTTTGTACTGTATGAAAGAAGAAGTTCTCGAAAAACTCAAAACCCTTGCTGAATCGGCAAAGTACGATGTTTCGTGCGCCTCCAGCGGTACCACACGAAAAAATACTCCGGGTGGCATTGGCAATACATCCGGTTGGGGAATTTGTCATAGCTTCACCGAAGACGGTCGATGTGTGTCACTTCTCAAGATTATGCTTACCAATTACTGCATTTTTGATTGCGCTTACTGCATCAACCGTCGCAGCAATGATATTCGGCGCGCTACCTTTTCGGTGGAAGAACTGGTGGAACTGACCATCGAGTTTTATCGTCGAAACTACATCGAAGGCTTGTTTCTGAGTTCGGGTGTGATAAATAATCCCGATTACACCATGGAGCGTATGGTACGCGTGGTAAAGCAACTGCGCACAGTACATCGCTACAACGGTTACATTCACATGAAAAGCATCCCCGGAGCCAGTGAACAACTGGTACGCGAAGCAGGACTGTATGCCGACCGTCTGAGCGTGAATATAGAAATACCTACCGAGCAAAACCTCAAAATGCTGGCACCGGAGAAAAACCATAAGAGCGTTTTTGCTCCTATGCTTTACATTCAGCAAGGCGTGCTCGAAAACACCGAAGACCGTCAGAAACATCGCTCAGCACCGCGCTTTGCTCCTGCCGGACAAAGTACGCAAATGATTATTGGTGCTACCGACGATAGCGACAAGCAAATTCTTAACGTGTCTGCTTCGATGTACGAACGTCCAAGCCTGAAAAGGGTATATTATTCGGGCTATATTCCCATAAATACGAATGACAACCGCTTGCCGGCGCTTGTAAAACCGCCTTTGGTACGTGAAAACCGTTTATACCAGGCCGATTGGTTGATGCGTTTTTATGAATTCAACGTAGACGAGATTGTGGACGATAAACACCCCAATCTCGATTTGGAGATTGACCCGAAACTGGCATGGGCATTGCGGCATCCCGAACATTTTCCTGTGGATATAAATAAAGCCGATTACACGCAGATACTCCGTATTCCGGGTATAGGCGTAAAAATAGCTAAACTAATTGTTGTTACCCGCCGATACGGCAGATTAAACTCCGACTCGCTCAAAAAAATGGGTGTTTCGTTGAAAAAAGCACAGTATTTCATTACCTGTAACGAATTAGCATCTGTAAATGTTAATGATACTTCGCCCGAATATGTGAGACGGATACTTACAGAGAAAAAGTTTGCCAAAGGAAAGGATAACAGGCAGCAAATGTCGTTGATGTTTGAAGAAACCCCTAACCCCTAAAGGGGAATAAGAACGAATTTTTGACAAAGAGTAAACAAAATAATACTAATTTAATTCCCCTTTAGGGGCTAGGGGTCGTCCGCCTGACACGTTGCAAGTAGCAGATTAACCCGGCAAGCGGCTTTAAGCCGCTGCACGATAGAAACCCCAACAACAGAATGATCATTTTTCGCTACGATAAAACATTTGAAGGTTTACTCACTGTCGTATTCGATGCATACAACCGCAAGACTTTCCCCGACCGCCTGCTGGACGAGGTGGAGGTTGAGCCGTTGTTTACCGACGAATGTTACACTGTTATCACAGATGAAGCTAAATCAGACCGTGTATGGCAGGGTTTGCGGAAAAAGCTGATGCCTATCAGCTGCAATATGCTCAGATACGTGTGGCTATCGGAACTACAGGGAAGTGATGAACTGATTTTTCGCTACATCCGCAAAGCATTTGATAACAAGCATTCCATAGAAATGAATTTTGCAGATGATGATGTGCTCGAAATGCGAAATCTGGCGAAAAAAGTGGATAAGGAGCGTTGCAGGCTAATAGAACTGGTGCGTTTTCAGAAAGCGGCTGACGATATTTTCTTTGCACCCGTTTCGCCGGATCACAACACATTGCCGCTCACCCTGGAACATTTTACCGACCGCTTTGCCGACCAGAAATGGATTATCTACGATACCAAACGCAACTACGGCTATTATTACGACCTGAGAACGGTTACCGAAATGACGCTCGACAGCAAGGATCTTTTCCCCGAAGGCAAACTGGATGAAAAACTGATGGCAGAAGATGAAAAACTATTTCAGGAACTGTGGAAAGGTTATTTCAAATCGATGACTATCAAAGAACGCATCAATCTGAAACTTCAACGACAACATTTACCCGAGCGGTACTGGAAGTATTTGACGGAGAAACAGTAATTGTCAACTCTGACAGCGGACAAAGTCCCTGTCAGCAGTTGAAAAAGTCATCAATAATTACGAAAATTCTATTTTTGAAACAGCTTCTTTAGCAAATCAGGGCGTTTCATTTTATTCAGATCTTTGATGATTTGATTTTTATATTCTCCCTTATACCAGAAAAAGAATTTACGTTGTTCCAGTTTTTCATCCTTGCTTTTGGCAGTGAAAACGGGTTCAAGCGTGTAAGGATGATAGCCCGAGTAATAAATTTCGGTAGCCAGTGTCATGGGAGTTGGCGTAAAATCCTGCACCTGTTCCAGCTTAAAGTCGAAGCTCTTGGTCAGAGCTGCCAGTTCGGCCATATCTTCGTTGTGGCAACCCGGGTGACTCGAAATAAAGTACGGAATCAGCTGCTGGTTCAGTCCTGCCTCCCGGTTAATCCGCTCAAATTTCTTTTTAAACTCGCCAAAATAGGCAAAGCTGGGCTTACGCATCAGGTTCAGCACCGCGTCCGACGTATGCTCGGGAGCAATCTTCAACCGTCCGGAAACGTGATTGGTAATCAGTTCGCGGATATATTCTTCGTGACTTTTGTTTACTTCCACATTTTTAGGATCGGTCAGTAAAATGTCGTAACGCACGCCGCTGCCGATAAATGACTTTTTGATGCCCGGCAACTGATCGACCGAACGGTAAATATCGAGCAAAGGCGTATGGTCCGTATTGAGATTAAAACAAGGTTTCGGAAAAATACAGGAAGGCTTTTGGCATTGTCTGCATATATACAGGTTCTTCCCCTTCATCTTGTACATATTGGCCGAAGGACCGCCCAAATCGCTCAGATAGCCCTTGAAATCGGGCATAGCGGTAATCTTTTTCACCTCATTCAGTATCGATTCTTTGGAGCGCGACACAATATGTTTGCCCTGATGAGCCGAAATGGTACAGAACGAGCAGCCGCCAAAGCATCCACGGTGCATATTTACCGAGAACTTAATCATTTCGTAGGCCGGAATGGTCTTGCCCTTGTATTTGGGGTGTGGCACGCGTGTATAAGGTAAATCGTACGAAGCATCCAGTTCGGCCTCTTTCAGAGGTTCGTAGGGTGGATTGACTATCACCCAGCGGTTGCCCGTTTTTTGCAACAGCCGGTTGGCCTCGTATTTATTCGATTCTTTTTCGATATGCTTGAAGTTGGAAGCATATAACTTTTTATCTTTCAGGCAAACCTCGTGCGAAACCAGTTCCAGGTCTTTCCATTTCGGATGAGAAGGAATTTCCTTCGATAAAAACGAGGTTTGTGGTATGTTTGTCATCTCTTTGAAGGTTTTACCTTCGCGAATCTGTTTTATCAGTTCAACTATGGGCTTCTCTCCCATCCCATAAATGAGCAAATCAGCCTTGGAATCGACCAAAATGCTTGGCATAAGTTTATCCGACCAATAATCGTAATGTGTGTAGCGGCGCAGCGAAGCTTCGATTCCACCGATGACAAGGGGCACTTCCGGATATAGTTTTTTGATAATGCCGGCATAGGTAATGGTGGCATAATCAGGACGCATGCCCGATTTTCCATCAGGTGTGTACGCGTCGTCAGACCGCAAGCGTTTGTTGGCGGTATAATGGTTCACCATGGAATCCATATTGCCTGCCGAAATGGCAAAAAACATGCGTGGACGCCCCATCTTTTTGAAATCGCGCAGGTCGTCGCGCCAGTTAGGCTGAGGTACAATGGCCACCTGCAATCCCTGTGCTTCTAGTAAGCGTCCGATAACAGCCGCCCCGAAAGCAGGATGGTCGATATACGCATCGCCACTGAAAAGGACCACGTCTACTTCGTTCCAACCGCGGAGTTCCAGTTCTTTTTTGGTAGTAGGAAGAAAATCGGTGAGTTGATATATGTTGGTTTGCATAAAGTTTTCTGTAAAAAACACTTCTGTATCCATTTGGTTCAAAAGTTGTCGCAAAGGTACGGAAATAATCGGGTAGAGTAAAGGCATGAATGAACAGTCCTATAAGATAGTCTTGCGTATTTTTCCATTCGTAAATTTATAGAACGTTTTTTGCTAGCAGCTACTTTAACCACGTTTATTTACGTCCCCTCCCCATCATAAACATGCTGTCAATAAAAAACGTCTCAAAACTGAATTTGTATACCTTTTTTTGAGTATTTTTGCGTCGAGATTTAAAAAAGGACATTATGATGAATATTACCGATCGTTTTTTGAAATACGTTGGTTTTACTACTACTTCCGACGAAAATACAAATATGACTCCCAGCACACCTGGTCAGAAAATTTTTGCACGCCACCTTGTTGAAGAACTTAATTCCATTGGTTTAAAGGAGGTTGAATTAGATACTAACGGTTATGTAACAGCTACTTTACCGGCTAATACCGACAAAGATATACCTACTATCGGCTTTATTGCGCACATGGATACGAGTCCGGATATGAGCGGGCGTCATGTAAAAGCAAGAGTAGTTCGTAATTACGATGGAAGCGATATTGTTTTGAATCAGGAAAAAAATATCGTTTTTGAAACCGAGAAATATCCGGAAATACTTCAGTATAAAGGGCAGGACATTGTGGTGACCGACGGCACTACCCTACTTGGAGCCGACGATAAAGCCGGACTGGCCGAAATAGTTACGGCTATGGAATACCTGATAGCGCATCCCGAAATTAAGCACGGTAAAATCAGAGTAGGGTTTACCCCCGATGAAGAAATCGGTCAGGGTGCCGATCATTTTGACGTGGCGAAATTTAATGCCGACTGGGCATACACGATGGATGGTGGCGAAATTGGCGAACTGGAATATGAAAACTTCAACGCAGCCGGAGCTAAAGTTTTTTTCAAAGGTTTAAATGTGCATCCGGGCTATGCATATCATAAAATGCTGAATTCTATGCGAATAGCTCAGGAGTTTATAGGCATGATTCCCCGTCATGAAGCTCCTGAACATACGCAGGGCTACGAAGGATTCTACCACCTGACGAATATCGAAGGCACAGTCGAAAAAACAACGCTGAGTTATATAATTCGCGACCATGATCGCGATCGTTTTGAGCGTCGAAAAAAAGAAATACAACATTTAGTCAATAAGATTAATGCCGAGTTCGGTGAAGGTACTGCCACTATCGAGATTAAGGATCAGTATTACAATATGAGGGAAAAAATTGAACCGGTTATGCATGTGGTCGATCTGGCTTTTGAAGCAATGGAAGCTGTTGGTGTTAAACCCAACGTCAAACCCATTCGTGGTGGAACCGATGGCTCGCGATTATCATATATGGGTCTTCCCTGCCCCAACATTTTTGCAGGAGGACATAATTTCCACGGACGATTTGAATATGTTCCTGTTCAATCGATGGAAAAAGCCATGCAGGTGGTGGTGAAAATAGTAGAAATACTTGCAAATAAATAGATGCCCCTTAAATTCCCCGAAGAGGGACTTAAAAACTTAAAGTGAATATAAATAATTAAATAACAACAATACTAACCAAATCCTCTTTAGTGGTTTGGGGTCATGATTATGAAAACAACTCCATTTACAAACAAACACATTGCTCTTGGAGCAAAAATGCACGAATTTGCCGGTTACAATATGCCGATTGAATATAGCGGAATAAACGATGAACATATGACAGTTCGTAACGGTGTAGGAGTTTTTGATGTTTCGCACATGGGCGAATTTTGGGTGAAAGGTGCAAATGCATTGGCTTTTCTCCAAAAGATAACCTCTAACGATGTTTCGGCACTCCCGATTGGTAAAGCTCAATATACATGTTTTCCAAACGGAAAAGGAGGAATTGTTGACGATTTATTGGTTCACCATTACGAAAAAGACAAGTATTTCTTAGTTGTCAATGCTTCAAATATTGAAAAAGACTGGAACTGGTGTGTAGCTAATAATTCTGATGGTGTAGAACTTGAAAACGCTTCGGGTAAAATGGCTCAATTGGCTATTCAGGGTCCTAAAGCCACTGAGTTACTTCAAAAACTCACGAAAGTAAATTTGTCGGAAATACCTTATTATAATTTTAGTGTCGGCGAATTTGCCGGAGTAAAAGAAGTTATTCTGGCCAACACAGGTTATACCGGTGCAGGCGGTTTTGAATTGTACTTTTATCCCGAATATGGAGATAAAATATGGGATGCACTTTTCACTACAGGTGCCGAATTCGGAATTAAACCAATCGGCTTGGGAGCGCGCGATTCTTTACGCCTCGAGAAAGGATTTTGCTTGTATGGCAACGATATTGACGATACAACCTCGCCAATCGAAGCAGGTTTAGGCTGGATTACTAAATTTGTGGATGGAAAAGTTTTTATTGACCGTTCGTTGCTTGAAAAACAAAAAACAGAAGGCGTAAGTCGCAAGTTGGTGCGTTTTGAGTTGAAAGAACGCGGTATTCCCCGTCACGAATATCCAATCGTAAACGAAAAAAGCGAAG
>Ga0302286_10000240_pt1 | contig 45183 bp, 43 predicted proteins | sample III_Fen_E2_3_FD_198765 | JGI IMG/M metagenome (GOLD analysis project Ga0302286, IMG submission 198765) | Peat permafrost microbial communities from Stordalen Mire near Abisko, Sweden - III_Fen_E2_3 | ecosystem: Environmental > Terrestrial > Soil > Wetlands > Permafrost | place: Sweden: Abisko...
GGCCAGCCACAAAAGATGAATTGATAGATTATGCTATGCGCTCCGGATCTCCTCTTGAAGTTATTGAAAATTTACAAGAAATTGAGGATGAGGGAGAGATTTACGAATGTATAGAAGACATTTGGCCGGATTATCCCAGTAAAGAAGATTTCTTCTTTAACGAAGAGGAATATTAATCTTCATTTAGTTATGATGCTTCTAGGTGACGAAATGTAGGAGTTTTGTTGTCAAATAAAAACTATTCAAATAAAAATGTTAAACAAAACAATTTTTTGAAGGTTTTTCTGTTTGATATAGACACAATCGTCAAAATAGAAAATCAGCATAGGTTGTGAGCGAAAAATTATCAGAGATTCCTATGAAAAGAGTAGTATTAAGCATTTTGTTATTACTTATTAGCATAGGCTCTGTATTTTCACAATTTGATGCTCAGATGAGTCAATATATGTTTCATAATTCATACTTTAATCCCGCAGCGGTGGGAGAAGATGAAATGATACAGATAACCGGGCAGCATCGTATCCAATGGATCGGTATTCCCAATGCTGGACAAACCACTTTTTTCAGCATCAATTCTCCATTAAAGATTGGAAAAAGCAATAATGGGATAGGGTTTAAATTTTTAAATGATAAGGTCGGTCAATTTGTAAATCAATCGGCACATTTACAATATGCATATAAGAAGAAAATCGGGACTGGTGTTTTAAGCATAGGTACTGATATCGGGTTTGTAAGCCTGGGTTTCAATCTTGGCGATAGTATTCAGAAGCATTTAATCCCAATCGGAGATTACCACAAAATTGCTGAAGATACTGAAATACCTAAAAGCAGTGTGGTCGGGATGAGTTTTGATATGGATATTGGCGCTTTCTATTCGACGCCAACCTATTACGGCGGATTGTCCTATTTGCACATAAATAGTCCTACAGTTACCTGGGGTGACAAATCAGAGTTCAAAGAATACGGTACGCTTTTTCTGACAGGCGGTTATAATCTGGTTCTGGCAAATCCAAAATTTGTATTAAAACCGAGTACATTGTTTAAGACAGACTTCACGTCATGGCAATTGGATGTATCTTCCAGGCTGGAATATAATACTAAATATTGGGGAGGTTTAAGCTATCGGTTTCAGGATGCAATAGTTGTTTTAGCCGGTATTAATATTACCGGGGGCTTATCAGTCGGATATTCATATGACTTGCCAACATCCCGAATTATTACAGTCAGTACCGGAACTCATGAAGTTGTATTGATGTATAGTTTTGAATATATATTTGGCAAACGGAACAGCAAATATAAGAGTATCCGGATATTATAGTGTATAAAGTCATTTTTATTATAAACAAAGAAAAAGAATCACAGTTTTTATTTCAATAAATAAATTGCACAAGAATGAAAAGAAATCTGATAATTATTGTACTGACCATTTTGCTTGTTGCTTGCAACAAACCTGCAGGTGAACTAACGGGTCTTGGCACCAAAAGCAAATTTTTTGAACCTCAGCCATACGGCATGGTGTTTATCAAAAGGGGATCATTTATGATGGGAGCAAATGATCAGTCTGCTATCGGAGCGATTAATGATAAATCGATCAATGTGACAGTTGATGCATTTTGGATGGATGAAACTGAGATAACAAATGATAAATACAAACAATTTGTTAATTGGGTTCGTGATTCAATTGTTTTGCGTCAGTTAGTCGTTGCCGGGAAAGATCAGTTCAGGATGAAATATAAAAACCAGACGGATGAAGCAAGTCCTGAGACTGCACGTCTAAACTGGAAAATGAAAATTCCATGGAATTCAAAAGATGAAGAAGTCCGTACTATTTTAGAATCGATGTATTATAAAGATGACAATGCATTAGGATTCAGAAAACAAATAGATCCGGCAAAACTTCAATATAAGTATGAATGGATCAATTATGACCAGGCTGCTTTGCCTAAAAATAAATATAATGTCAATACGGGTGCATATCCGAAAAATGCAAAGGCCCGTGTAGATACATCCTATGTTGAAAATGGGGTAATCATAAACAAAACCATAGAGCGTAATTTAACAACCCGTAAGGACCTGATATCTATGCATATTGTCAATGTGTATCCTGATACGATCATGTGGCTTCGGGATTTTCAGTATTCATACAACGATCCTAAAATGCGTATGTATTTTTCACATCCGGGATTTGCCAATTATCCGGTAGTAGGTGTAACCTGGGAACAGGCACAGGCATTCTGCCAGTGGAGGACTCAGCTGTTCAACAGTGCGAATACAATAGGCGGACAGGACTACCGTTTACCGACTGAGTCAGAATGGGAATATGCAGCAAGGGGAGGTCGGAAAATGGCTTTGTATCCTTGGGGAGGCAATTATGTCCGCGATAAAACAGGATGCTTTTTGGCAAACTTTAAACCAATGCGTGGCAGTTATACCGAAGATATGGGTTCAACAACCATGAAAGTAGCCTCATATCCTCCGAATGATTTTGGATTGTTTGATATGGCTGGGAATGTTGCTGAGTGGACTTCATCGGCCTATGATGTATCGAGCAGTCTATTGGTATCGGATATGAACCCAAGCTTTCAGTATAATGCCAAGAATGATGATCCGGATGTTTTGAAACGCAAGATTATCAAAGGCGGTTCATGGAAAGATATTGCATACTATTTGCAATGTGGCGTAAAAACCTATGAATATCAAAATGAAAGTCGTCCATATATCGGCTTTCGTTGTGTACGATCATATAATGGGGAATAATAAATTTTCCTAAATACAAAATAAGAACATGAAAATGGATGAAGATAAATCTAAATTTGATATCTGGTGGAATTCACCGGAAGTAAAACAAAAATTAGCAGCTGCTTATAGTTTAGGGGCTTCGGTAGTTATTATTGGAGCTATGTTCAAGATCTTACACCTTCCCGGTGCAGGGACTATGTTGGGGATTGGTATGTCGGTGGAAGCATTTTTGTTTGCATTAGGGATTTTTGATCAACCGCATGTTGATTATGAATGGGATAAAGTATACGATTTTGAAGGAGGAAAAAAGATTGTAAACGAAACAAATACCTCAAACCAAATTCAGAATGCCAATCAAACTCAACAAGTAGGTGTAGCAGGCGGGACACGTTCTGTAGGCCTTAACTACTCTGAAACGATCAATGATGAGGATGTGAAGAAATTGTCGGAAGGAATTAAGAACCTGACAACCACAGCACAACAATTCAGCAGTCTGTCGGATGTAATCGGAGCAACCGATCAGTTTGTAAAGAATATAGACGGAGCCTCTCAAGTAACCGGTAAATTCATTAAAAATCAGGATTCATTAAATACCGCAACCGGGTTATTAGCCAATTCATATCAAGGAATTTCGGATGGAATGGAAACAGTTGAAAAAAACACGAAACTGTATGCTGGTAAAGTTGAAGATATCAATAAAAATCTTTCTTCAATAAATTCCATTTATGAAATACAATTGAAGAATATTCAAGCGCAATCAGAAGGTCTTACCCAACAAACAGAACGTCTGAGGACTGTTAATGAAGAATTGAGTGTTATTGTAACCGATGTTCAAAAAATGAAATCGGCCACATCAATTGCAGCAGTTGAGACAGAGAATTATAAAGCTGGGACTACAAAATTGGCAAAACAAGTAGCTGATTTAAATCAGGTTTATGGGAATATGCTCAATGCTTTAAGCTAACATAACGGAATTTTAGAAACTATTAATTTTAAAGGAAATTCCAATGAGTGGAGCTAAAAATTGTCCGGAAACTCCCAGGCAAAAAATGATCGGTATGATGTATTTAGTGTTGACAGCGATGTTGGCACTGAACGTATCAAGCGAGATTTTGAACGGGTTTACCATGGTGGACAATAGTTTACATAAAACAATCGAATCATCAGAGCTTAGGAATAAAGACCTGTATGCTGATTTTCAAAATCTATTTGATAAGAATCCGGCAAAAGTACGGGATTGGTTGGATAAGGCCAAAAAAGTAAAACAGAAATCGGATGATCTGTACAAATTCATCGAGAACTTTAAAGTTCAGATTGTACGGTTAGCAGATAATAAAGAGGCAAATGACAGTGCCTACGTAAAACAAATAAATGCCAAGGATAACCTTGATAAAGCTGCCATTTACGGGAGATTGAATGGAAACGGAAGGAACTTAAAGCTTCAGATTGACAATTACAGGGACTACCTGGTAGGTTTGTCAGATAAAAATCCTTCCAAACAAAAGATATATGAATCTATTTTCTCAACCGGGAAAACACATGATGGAAAGCCATGGGAGGAAGCATTATTTGAAGGAATGCCTGTCTCGGCAGTTATCACGATCCTGACTAAATATCAGAGTGATGTACGTTCTTCGGAGGCTGAAATAATTCAGTTTTTAAAGAGTCAGACTGATGTTATGGATATACGGGTAAATAAAATATCTGCCTTAGTTGTTCCAAATACCCCTTATGTAATACGTGGTGAAAAGTATAGTGCCCAAATAGTTCTATCGGCCATGGATACAACGCAAAAGCCTCAATATTTTGTAAACGGACAAGCAATAAATGATAAAGGCAAGTATGAAGTTATAGCTAATAAACTTGGGATTAATACCTATTCAGGTCAGATCAGATTACAGGGCAATGATGGGAGCGTTCTGAATAAGACTTTCACAAGCAGTTATATAGTAGGTGAACCAACGGCAACGTTATCCAATGAAGACTTAAACGTTGTATATCGTGGAATTGATAATAAATTCAGTGTCTCAGTACCAGGTGTTGCGAATGAAGCCGTTTCTGTTCGTGTTATTGGAGGTACTGCCAGAAAAGATGGTGGAAGGTATATGATTCAACCGACCCGTGATGAAGAAATAACTATCGAAGTCTGGGCGAAAGTTGAAGGGAAAGAAAAGAAAATGGGGGGTGGTGCCTACCGTGTGAAGTATCTGCCTGACCCAAAAGCTTTCATTCAACCTAATGATGCAGGAGCTAAACCAGTACGAGGAGGATACTTATCTCCGAGTGTATTACGGACTTCTACTCTTGTCGCCAGTTATGGAAAGGATGAATTGGTAAAAGCGAAGTTTAGGGTGACATCATTCACCATGTTGGCAAGAGGGATCTCACCACTACAAGTTTCAGGTTCACGGCTAAGTCCTGGATTTTTGGATAAGCTGATAAAAGGGGATATCCTTATGATTAATAATATTAAAGCTGAAGGACCGGATTTACTTCAACGGGATTTAGGTTCAATTGCCATACAACTTTAAGCTCAAAAGAAAACAGAACGAATAAATAAATGATAATATGAAAAAATATTGGATTGTCTCACTGGTTATTACCATTTCATTCTTTTATAATTATGTAGAAGCTCAAGAGACTCAAGTGCCTTTTTTTGAAAAGAATGGAACTGTGGCTATTCAAACAACAGAGTTGAATTCATTGGCGGATACAATCTCCGTTATCAATCATAGGGCAGATGACATCGTCTGGTCACGAATTGTATACCGGATCATAGATATGCGTGATAAACAGAATTATCAACTTTATTTTCCTGTTATTCCAAATGAGCAATATAAAAGTTTGTTAAGGGTGATGCTTGAAGCTACCATAAAAGATTCCCTGAAAGCATATGATAAGATTGAACGGGACATTCAACCTTTGTTTAAAAAAGTCATCTCAAAGGATAACCTTAAAAATTATTTCCAGATCTGCGAGAAGGATACAGTTAATAACACGATAAGAAAAACTCCGTTGATTATACCTGATTCTATCACACAACAGCCTGTACTTTCTACATATGCCTATAAAGATTATGTAAAGAATCAAATGAAATTTTTGATTCAGGAGATTGTATTTTTTGATAAACACACATCACGGATGTATTCAAAAATCATAGCCATTGCACCTTTGTATGCATTGACAGAAACAAATGTGACATTGGATACCAATGTTGATGCCTGGAGTTATTTCCAAAGTTCTGTATTGTGTTGGTTCCTGTTCGATGAATTACGACCTTATCTGGCCAGACAATATGTTATCCCTAATGGAAATAACACTCAACGTTTGACCTATGATGAGTTTTTTGCACAAAAATTCTATTCTGACTATTTGTTGGGCGATAGCAACCTGAACAATCGTATGTTATTACAATATCTAACCGATCCGAATAAAATCAGAAAGGAACAGAAGCGGATTGAAACAGAGCTTTTAAATTTTGAACAAGACCTTTGGGAGTATTAATATAAACAACTTTGTTGTAGATAACTTCTGATTATATTTATAAGAAATATAATAAAAAAGACGGCTTGTGCCGTCTTTTTTTGTCTTTATGACTGAATTGCAGTTTAAAACAGTAATTTTGCAAAATAAACTAATTATGGCTGATTTTCAATTAAAGGGTAATGACAGATGAGAAATATAATAATTGCTGATAACCAGGATATTTCAAATGCAGGATGGCATTTTTTATTAAAAGATCAAACAGAGATATCTGAGATCTTTGATGTAACCGAGAAAAAGCAGCTGATTACTTTATTGACTAAATATCCATCTGCCATAGTGATTCTGGATTATACGCTTTTTAATTTTGAAAGTGTAAATGAATTACTTATTCTTCAAAGCAGGTTTGAACAGGTTGACTGGATACTCTTTTCAGATGAACTAAGTGATGAGTTTCTCCGTACATTATTGTACAATACGCATTCCTTTAGTGTTGTATTGAAAGACAGTTCAAAAGAAGAAATTGGCAGTGCTGTTAAAGAATCAGTCAAGGGATACCGATATATTTGTAACCATGTGAGCAATTTGCTGCTTGATAACAATAAAAAAACACATACCTTAAATGTACGGCAAATCCTTACGGTTACTGAACAGGAGATCCTTAAGGAAATGGCTTTAGGAAAAACAACGAAAGAAATAGCAGCACACCGGAATGTGAGCACGCACACCATCATGACACATCGTAAAAATATATTCCGAAAGATTGAGGTTAATAATGTGCATGAGGCTACCAAATATGCCATGCGCTCAGGTATTGTTGATATGGCTGAGTATTATATTTGAGCATTGAGTATCGAGCATTGAAGGAAAAATAGACTAATTGAGAATTAATTAATGAACATAGCAACATTATTGTCAGGGGGAGTGGATAGCTCAGTGGTTGTTCACCTGCTGAAAGAAGCAGGATATACACCAACATTATTCTACATCAAAATAGGTATGGATGATGACGAATTATTGCATTGCTCTTCGGAGGAAGACATTGAAATGGCATCCTTAATTGCCCGTAAATATGGGTGTAAACTTGAAATTGTCGATTTACACAAAGACTATTGGGATAATGTGGTATCCTATACTATCGATAAAGTGAAACTTGGATTAACTCCAAATCCTGATGTCATGTGCAATAAATTGATAAAGTTTGGTGTATTCGAACAACGGGTAGGTAAGGACTTTGATAAAACAGCTACGGGTCATTATGCCAATACCATTGAGGAGAATGGGAAAGTATATCTGGCTACAGCTAAGGATCCTGTGAAAGACCAGACTGATTTTCTGGCACAAATCGATTCGTTACAGGTTTCAAAGCTTATGTTTCCCATAGGCAACCTGATGAAGAACGAAGTGCGTGAAATTGCCCTCAAAGCAGAGTTGCCAAGTGCTAAGCGTCAGGATAGTCAGGGAATATGTTTTTTGGGTAAGGTCAATTATAATGATTTTATCCGACGATATTTAGGGGAGAAAGTAGGGCCGATTGTTGAACTGGAAACTGGTAAAATTCTTGGCAAGCATAATGGATATTGGTTTCATACGGTTGGTCAACGTAAAGGGCTAGGTCTTTCGGGAGGACCCTGGTATGTGATTAAAAAAGATGTCGGGGCAAACATCGTATATGCCTCGAAGGGTTTTGAAGTTGAAACACAATACGGGAATGAGTTCTCTATGCGTGACTTCCACTTTATTGCCGATAATCCATGGCAGAATACCTCTCAGGAAATTGATGTTACGTTTAAAATAAGACATACTCCGGATTTTACACAAGGTAAGATAATCACGTCCTCTGATGGGGTGCATTTACGTTCAACACAGAAACTACAGGGTATTGCCCCGGGCCAGTTTGGGGTAATCTATGATGCTGCATCAAGGATTTGTATCGGTAGTGGCGAAATCATGTAACTAATAATTAAAAAGATAAAACAGGTTGATTCAAGAACGAATCAACCTGTTTTTTTGTTAGAGGATAATTGATACTGAATTTAACTGATTGAAATGTCATATAATAATGTCATCAATGATCTAAATTAGGTGTTAAAAATTTGATTTATACCATAAACGAGGTATAAAGATAACTCACTAATGGTATTACGAAATTGGTAGTTATTGAGTAATTTTGCTGAAATAAAGTTGATATATTGACTGGAAAGTGAGAAATAAAACTAAATCGATATCTAAGCGAAATTATTCTGAACCGATGCAAATAAAATAGGTCTATCTAAAAAATATAAAATCATTTGACTATGAAAACTGAAATTGTAAAGGTGCTTCAACGGAATATTTCAAAGCTTACACAGAATAATTTGCCTGAATACGAGTATATTCCGCAACATTATAAGCCACTTCCATCATTACTAACCTTGCATGAAATAGTGGAATTGCTTCGCGCTATCATATTTCCAGGATATTTTGGGGAAGTGGTAGTGAACTCAAACACACTTGAATTCCATTTAGGAGTTAAAATTGAACGATTGTATATGTTGCTGAAAGAGCAAATCCTCAATGGGCTTCGTTTCAATTCAACAGATAATGAAATTGACCAATCAGATGAACGTGCTTCGGAAACTGCTCTTACATTTATAAATAAGATACCTGAATTAAAACGGTTGTTATCAACCGATATTAAAGCAACTTTTGATGGAGATCCGGCAGCAAATACCTATGGAGAGGTAATTTTCAGTTATCCGTCGATCAGGGCAGTATTCAATCACAGAATAGCCCATGAATTGCTAAACCTGGGAGTTCCTGTCATACCACGCGTAATATCTGAATTAGCGCATTCCGAAACCGGGATAGATATACATCCCGGTGCCAGGATCGGAGAGTATTTTAGTATCGATCATGGAACCGGTGTGGTAATTGGTGAAACATGTATTATCGGGAATCATGTCAGGTTGTACCAGGGTGTCACTCTGGGAGCCGTACGATTTCGAATGGATGAGAATGGCAAGCCCCTTAAGCTTCCACGTCATCCTATCCTCGAAGATAATGTAGTGGTGTATGCAAATGCAAATATCTTAGGACGGATTACTATTGGCAAAGATTCAACCATTGGAGGCAATGTGTGGCTTACTAACAGCGTCCCTCCAGGTTCCCGCATCTTACAACAAAAAGCAATTGTCAGTTCTTTTTATGATGGGTTAGGTATTTAAAATAACCGACTTTTTTCAAGAGGTAACTTATAACGTTTTTTTTAAGGATTATCATCAATATAAATTGAATATAAATGGATATAGTAATAGATATCAGATCTCATTCCATGGCATTTGGAGCAGATTTCAAAAGACTTAATGAAGACTGGATATCCACTTATTTTTCATTGGAAAAATCGGATATCCAGGTTCTTAATGATCCTCAGAAATATATCTTGGACAAAGGAGGAAATGTTTTTATCGCTTTACATAACAATAAACCTGTTGGAACCTGTGCGTTAATTGTGATCGATGGTGTAACCTGTGAACTGGCAAAAATGGTAGTTGATCCAGATTTTCAGGGTCAGGGAATCGCATATAAGTTGGGGCAGATATTTATAGGGAAAGCAAAGGAAAGGGGGTTTTCCCGAATAGTTCTGGAAGGAAATACAAAGATGGTTGCATCCATAAATTTGTATAGAAAGCTTGGTTTCAAGGAAGTGCCTGTTGATCTTGATATTCGGAATTCAATAACCCATGAACGGTGTAATATCTTTATGGAATTGTACTTGAATCCTACGATTCATCCGGAGTATTACATTTAGTATCGAAAATTTATTCAAATAAAAAACAACCGGTTTCCTTTAACCGGTTGTTTTTTATTTGTAGTGTTCGCCATTTTTGTGAATACACAGCATAGCATCGACCTACCTCTAAAAAAACAGTTGCACCCCAACTGAATGGAGTGCAACTATCAATAAAAAATTACTAACTAACTGTACAAATAAATAATAAGAAATTGGAAAAAAACAGGACAGATTATTTTATAGCTTCGAAGGCTTGTTCGATATCTGCTTTAATGTCTATGATGTTTTCAATACCTACTGAAATACGTAACAGGCCCGGGAATACTCCAGCCGATATTTTATCTTCGGGTGAAAGTTGTTCGTGTGTTGTGGCAGCCGGGTGTATAATCAGGGATTTGGCATCCCCCACATTAGCCAGGTGGCTGATCAGCTTGAGATTGTTGATCAGGCTGTCCGCTTTTTCCGGCTCACCTTTCAGTTTGAATGAAAGTACTCCACCGAATCCCCTTTTCAGGTATTTATTAGCCAAAGCATGATATGGGCTGCTTTTTAAGCCGGGATAATTGACATATTCTACTTGTGGATGTTTCTCAAGCCATGTGGCAAGTTCCAGCGCATTCTCCACGTGACGTTCAACGCGCAATGAAAGCGTTTCAAGCCCCTGTAAGAGCAGGAATGAGTTGAATGGACTAATTGTATTACCCCAGTCGCGTAGACCTTCTACGCGCGCTCTGATATTGAATGCGATGTTCCCAAATGGACCATTAAATCCAAAGGCATCCCAGAAAACTAATCCATGGTAACTATCGGAGGGTTCTGTGAAGGCAGGAAATTTTCCATTGCCCCAATTAAATTTACCGCTGTCTACAATTACACCACCCAGGGATGTGCCATGACCGCCAATCCATTTGGTAGCCGATTCAACCACAATGCTTGCCCCATGTTCCAATGGGCGGAAAATAGCTCCACCTGCGCCAAAGGTATTGTCCACAATAAGTGGGATGCCATGTTTATCGGCAACAGCAGCTATCGCTTCAAAATCAGGAATGTTTAAATCAGGGTTTCCGATTGTTTCAAGGTAAAGCGCTTTAGTTTTGGCATCAATCAGTTTTTCAAATTCTTCAGGTCCATCGTTTGGAGTAAAGCGTACATCAACACCCAGACGTTTAAACTGGTTTTTAAACTGGTTATAGGTTCCACCGTATAGATGCGATGTTGAAATAAAATTGTCACCGGCTTCCACGATATTATTCAGTGCAATAAACTGAGCGGATTGTCCTGAAGAAGTCGCTAATGCTGACACTCCACCTTCGAGGGCTGCAATACGTTTTTCAAATACGTCTGTAGTCGGGTTCATCAAGCGGGTGTAGATGTTTCCAAATTTGCGTAAAGCGAATAAGTCTGCCCCATCAGCGGCATCATCAAACACATATGAACTTGTTTGATAAATTGGAACTGCACGAGCATGGGTTGTTCCATCTACTACCTGTCCTGCATGTACCTGCAGCGTCTCAAATTTAAAATTGTTGTCAGCCATAATGCATTTTTTAATAGAAGTAAGAGGTAAGAGGTAAGAGGCAAGTAACATGTTTTTGAAACAGTCTGCATCTTAACGTAAAACACCTTATTTCTGGATTTTTATATTTTATATTTTATCTGTTTTTACTATATATCCCATTCAGCTTACTTACTCCTTACCTCTTGCTCCTTACCCCTGATTACAGTGGGTATTCTTCGAAAGCATACAGCAAGGTAGAAAGATATCGTTCGCCTGTATCCGGCAGCAATGTAACAATTACTTTCCCTTTGTTTTCAGGTCGTTGTGCCAGTTGCGTAGCGGCATAAGCAGCAGCTCCGGAAGATATGCCTACTAACAATCCTTCCTGCTGTGCCAGTTGACGTGAAGTCAGAATGGCATTATCATTAGTCACCTGGATGATTTCGTCCACGACTGATGCATCGTAGTTCTTAGGGATAAATCCTGCGCCAATGCCTTGTATCTTGTGAGGACCTGATGTTCCGCCGGATAAAACCGGTGACTCAAAAGGTTCTACAGCTATTATTTTTACGTTTGGATTATGAGCTTTTAATGCAGCGCCTACTCCGCTGACCGTTCCACCGGTTCCAACTCCGGCAACAAAGATATCAACTTTACCATCGGTATCACGCCATATTTCTTCACCGGTAGTACGTTTATGAACTGCTGGATTTGACGGGTTGTCAAATTGCTGAGGTATAAATGAAGCCGGGTTTTCTTCGTGAAGTTCTACTGCACGTGCAATAGCGCCTTTCATTCCCGTAGCTCCAGGAGTCAATACCAGGTTTGCACCAAATGCTTTTAACAGGTTGCGACGTTCCATACTCATGGTTTCAGGCATGGTCAGCGTCAGTTTATATCCTTTGATGGCAGCAACCATGGCTAACCCGATACCGGTATTTCCGCTGGTTGGTTCAATGATTTCAATTCCTGCTTTCAGGATTCCTGCTTTTTCTGCATCTTCTATCATGGACAAGGCAATACGTTCTTTCACGCAACCTGCCGGATTAAAGGATTCAAGTTTCGCGACTACAGTTGCCTGTAATTCTTTTTTTGCACTGTAATTTGACAAGTAAACAAGTGGGGTATTCCCAATTAATTCAGTTAAATCTTTTGCTATTTTTGCCATGATAATAAAGTTTTTGGGTTTGTTGATTTTTATAATGCAAAAATACGGCGGAATTCACATTCCCACAATCGCAAAGATGGGGTATTTTATATACCATGTTTATGGTATATAACAATTAGGATTCTAACGAAGGAAGTAGTAGGTTGATGCTTATTTATTGTTAATCCGGGTTTTATGTTTTGTGTTGAATCTTTTTTTCAAGTGGAGAAATAATACTAAATTCCAAATATTACTTACCGGGGGAAAAGCAACTTTTCGTTTGAATGAAGTTGTGCTATTTTGTGATGTTACTTTTAATACAGGCATTTTGCTTAACCTGTATGATGAAAATAAACGATAAAAATTGAAATATGTAATAAAACGCCTAAAGATATACATTAACGTGTATTTGTTTATTTGGTGATTAAAAACAAATATCTTTGTATTCAAAATGTGATACGAATTGGAAGCAGCAGGAGTAAGCACGGGGCATATGTAACGATTTTTAGATGATTACATAAAAAAGCCTGAACTATCCTTTCAAAAAAATAAAACAATGACCAGTCCATTTACCGAAGGAGAAGCCATTCTCATTAAAGAACCCAGGGAATATGATTTTCGTGGATCAAAATTCCATATGATTCACCACCGTTACCATTGTGTGGATACGGGTGAAAGCTATACCGACACCCAATTGGATGATTTGAATTTAAATCAGGTGTATAACCAGTATCGTGAAAAAGAGGGAATTCCTTTCCCCGATGAGATTACTGCATACCGGAAGCAATTTGATTTACCTGCAACTAAAATGTCACAGATGTTGGGCTTTGGTGTGAATATGTATGGGAAATACGAATCTGGTGAGATGCCTAATATCTCGAACGGAAGAATGATCAATATCTGTAAAGATCCGGAGTTCTTTCGTAATTATTTTATAAATAGCACTTCTCACCAGTTCACTGATAAAGAAAGAGAATCCATTTTAAAGAAGATTGATAGAGCAATTGAACGCAAACGGGATTCTGTCGAATATGAGTTTCGGAAGTATGCAGCACTTGGAAATACCCATCGGGGAGTATACACCGGTTTTGTAGCTCCCAGTTTAGAAAAATCCAGGCAAATGGTGGTTTATTTTGCGCGCATTTGTAGTCCTTTTACAACAAAAATGAATAAGTTGCTTTACTACGCCGACTTTCTGAATTACAAACGTACCGGCTATGCCATTAGTGGAATGACTTATAAGGCTATTGCATGGGGTCCGGTGCCGAAAAGCTATGATGGACTTTATGGGAATGTGTCCGATGTCGTAGAACGGGTTGTTGAATTTTATAGCGACGATGTTTCGGGTGAACGGTTGAAAACAAACAATGAGTTTGATGTTTCATTGTTTACCGATGAAGAATTGAAATCGTTGGTGAAAGTAGCCAATCGTTTCAAAAATATGACTACAAGGGATATTATTTCAATCAGTCATGATGAATCGGCATGGATAGAGAATAAAGCAAATGAAGATACTATATCTTATCAGTATGCTTTTGATTTGAAAGCATTTGATTAATGTGTCATTTTTGTATATAATAACGGCTTCACTTACTGCAATTTGCTTGCAGATAAAGTGAAGCCGTTGTATTAAAGCTTGTATAAATTCAGATTGAGGGTGATCAGATCTCGCTCAGTTCCAGCCAGCGCATGGTCTTTTCGTCAATCAGGCCACAGACTTCGGCATGCCGTTGCGAAGCATTTACAATTTCTTCCGTGCTGAGGGAGCCTGATGCCAGCTGGCTTTCAATATCTGTTTTTTCTTTCTCAAGTGCCGGAATTTCTTTTTCCAACGCTTCAAACTCCTGCTTGTCCTTGAAACTTCGTTTGCTCACTTTTTCTTTCACAACTACCGGTGCCTTTGGGGTTGTGACCTTATTCTTCGATTTTTTCTTTTCTTCCTTTTCCTGTTCTTCCAGCAAATCATTCCATTCGCGGTAGTCGGTATAGTTGCCCGGGAAGTCCTTCAGTTCTGCGTTTCCCTTGAATACCATTAAGTGATCCACCACTTTATCCATAAAATACCGGTCATGGCTCACCACAATCACACATCCTTTGAATGCCTGCAGGTATTCTTCCAATATGTTCAGGGTCACAATGTCGAGGTCATTGGTAGGCTCATCAAGCACCAGGAAGTTTGGATTGCGCATAAGTACGGTACACAGGTGCAAACGCCGTTTTTCCCCGCCACTCAGTTTATAGACGTAATTGTATTGCGTTTCCGGAGTAAACAGGAAGTGAAGCAGGAATTGGGAGGCTGACATTTTCTTGCCATTACCCAAATCCACTTCTTCTGCTATATCACGCACCACATCAATCACTTTCATTTGTTCATCAAATGCCAGTCCGTCCTGGCTGTAGTAGCCAAATACAACTGTTTCGCCCACATCAAACGAACCGCTGTCGGGTTTTACTTCTCCCAGTAACATCTTCAGGAAAGTCGATTTCCCTGTCCCATTCTTTCCTACGATGCCCATCTTTTCGTACCGGGCAAAATTGTAATAGAAATTATCCAGTATTTTCAGGTCACCGTATGCTTTTGTGATGTAGTTGGCTTCAAATATCTTTGAACCAAGGTAGCTGGCTTTTACTTCCAGTTGTACGGAATCATTATTCCGGCGCAGCTTGGCCCGTTCTTCAATTTCATAGAAGTCTTCCTGGCGTGCTTTTGCTTTATGTGCCCGTGCCTGTGGCTGACGACGCATCCAGTCAAGTTCTTTCTTGTAGAGGTTAATCGTGCGTTCACTTTCGGCATTAAACGATTCTATCCTTTCCTGGCGTTTTTCCAGGTAATAGCTGTAGTTCCCATTGTACTGAAACATGGCCTGGTGGTCAATTTCCAGGATGTTGGTACATACCCTGTCAAGGAAATACCTGTCGTGCGTCACCATGAGCAAAGCCATGTTCGATCGTTTGAGGAAGTCTTCCAGCCATTCCACCATTTCAAGGTCCAGGTGGTTGGTAGGTTCATCCAGGATCAGCAAGTCAGGTTCTCCGATCAGCACATTGGCCAGTGCAACCCTTTTTAGTTGTCCTCCCGAGAGTTCGCCAATCAGTTGGTCCAGGTTGGTAATCTTAAGCTTGCCTAAAATCTGAGTGATCCGTTGCTCGTAGTCCCAAGCCTTGTGCAGGTCCATGTTGGCCAGTATTTCGTCCAGACCCACGTGGTCGGCTGATAGCATGCAATGCTCATACTGCGCGATAGTGCGTACCACTTCACTGTCTGTTTTCAAGCAGGCATCAAGCACTGTCAGTTCTTTTGGAAAGTCGGGATCCTGGTCCAGGTAGGATATGCGCAGATCACGTTTAAAAGAAATGGTTCCGCTATCATAATCCTCTTTGTCAGCAAGGATGTTTAGCAAGGTGGTTTTCCCGGTGCCGTTTTTGGCAATCAATGCCATTCGTTGGTTGTCGGCAATACCGAACGATATATTTTCGAAAAGCAGGTTATCCCCAAATGATTTGGTTAGATTCTCTACTTGCAGGTAACTGATCATAATTGAATTGGTAGTTTGTAGTCGGTAGTTCGTAATTTTAATTTGCAAAGATACGGATTTTAAAGGAGGTATCAATTTTCCATGAGAACAGAAATAATTCATAATTCTATTGTTATGTTAAGACCTTTAGATAAGATATAGTTGGACTAAGAGTTTTTGTGAGATGATGATTATCTATATCATACTGACAATTTACCCAACCATCAGCCAATATTTATTGAAAATAACCCAAAAGAAAGAAGAATAACTATTGATGTAATCTCCATTTTTCCCTATCTTTGCAGTACCACCTATAAAATTCTCAACATATCATATAAATCAAATTCGTAAAACTCCACCAACATGAAAAGTATTAAAGGAACAGAAACCGAAAAGAATTTACTGAAGTCATTTGCCGGCGAAAGCCAGGCGCGTATGCGTTATACGTATTTTGCAAAAGTAGCCAAAACCGAAGGGTTTGAACAAATTTCCGCTATTTTCCTGGAAACTGCTGAACAAGAAAAACAGCATGCTAAAAAATTCTTTAGTTACCTGGAAGGTGGTGCTGTTGAAATTACGGCTACTTATCCTGCCGGTATTATCTCAACAACCGCTGAGAACCTCAAGGAAGCAGCTGATGGTGAAAATGAAGAATGGTCTGATCTGTATCCGCATTTTGCCGATGTGGCTGAAGCCGAAGGTTTTCCAAATATTGCTGCTACCTGGCGGAAAATTGCGGCAGTAGAAGCCCAACACGAAAAACGCTACCGTCGTTTGCAGGGACGTGTTGAAACCGGTACTGTTTTCTCACGTGAAGAAGAAACCACTTGGCAATGCCGTGAATGCGGTCATATCCATGTAGGTAAAGAAGCACCGAAAGCTTGTCCTACGTGCGCCCATCCACAAGCATATTTTGAGGTGGAGAAACAAAACTACTAAGAGAATGCATAATTCATAATTCATAATTCATAATTAAAACAACCGCTGTTCCTGATTGGAGCAGCGGTTGTTTTTTTACGGTAGGTTCTACTTTCCCTTAGGATCATCGCTGATCTTTTTTATTCCTGGTCATCAATTGAATTTCTCATGGATATATTTTAACTGTTCTTATTCGCATTAGCCGGCATTACAGCAATTTAAAATCAAGGTTATTTCAGTTCGATGACTCTCAATGATTTCTTTAATTTAGGTCTTTCTCTATTTAAATTCTTCTGTTTTTCACTCCGGATTTATTCTATACATTGATAAGGTTGATAGGGGGTTGATAGGGGGTTGACAGGGGGTTGCTAGGGGGTTCATAGGGGGTTTGACCCTCCGAACCCCCTATGAACCCCCTGTCAACCCCCTATGAAGTATGAATAGAAGGTGTGAAGCACACAATAAAAAATCAGGTTGTTTTCCTGTGGTTGAATTTTTCAAATCAAAGCCTTTTGAAGATTTATTCTTAAAGGGAGGCTTCATGTGGTGGCTTCATGTTGCACTGACTTGTTTTATGAAATATATTAGGCTATTTTTGTAGCAGCTAAGACGAAAATAATCAAACGAAAAATATTTGTTGCATTTTTCTGGTGCTATCCGGTTTGAATAAACCGGGCTGCATGATTTTCTAAAAAACTATTCATGTGGCAATAACCCAAATGACAGAGCGACGCTGAATCTTTAAACCAAACCATGCAAACGGAATTAAAACTGACTGAAGACGGATCGCATACCCTTTTTGTTCCGGGGATAGACGAATGCTACCACTCCACACACGGAGCGATCCAGGAATCGCTTCATATTTTTATTGAAGCAGGATTGAAGCAATGCCTCAAGCCTGAAATCAGCGTGTTGGAAATTGGGTTCGGTACAGGGCTGAATGCTTTCCTGGCATTGCTCGAATCCGGGCAGGGTAACAGGCGCATTCACTATACAACGCTTGAACTTTATCCGGTAGAAATAGAAATGGCCTTGCTGTTGAATTATCCGGAGGTACTAGCCCCGGACAAAAAGAACCTGTTCGGCAAGTTGCATACCTCGCCCTGGAATAAAGAAACGGAGATAACACCGGATTTTTTATTGAAAAAAATGAAAACCGATTTTACCGGATATATTTTTGAAGGAAACTTTGACGTGGTGTTTTTTGATGCTTTCTCCCCGGAGAAGCAACCTGAAATGTGGAGCAAGGAGCTCTTTTCAACGATTTTTGATCATTGCAATCCGGGTGTCATCCTGACTACCTATTGCGCAAAAGGCATTGTGCGCAGGGCCATGCAGGAAGCCGGTTTTATCGTCGAACGCCTGCCCGGGCCTCCGGGGAAGAGGGAGATTCTGAGGGGTTTGAAAGTTTAAGAAGTTTGAAGAGTTCCGTGTTCAGCGTTCCGTGTTTTGGTTTTGCAATATAGTTTGATATAGTTTTATAATTTGTTCCATATGAAAAAATACAGTGCATTTTACATTCCTTACCTGGTATTTGTCATTGCTCTCGTTGTGCTGATCGTGTGCAATGAAAAGGCTGACCTGCATGTCTGGCTTACATCCTGTCATTGTGATGTGAGCGACATGTTCTTTCATTATTATACGTATGTGGGCGATTGGGTGCCGTATGTTGTGGTAGGAGGGCTCCTTTTTTACCGGTACCGTATGGCGCTGTTTGTCCTGGTATCCCAGCTGGCAACAGGTTTAGTATCAATCATTATCAAGCAAACCTGGAATGAACCACGGCCAATCCTGTATTTCAAAGAGCATTATCCTGCGATACAGCTGCATCAGGTTGTAGGGGAACATCTTCATTCGTCACACAGTTTTCCTTCCGGGCACACCATTACAGCGTTTGCTTTCTTCCTGGCTTTGTCCTTTTTTACGAAACGTCCTTCCCTGCATTTCCTGTATTTCATACTGGCTTTATTGGTAGGTTATTCGCGCATTTACCTCTCGCAGCATTTTGCACTGGACGTTCTGGTGGGTTCGTTTATTGGGGTTTCTGTCACCATTCTTTGCAAATTCTACCTGGATAAGCACGACCTGAAATGGGCAGATGGCTCATTACGAGATGTTTTTTCAAGAAAATGAAACCTATGGCTTTGTTATTCAAAATTAAAAACTTATCTTTGCAGACTCAAAATCAAACATGTAGTTTTGCGATGTGTGCATTGCTAAGTTTGTATTTTAAACCATTTATTTTTAATAAATTATCATGTATTTAACAGCTGAAATTAAGCAAGAAATCTTCGGTAAACACGGAAAGTCTAACACTGATACTGGCTCTGCAGAGGGACAGATCGCATTGTTTTCGTACCGTATCAACCATTTGACTGACCATTTGAAGTCAAACAAAAAAGATTATAGTACAGAACGCGCCCTTGTAATTTTGGTAGGAAAACGTCGTCGTCTTCTCAATTATTTGAAAGATACCGAAATTAACCGCTACCGTGCAATTATTAAAGAATTGGGTATCAGAAAGTAATTCTGACTTTCACACCTTTAAAAGGCGTTTCAAAACTATTTTTGAAATGCCTTTTCTTTTTAGTGACCTCAACGTCCTGACGACTAATGACGGAAGCAACCATCAAATGGATCTGTGATGAGTTGATTCCGGGTTTGCCGGATCCCTTAGAACAAGGGATGTGCATGACAACAGGGTCTAATGTAAATTCCAATAATTCTCCGTCGGTTGGCGGATTAAGAACCATGAAAATACTCTATTCGATCGGTATCTGTTTTTACGGGGCATTTATTTTTATTGCTTCTTTTTTTAATGAAAAGGCAAAGTTGCTGCGTATCGGGCAACGCCAGGCATTTAAGTTGCTCAAAGAAAAAGCGGATCCGGCAGGTGGCTACGTTTGGTTTCATGCAGCCTCATTGGGTGAATTTGAACAAGGACGCCCTGTGATGGAACAACTAAAACGGGACCAGCCGGATGTCAAAATACTGCTGACATTCTTTTCCCCTTCGGGGTATGAAATCCGTAAAAATTATGCAGGTGCCGATATAGTCTCTTATTTACCGTTGGATACTCCGGCAAATGCATCCGGATTTTTGACCTTGGTCAAACCAACGAAGGCCGTTTTTATAAAATACGAGTTCTGGCCCAATTACCTGTTGGCCTTACAACAGGCAGCAGTTCCGGTATTCAGCATTTCGGCTATCTTTCGTCAGGAACAGGTGTTCTTTAAAGGGTACGGGAAATGGTACCTGGACTTATTGCGTACATTCAGCCATATCTTTGTACAGGACAAGGTGTCGCTTGATTTGCTGGAGAATCATCAGATCACCAAAGCTTCTGTATGTGGGGATACCCGCTTCGATAGGGTATATGACTTATTTACCCAGTCCAGGCAACTCCCACTCATTGAGGAGTTTGTAAAGGGCTCGCCGGAAGTGATTGTGGCAGGCAGTACATGGCCAAAGGATGAAGAGCTATTGGTGCGGTATTTGAAACTTCATCCGGCAGTAAAATTGATACTTGTTCCCCACGAAGTACATGCATCGCATATATCAGGCATATCCGGGTTGTTGGATGGCAACTTCGTCCGTTACTCCGAGGCAACCAATGAAAATGTAAAAAACACCAATTGTCTGGTAGTGGATGTAATCGGGATCCTGTCGTCTATATACCGTTATGCGAATGTAGCCTATATCGGAGGTGGTTTCGGGGTGGGGATTCACAATACCCTTGAAGCCGCTGTGTATGGCATACCGGTAGTTTTTGGCCCTAATTACCAGAAGTTCCGTGAAGCACGTGAATTGATTGCAGTGGGAGGAGCATTCTCCATACCGGAATACCTAATCCTTGAAACCCGGATTGACAGCTTGCTGAAAGATACAAAGGCTGGGAAAATAGCCGGGGAATATGTAAAACAAAATACCGGCTCTACATCTAAAATATGTAGGTTTTTAATTCAACGATAACTCAAAGTTAATCTTTATTATTTAAATGCCAAAGCCTAAGATTATTAATAAATTGATTTCAATAAATGAAACAGAGATTCACTTTCATGATTTAACAAATCCGAAAGTGGTATTTGACTTTATCGAAATAATTAATGAGTTTCATGATTCAGACAATAAACATTTTGTCCTGAATTTTGAAGGAACCAAAGCATCGTTCCCGAATGTTTGTGCACCAATTTCTGGCATTTTTGAAACTCTGACAACTCAGGGATTTAGTTTCCAATTTATAAATTTATCAAAATATCTGCAAAAACTTTCAATTGATAAACCTTTGAAAGTGAACGAAAACAAGCATTCTGCAAATAATGCATTGGATAAAGTGTGGCGTTTCGATAGTGCTGATGAAATATATTTTTTAATCAATTCATTTGTTGAAGAATTATCACAAGTGATTGTTTGTGAAAAAGGAGTGCTGGATGGATTTGAATGGTCCATAAATGAAGTGCTTGATAATATTTTACAACATTCCGGCAATACTTTTGGATACGTGATGGGTCAGGTTCATAAGCGTACTAAGCATTTTGCATTTTGTGCTTATGATTCGGGAAATGGTATTTATCAATCTCTTTTGCATAGTGTTCATCAGCCCAAAAGTCCGGGGGACGCTTTGAATCTTGCGGTAAAAGAGGGCATTACACGTGACAAAAAAATTGGACAAGGAAATGGCCTGTGGGGATTACATCAAATAGTAATTGAAAATACAGGAATTCTGAATATAAGTTCGGGTTCGGCGAGTTACAGTTTAACGAATAAAGAATCCAGGGTGTTTGAAAATATCCCGCAACTACCAGGAAACAGTGGTTGTATTGTTGATTTTCAGCTTGATTATAACAAAGAAATTTCTATTTCTAAGGCGTTGGGCGGTTATGTACCTGTCAACATGAAAATTGAGTCGTTGGAAGATGATTTTGGAAATATTATCGTCAACCTAAAAAATAAGGAGTCTGGTGTTGGTACCAGAAAATCAGGTGAGAAAATCAGAAATGAACTTATCAATATCCATAGACAATCAGGGAAAAGTATAACATTGGATTTTAGAGATTTAAATATTGTTTCATCATCATTTGCCGATGAATTAATTGGAAAGCTGGTTGCAGAGTATGGCTTTTATGCTTTTAATAACGTTTTCAAATTAAAGAATATGAATACAAGTGTTCAATCTATTGTTCAACGATCAGTTGCGCAACGTATGATTGAAAGTTTTGATAATAACAGAGAAAAATAAAAATTTATGCAAAAACCTTCCATTCCAAAAGGAACCCGCGACTTTACGCCACAGGAAATGGCCAACCGGAATTATATATTCAACACCATAAAAGACGTTTTTCGCCTGTATGGTTTTCAACAAATAGAAACTCCAGCCATGGAAAACCTATCGACCTTGATGGGAAAATATGGTGAAGAAGGGGATAAATTACTCTTCAAGATCCTGAATTCGGGGGATTATATGAATGGCCTGAATGATGATGAATTGCTGGGACGGAATAGTATCAGGCTAACCAATAAGATTTCTGAAAAAGGATTGCGCTATGACCTGACTGTGCCTTTTGCACGGTTTGTTGTGCAGCACCAGAATGAAATAAGCTTTCCATTCAAACGCTATCAGATACAGCCTGTATGGCGTGCTGACCGGCCACAGAAGGGACGGTACCGGGAGTTTTACCAATGCGATGTGGATGTGGTAGGGAGTGATTCGTTGTTAAACGAACTGGAACTGATCCAGATTGTGGACGAGATATACCACCGCTTGAAAATAAATGTAGTGGTAAAGATAAATAACCGCAAAATACTTTCGGGCATTGCCGAAATCATCGGGGAAGCTGAAAAGATAACCGATATAACCGTTGCCATTGATAAAATGGATAAAATCGGACTGGACAAGGTGAATGAAGAAATTGCTTCGAAGGGTATTTCCGAAGAGGCTATTGCCAAGCTGCAGCCAATTTTAATGCTCAGTGGCACAAATGCAGAAAAACTGAAACAACTGAAAACTGTTCTTGCGGATTCGGAAGTTGGACTCAAAGGTGTTTCAGAACTGGAGACTATTTTCGGATTGTGCGAGGCTATGAAGGTGCAAACCACCATAGACCTTGATTTAACCCTGGCACGAGGATTGAATTACTATACGGGTGCCATCTTCGAAGTAAAAGCCCTTGATGTTGAAATGGGCAGTATTACAGGTGGCGGACGTTATGATAATCTGACAGGAGTTTTCGGAATGGAAGGTGTATCGGGTGTGGGTATTTCATTTGGTGCTGACCGCATCTATGATGTGTTGAATCAACTGGCATTATACCCTGAAACATCGGTGGAGCAGACCAAAGTTCTTTTTGTAAGCTTTGGCGAAAAGGAATTGATGTATGCGTTGCCTTGGCTGAATAGCCTGAGAGCAACAGGTATCAATGCGGAAATCTATCCTGAGCCTGCTAAAATGAAAAAACAGATGAGTTATGCCGACAATAAGAAAATACCGTTTGTGGCTATTGTAGGTGAAACGGAAATGAATGCAGGCAAAGTAATGCTTAAGAATATGAAAACCGGGGAGCAGGCGTTGGCTACATTGGAAGAAGTAACAGGGATGCTTTCGAAGTAACACCTGTTAAATACAAAAAGTCCCGGGTATCAGTTGATATCCGGGACTTTTGTATTTTAAATATCACATGACGTAAACCAGGTTGTCAATATAATGATAGATTAAAATACCGGCAACAATGATCTGTGAAATGGTGCCGAGAATGAAAAGGGTGAAATGGCCAATTGCATGATGTATGGCGGCATTGCTTTCTTTTCCTGCAAATAGTTCTCCGATAAAAGCTCCGGCGATTGCTCCGGGGATAATACCCCAGGTGCCGAAATACATACCGGCTAGCATGCCGATTATACTTCCCCACACTCCTTTCTTACTGCCTCCGAACTTACGTGTTCCCCATTCAGGAATCAGGTAGTCGAGTCCCTGGACAGCAATAACCAACACGCCCCATTTTATAAAAAAATGTACGGAGAATTCGGCAATGGAACTGTATTGGAGTATTACAATTCCCAGGTAGCAAAGTATGATACCGGGCAATTTGGAGATAACGCATCCTGCCAATCCCAATAATAAAAAGATTCCTGCTAAAACGATGAGGAAAGTATCCATGTTTTTTTCAACTGATATTGCTGTGTTAGACTTCGAGAGTTGGTTAGCGTTTGCAAATATAGTCAAAAAGATTTCTGATACTCTCCCTGGAGAAGAAAAATCAAGAATCGGAATAAAAGGGCCCGGCTTTATGTCATGTTCCAGCGTGTTTAGCTAAAAAACCGGGCAATCTCAGTAAATACTTTCAGAAAACCGGCATCAACTTCACTGGCATCAACCAGTCCGCCAACGGGAAAAGGATTCTCGTGTGTATAGGGAAATGAAAAGTCCAACCTGTCCATGTGATGAGCAGCACAATCAGCACCCAATGCTTCAGGGATTCCGTGATAGAGCATTACTTTGTCATTCCAGAGCGAGATTCCCTTTAGGTTGTTCCCTAATTGACTGAAAAAATGTTGCCTTTCTGCCTGATTTCGATCTGCAGAAATCATGGTATTAAATGAGTTTAAGATGTTATCTGCTTTTGTTCCGGGATTTAATAGTTTGATAAACTGATTTAAATAGTAATCATAGAGTGTTTTAAATGCCAGTTTGTCCATAATGCTGCGAGACTGTCCAACCATGGAACTGAAAATGCCTCCACCACAAAATAAGAATAACTTAGATGCTGAGAATAGGCCGTGTGGATTAGCAAGCATAGTAATCTGGGCAAGGAAAGCACCTATCGAATAGGCAAAAATATCAATGTGGGTATTCTCTTTGAATAAAACATGGTTCCCTCGTTTCAGCTGCTGGAACAGTGCACTTAAATCATTTATGCTTTGACGGCCTGAACTGTAGAAACGATACGGCTTTTCACTGATCCGTTCGCTTAAAGCCACATTGGCAAAGCTAAGCGACCTGTCTTCCCCGTTAACCTGACGCCTTATATTCATGATGTCTTGTAACGCACGGGGATTTGACCAACTCAATGGTGACCGGTTTATGTGAAAAGCAATAGGAAAGAGGATAACCGGTTTGCCTGTTTCGATACAAAGGTATTCGGCCCAGGTAAGGTATTTGTTCCAGTTGCGTTCATTCAGCCCATGCAAGAGTAAAATAGCTTTATCTGCTTTTTTAAGGTTGGAAGGCATAAAAACGGGATAGACAAAAGATTGGTTTTCAATAATTGTTTTATCAATTTCATTACAGGGTGAGCTTTCGTTAAGAATTGCTTTGCCCGAACTCTGAAATGGAAAATGACGAATGTCAATATTGGATTCAATGAGATGAGTGTCAGTTCCAAACAAGAATTGAGAGTTGAGTTCCTGATAGCGTTGGGAGTATTTCATTTTGTCTGAATAAATGGATTACAGATGCAAAGTTAACTTTTGGAAATACAAATTACAATTTTGTGGGTAGTATATTTGTGACATGGGACTGAATTGGATATTGTGGGATGAAAAATGGAATTATGGGGTAGATTTAAACCTTACAGGTGACGAGTTGTTTTCTACTTTGAGTAGAATAATATACTTTTGTATTGAATTCTTTCACTTACTATAGAAGTATGAATACAAAAATTCCTTCCTATTTATACGATAAAACGAATATCAACAGGTTGATAGTGTTCACTGCTATCTTTGCCCTGCTGTTTATAAATATCTTTCAGCCTTTTGGATCCAGAGGATGGTATCCCAATATTTCGGATTTTAAATATTTCTTTTTTTCAAGCCTGATTATTCTGATAGGTATGCTGGTGGTGGTAATCAGTCGCTTATTTATGATAGTGTTTGTGAAAAAACATTCAGTAACATATTTGCAATATGGCTTTTGGGTATTGGGCGAGATACTATCCATGTCTCTTTTCTATTCTTTGATTACGAAGTTTATTCCGAAGGAGGGACTGAATCGTGATTTTATGGAGATATTTCATAAATCGACGGTAAATACAAGTTTAGTGATCCTGTTACCCTATTCTATTTTATGGCTGTATTTCTCTTGGCGCGATAAAAACAACCTGTTGCAACAGATGAAAACTGTGGATCAAAGTGCAGGAGCTTTACGAAAGAATTTAATTGCATTTCCTGATGAAAAAGGCGAACTGCGCATTACTATTATGCTCGAAAATCTATTGTTCATTGAATCTTCGGATAATTATATAACCATTCATTATCTCAATAAGTCAAAACTGTCGCATTTCCTGATTCGTAATTCTTTAAAATGGATGGATGAAAATCTAACCAAAGAAAGTCAGTTGGTTCGATGTCACAGAAGCTTTATAGTAAACCTTGACAAGGTGAAGGTGCTTCGTAAAAATAAAGGCGGGATTGTTATGGAGCTTGATGCTGAGAATACGCCTGACATTCCTGTCTCAAACACGTATTATGATCGTGTTATGTCAAAGTTCTCATCATATTCGAATTGAGTGTTTTGAATATTCACTAAACAAAAAATAAGCTGCGGTTTTAAGACCTGACAGTTTCATTTTTCAAATTCATTTATTATGGATTTATTAAAAGTGTTTGACCGAAAGCCTTACAAAACAGGCATTGCCCTGAGTGGAGGAGGAGTGAAGGGATTATGTCATGCAGGTGTTCTGAAAGCACTGGATGAAGTAGGCATAAAGCCGGATGTTATATCGGGAGTCAGTGCCGGTGCTTTGGTCGGTGCACTTTATTCGGATGGATATACTCCTGATGAAATTGCGGTATGTTTTGAAGAAATCAGTTTCAGGAATATGACTAAGATCAGGATTCCCGATGGTGGCTTCTTTAAAACGGATATCTTCCGTACTTTTTTAAAGAATAAATTACGAGCCCGTACTTTTGAAGAATTATCCATACCGCTCCGTGTTGTGGCAACCGACCTTGATAAAGGACGAAGTGTGACTTTCAGTAAGGGGTCATTAATTGATCCGATTGTTGCATCCTGCAGTTTTCCGGTACTCTTCAGTCCTAAGGTGATAGACGGTGTTCACTATGTGGATGGTGGCGTTCTTATGAATTTTCCTGTTTCCATTATACGTAATGACTGCGAGAAAGTGATTGGCATCAATGCCAGTCCATTGGTTGCTGATGATTACAAGCAAAGTATTTTAAATGTAGCCATGCGATCGTACAATTTCATGTTTAAAGCCAACACCTTTCATGATAAGGAGCTTTGCGATCTGCTAATTGAGCCGGTTGACATGGGTAATTATGATACATTTGATGTGGATAAAGGACGTGAAATCTTTGAATTGGGTTACCGGAGTGCCCGGCAAATACTTGCAATTAAACTGGACTCCGACCTGATCTTGACAAAATGAATTTAAATCAATAAGCTGCAAAATGATTTCTAAATGGTTTTTTTTGATTACTTTTGCAGTGAATTAATAACAAAAATACAATCATTTATATGTATCCAGTATCCGATCGGTTGGCAGCATTATCTCCTTCAGAGACGCTTGCCATGTCGCAAAAGAGTAACGAGCTGAAAGCTCAGGGTTTCGATGTTATTAACCTAAGTGTTGGCGAGCCTGACTTCAATACTCCTGACCATATTAAAGAAGCAGCTAAACAGGCTGTGGATAACAATTTTTCGTTTTATTCCCCGGTACCTGGTTATCCCGCACTACGGAATGCTATTTGTGCCAAGTTGAAATCAGAGAACGGACTGGACTTTAAGCCGGAACAAATTGTATGTTCCAATGGTGCCAAGCAATCTGTTTGTAATGTTTTGCTGGCAATTATCAGCAAGGGTGATGAAGTTATCATTCCGGCACCTTTCTGGGTAAGTTATCCTGAAATGGTGAAACTGGCTGATGGAACTTCAGTGTTTGTTTCAGCTGGTATCGATCAGGATTTTAAGATTACGGCAGATCAGTTGGAAGCATCCATTACGGATAAGACCAAAGCTATTATTCTTTGCTCTCCATCAAATCCGACAGGAAGTGTTTATTCGAAAGCTGAATTGAAAGAATTGGCTGATGTATTGGCGAAATATCCGGATATAATTATCCTTTCTGATGAAATATACGAACATATCAACTACCTGGGTAGCCACGAAAGTATTGCCCAGTTTGAAAATGTACGCGAACGCGTTGTTGTGATCAATGGCGTTTCTAAAGGATATGCCATGACAGGCTGGCGCATAGGCTGGATAGCCGCTCCTAAATGGATAGCTTCGGCTTGTAATACGTTGCAGGGACAATATACCTCAGGGCCATGTTCTGTGGCTCAGAAAGCTGCCGAAGCTGCATATACCGGTGACCAGAGTTGTGTGGAAACAATGCGGGTAGCATTCGAACGCCGTAAAAAGCTGGTAGTAGAATTAGCCCGTCAGATTTCGGGTCTTAGAACAAATGATCCCCAGGGTGCTTTCTATATTTTCCCGGATTGCAGTACGTATTTTGGTAAAAAATTTAATGGGAAAGTTATTGAGAACTCAGGTGACCTGGCCATGTATTTATTAGAAGAAGGACATGTGGCTTGTGTGGGTGGTGGAGCCTTTGGTGCCCCGGATTGTGTCCGCTTCTCGTATGCTACGTCTGATGAAAACCTGGTAAAGGCTTTTGGCTGGATTAAAGAAGCATTGGCTAAATTGAACTAATCATTCAGCGATTATATAAAAGAGGTGTTGGAATTTATTTTTCAACACCTCTTTTTTTGAATGAATAGAACGTTAAGATGATTACCCCAAACGTAACCGACATATCGGCAATATTTAAAATGCCTGTTCGTACAGTGCCTATTCCGAAATTGATAAAGTCAACCACCCTAAAGTCATTGGTTAACCGGTCGATCAGATTTCCAAGTCCTCCTCCAATAATACTGACCAAGATGATCACCATTTTCTTGTCGGTCAGCTTGAAAGCGCAATAATATAGGCCGTATAAGCATACCAGGATCGGCAGGATAATTAATGCCAGGTATTTCAGGCTATCTGGCCAATGTGAACCAACACTCAGAAAGGCACCCGTATTCTCAGTGTATCTCAAAACCAAGGTGTTGTAAAAGAATGAAATGGTTTCTTTCCCTTGCAGATATTCGACAGCAAGCAGTTTCGTAATCCTGTCAAGTGTGATATTGCAAAGCAAGACTATCAGGGTCAGAGCAACTTGATTTTTTCGTTTCATGGCAATTTTAGATTTAGTATACCAATAAAAAAGTCCGTTGAGTAATAATTCAACTTTTAGAATTATTCATTGTGAAGCAAAAATACAATTTATTATTTTAATTCATGAATTTCATTACAGGAATACAATGTAGAATTTGTAATGTAAATATAAATTCTATATTTGTTATATTATTATTTTTTGAGTAGCTTTACATCTGTTAAGAACAAGTTCATGGTAAGTGCGTTATACATGTATTAAACTATTTTATAAATGAAGTTTGTATGAAAAAAATTATTCTTTCCCTTGTTGTTATTTTTAGTGCCGGTAGTTGGGTATCTATGATTTATGCCCAGAATGATATTTCGAATCTCTTTAAAGCCGGGGTTGTTGATTTAAATAAAGTTGCTGAAGGGTATCTCAAACCTGCAGGGAATAGTTTCTCGGCAGGATTAGGCACCAATTGGTACAATACTGCAGAAGTGCATAAAGCTTGGGGATTTGACCTCACATTCGGTGTAGGGGCAGTTCAGGCACCTACTGCTGACCAGACATTCAGCCTGACAGGATTGACTAATTTAAGACCAACTGTTGCGGGTACGACCACTGCGCCTACTTTTACCGGTAAGGGAAATGGTGTGGAATTAAACCTGTATCAGCCACAGTATCTGTCAAACGGGCAGGCAAATCCTTTCTATGGGGATAAGATTGTCTCTTTTACCACACCGGGAGCCGTTTCACGTTACGTTCCCACTGCCAGTATACAACTCACCCTGGGTGTGCCTTTTCTAAATGATGTGTCCATTCGGTTAGTTCCGAAAGTGACTGTCAAGGGTTTTGAAGCTTCGATGTGGGGAGTAGGGATCAAACATAATATAAAACAATGGATTCCGGTTGTAAAGGATCTACCTTTCGATGCAGCCATCGTGTTGGCATATTCAAAATTTGATATGAAATATGCATTCCCTTCCAATTATCAGGTTACTCCCGATAAACTGGTTAGTGGTGGTGTGACAACAGCTCCTGACCCAAATACAAGTTCAAATGACTATTCTACCCAGGGGATGAAAGTAAGCGCTACAGCCAAAACTGCTAATCTTGTTTTTTCCAAAAAGATTCTTTTCATTACTCCTTATGTAGGGTTTGGCTTTACGGATACTAATTTTGATATGGGCATGCCGGGTAATTATCCAACGCTTGGCGATCCTCAAACCATTGTAGTCGGTGGGGTAACCGTTCCGAAACTCAATTCAAATGGAAAGCCTATCATGCAAATTAAGAATATTACTGACCCTATTAATATCAGTTCCAGTGAAGTCATGACGAATGCTACCCTTGGGCTTCGTTTGAAACTGGCAGTTATTACAATTCACGCCCAATATGCATTCCAGAAATATCCCGTTGCTTCTGCCGGATTTGGCATATCCATTAGGTAAGAAAAATTAAAACACAAAAAGGCATGAGACTTTAATAGGTTTCATGCCTTTTTTTTGTCCGCTAAAGTTTCCACATTTCTGAAATGTCTTAATCTCTCACTTAATAAATGAACCGTTATCAGTGGCTTTTCGAAATTATCAGGTAAGTGGGTCGTTTATCTGTTTTTAAATTTGCCGGGTTGATAATGCGAGAACCCAGTGTTATCACCTATTAGTTTAAGCGGTTTAGTTAAATATGCCTTTTTAGAGACATTCCGTTTGCATTGAAAGCGGCGTTGCAAATTAAATTCTATTTATCCGGTTGTTGGGAACAAACCCATCAAATTCAGTAAGTTAATCGACTTGAAAAGTGTTAATATATTGATTTCTTATTTTAGTCTTACATAACCCGCCTTATAGAACCCGGAAATATTGGCATAAATAATATATAGTATTGTAAAATATTTTATAGAATACTTTGTAAGTATGCTTAAAAATAGTAATTTTATAGTTAATGAAATATAAATGTAACGCCTTTATAATTAATAAAAATGTATAATAGTTACGTGTAAATATATTTTTTCTCAATATTAATTCACTTTATCTTGCATGGATAAGAATTATATATAACCTGTGTAGTAATAATTCCATTATAGCAGAAATAAAATGCCACAAAATAAATTTTGTCTTTTTTTGTCCTTTTTTAGATAAGTGGCCTAAGGTCCAATTCCCCAACAGACTACATGAAATAGTTAAAAAGGAGTAAAAACATCCTGTATAAACATCCGGATCATTTTCATTTAGACAGGGCGGAGTAAAAAGAAAATATGCTACGTTATAAGAACTATTACTACTGAAATCAGCATGTTATTTACACTGCATTTATATATATATTTGTCTTGTCAAACACAAACAATTATTCTTTATCGATTATTTTTATTTATCACTCACTTAAAATTCCACGAATATGAAATCAGTAAAAGTTGACGCATTTGTAAAAACAGTTTCGATTCTGTTTTCAAGTTATATGTTAGTGTTAATGGCAGTGATAATCATTTTGCATAAATAAAAGGTCACATAACCTGTATTTATTCAAACTATCAATTTTTCAAGTACAATTTTAAATTTTACTTTTTAAAACACGATCAGTATGAAAACACTTAATCTCCATTCTTATGTAAAGACGGGACTCGTTCTTTTTTCAAGTTATATGTTGATTTTGATGACACTGGTATTAATCTTTCATAAATAAGTAAAATACACATTTAAGTTTAAACTCATTTACATTCTAAAAATATGAAATCTCTAAAATTAAATTCTTTCGTGAAAACTGTTTCAGTTCTTTTTACCAGTTATATGATCATTTTGGCTGTGTTGGTAATATTCTTCAAATAGAAGCAACTCAATTATTGATTTCATACAATATTCGATATTGAATTTCAGCTCAATAATCTCTCCGGTTGGTATTTTTAATCCGACACGCTCCTGGGTTATATAAAATTAATCCACGGATAAAAGGACCAATTCTTCATTTAATCAGAAATCCTCCTACAGACAATTGCGGTTTGTAGGAGGATTTTTTATGTATAACCAGTTGTCCCGATAGCTATCGGGAGGTTGATTAGTTTGTTGAAGGGTTCATTTATTTAATTGTGATCCAATTGCATAATCCTTCAAACTCTTATAACTCTCAAACTTTCAAACCCTTCAAATTCTTTAAACCAATAACGCGGAGCTTAATTATTGGATCATCTCATTAGAAATGGGAAATTATCTATATTTTTCAATGCAATCCCTGTGCCCCTTGCTACTGCGCGCAACGGGTCTTCTGCAATATGGAACTGGATACCCAGCTTGTCGGTTAAGCGCTTGTCCAGGCCACGCAGCAGTGCACCACCACCTGCCAGGTAGATACCGCTTTTTACAATGTCGCTGAAAAGTTCAGGTGGTGTTTGTTCCATAGCACTTAACACAGCTGATTCAATCTTAGATATTGATTTTTCAAGGCAAAGGGCAATTTCCTGATAGGAAACGGGCACTGCCATGGGTAAGGCGGTCATTCGATTCGGGCCATGGACAATATAGTCTTCGGGCGCATCTTCCAGAATTGCCAGTGCAGCACCTACATTCAGCTTTATTTGCTCGGCAGTATGTTCACCTACTTTGATATTGTGCATCCGCCCCATATATTCCATGATGTCATCGGTTAAATCATCACCTGCAATGCGGATGGATTTGTTGGAAACAATACCACCCAGTGAAATTACTGCAATCTCAGTAGATCCACCCCCGATATCCACAATCATACAACCGTTCGGAGCGCTTACGTCAATGCCGATACCCAACGCGGCGGCTATCGGCTCGTAAATAAGATATATGTCACGCCCACCGGCCTGTTCAATGGAGTCGCGTACCGCACGGATTTCTACTTCAGTACTTCCGGAAGGGATACACACCACGATTTTCAACGTAGGTGCAAACAAATGCCTTTTGGTTGGTACCATTTTAATCATGCTGCGTATCATCAATTCGCACGCTGAAAAATTAGCAATAACCCCATCCCGCAGCGGACGTACCGTACGTATCTGGTCGTTTTCTTTACCGCGCATCAGTAACGCTCTCGTACCTACAGCGATAAGCTTATCTGTGCGACTGTCCAATGCTACCACGGATGGCTCTTCTACTACAATCGAATCATTGTAAATGATGATTGTATTTGCCGTGCCTAAGTCCATGGCTATTTCCTGAGTGAATGAAAAAAATCCCATAATATGTTATTCAATTACTATTTATACTTTGTCAACCGTTAGCAGAAGGGTAATGATTGCACAGAATGACTTTTATCGATCTGTAGCTAAACGGTTTATCTTTAATTGTAAATGGTTGGATATAATCATCTAAGGTAACACTAATTCTTGAATGTTTTATTTGTTGTCCATCGATTTTTAACCTGCATCCTCTTATTAACGTCAGTTTCCTGCTTTAGTATAAACAGGTAGGCTTTTACCGGTGAGTTTAGTGCTTTTGTACAAACATGTGTATTTTTTCACGCACAACCAGTGCATGAAAAGCAGTACACCAGCTGGTACATGTATAAAAATAATCCATCTTTGTTTTTAACAGTACCCTTATAAATCAGGATTTTATTTTCGTCCGGTAAAAAATCAATCTTATTTCTCTTTATCATCATGTTATACTTCATAGGGGGTTGATAGGGGGTTGACAGGGGGTTTAACCCTCCGAACCCCCTGTCAACCCCCTATCAACCCCCTCTATACCTTAAATTAATCCTGAATTGATCAATTATAATTCTGAATTCAAAATTCATAAATAAAAAAGAAATGATATAGAGTCGAAAGCAAAAAAGAGGAAAGAATCTGTTTTTCGAATTATGTACTGAAAGACCTTGATAATCTATCAGTACTTCCGAAGTAAAGCATCCTTGTTTCCATTACATATCTTAAAAAGCATTATTCATACGTTCAAAGAACACATTTGATGCATCCAATCTGAATGATTATTACAAAAAAACAGAATAAGAGGAACAAAGTCCTTTTATTCTGTTTACGTGTTGAATTGAGTCCTGTCAATATTCAACGTATAGTTGTCCTGAACATCGACTATCAATTCAATAATGCAACCCTGAAAACTACATGGCCATTTCCTTTACGCCTACTTTCTCTGCTGCATGTTGAATACCTTGAATCTGGGTGTCAATATTTTTGATTTGACGCTGCATTTCGTCAATAATCAGCATGGAGAATGCAAATTCAGCAGGAGTAGTCCATCCTGGATTGTGAATGTGCTTGAGTAATTCTCTCAGAGCTTTTCCACCATCCAGGGAAGTCTTTGCTAATGCATTCGAAAGGTCAGTAATCTTTGCGTCGAGTGATTTCAACTCTCTTTCATGATTATGATCCATAGTTGTACGGTTTAAATGAGAATTAGGAGTGCATTTATTTAAAATAGCTTCATGTAGCACCCGTTTACAATGGCTATTTATATCTGCGATGGATATCACTGCCGTGTGAATCAATACATCACTAAAAAAGCTCATTTTACAATTTCTTCTCACAGTAATCCTGTCACCGTCTATAAAAATGAAATCTAATATAAAACAATATGCAAAACGGAATGTTTGTTTTCGACGTATTAAAGTTGCTGTTAATTAACGTTATAACTGTTGAATTATCAGAAATGGTTATCATTTTAAATCATTGAAAAAAAATATTTTTATCTGATTACCACCAAAAAAACATACTTTCAGGCATGGTAGAAATGTTATGTCGTCTGGAAGTAATGGATTTTCCATACATGTGTTATCACTTTCTTAGATTCTACAGCGACCGCGAAATGTAATATATTCCATTATCCATTTGATTTTATAATAGTTTACTATCCAAGTCTATACGTAAATTTTATGACGGATAATAGCATTCGAATACTATCTCCTTTAATAAAAAAATGTATCTTTGTTGACAGAACCCAAGTACCAGAACAGTGTATATAATCAAAAGGCCATGAGAATAGAACATTTGCCGGAAGAGAATACCGGAAGACTACACCCATCGATAACCAGGGAACGATCCATGGAATTGCTGAATCAATATAACAAGGAAGCATTTCATCTGCAGCATGCCGAAACGGTGGAAGCTACCATGCGTTACTTTGCCCGCACATTGGGATATGGAGATGAAGAAGAATTCTGGGGGTTGGTAGGGTTGCTTCATGACCTGGACTTTGAAATGTTTCCCGAAGAGCATTGTATAAAGGTGCAGGAAATTCTGGAACATGAAAATGTTGATCCGCAGATTGAACGTGCAGTGGTTTCACATGCATACGGGTATCGCATTGATGTAAAACCGGAGCATGAAATGGAAAAAGTGCTGTTTGCCGTGGATGAGCTGACAGGTCTGATTGGGGCAGCAGCGTTAATGCGTCCGAGTAAAAGCACGTTGGATATGAATGTCTCGTCTGTAAAGAAAAAGTATAAAGACAAGAAGTTTGCGGCAGGATGTTCCCGTGAAGTGATTCAGCAGGGAGCCGACATGCTTGGCTGGGATCTGGAAATGCTAATTGCTGAAACCATCAAGGCTCTGCAGGAAAAAGAACGTGCTGACCATCCATAACGATTATTCCGGTGGAGTTTCTGTTGGTGTTTCTGTATTTCTTAAAAAATAGCGATATTACCGGATGAAACGGGAACTAAATAAACGAATAAATCAATATCATAGTAGACAAAAAGCTGAGAAGCTTGACGCGCAATGATGTATCAATAATTAAAGTTGGAATCTATGTCAGAAAAAATGAATATCTATCAGATGTACGTGAAGAACAATTGTAAAATGGGTTTTTATGTCAGAAGTGATAAATGGAGACGGGAGCGTTATGCAAAAGTAACAGGAATTCAGCGGGTTGAAGATGGAGCTATGATTGAAGGAGAACCTCCATATTTTGGAGGTTTCAAATATCCGGCCGGACACCCGAAAGAAGGAATCATCATGGGACCAAGGCTTGTTACTCTTGAAGCGGATTGGTTTGATGGCGGTTCAAGGGAAACTGATTGTGGCGGAAATAACTGCTGGGAACAGGTTTATCCGGATAGTATCATTTGAAATGTGCTCTGTTTGAACTGATTCTTTGTATTTGCCGTAGTTTACAGATTGAAACTTTTGGGTTATAACAGGCCAGAGGCAAATGACTGTTGAGTATTTTGAGCACATAAAAAAAGAAGAGGGGAAACTGGAATTAACAGGAATGGGCTATGGCCCATTTTTACTATGACGGAAAAGGGATATGTGTTATAGTTAAAGGCCTTGAATCGTGGGCTTGTGGCATATAACGAAAATTGGAATACAAGAATTATTTAATAGAACTACGAATAAATACAGTACGAATGATTGCCAGACAAATGAAAATAGTTGCGCTTGCTGTTCTCCTTACAGGAGCTTTAACACTCCAGGCACAGGAAACTGAAAAAAACACCATATCGGCCATTTATCAAAATGCATTATCCAGTTATGAATCCTACAGCAATCTCAACGAGCTGTGCATGAAAGCACCGGGTAGATTGCTAGGATCACCTGCTTCGAAACGTGCCATACAGATTTTAAAGGGTCAGGTTGGAAAGCAGAATCCAGACACCTGTTACCTGCAGCAATATACTACTCCTTCCTGGCGGGTTAACTCACCAGCTTTGGCAATGGTGAAGGTTGGTTCAAAAAAGGAATCGCTGAATGTTGTGAACCTGGGTTTGTCGGTAAGTACCCCGGCTGAAGGAATTACAGGTGAAGTCCTTGAAGTGCATACGCTCAGTGCACTGGATAGCCTGGGAAGCAATGTGGTGAAAAACAAAATTGTATTCTTCAACCGGGCTATGGACAATTCAAAGGTTACCACGTTCGAACAATACGGAGGAGCCATTGATCAACGTGCCGGAGGAGCTTCAAAGGCTGCACAATATGGTGCTGTGGGTGTACTAGTCAGGTCGCTGTCTACAGAGCATTATGATTTTCCGCATACGGGTGTAAGCCGGTATAAGGATGGTGTCACCAAAATACCGAATATTTCCATCAGTACCAATGATGCCGATAAGCTCAGCATGCTGAATAAGAATAACAAGAATGTGAAAGTATGGATTAAAAGTGATACTGAAACGATTGATTCGACACGAACTGCCAACTTAATTGCTGAGATAAAAGGAAGCAGACATCCTGAGAAAATTATTCTGATCGGTGCCCATATGGATGCCTGGTTTAATACTCCCGGAGCACACGATGATGGGGCAGGTTGCGAACAGATGATTGATGTATTCCGCATATTTAAGGAATTGAATATTAAACCTGAAAATACCATACGGCTGGTATTGTTTATGGATGAGGAAATGTACCAGTCGGGATCAAAAGCATATGCCGCGTTGGTTGGGAAAGAGAAGAAAACACATATTGTTTCCATTGAATCGGATGCAGGTGGGCTATTGCCATTAGGGTTTGGGATAGATGCCGGTGATTCGGTTATCAATGCCATAAAAAAGCAGGCCGGGCAATTAGTAGAGTACGGAATCTACAATACATCTAGAGGCCATGGTGGTACGGATATAGCTCCCCTGAAACAATTCGGTATTCCGTTGATTGGTTTGATGACCAACAGCCAACGCTATTTTGAGTATCACCACTCAGCCAATGATACGGTCGAAAATGTCAGCCGCCGGGAAATGCAACTGGGTACTGCGGCTATTGCCAGCCTGGTATATTTAATCGATAAAAACGGGATACGATAAGTGTGATTCGGAAATCAACAGGGAATGCTATTTTAATTCCTTGTTGCCTCTTCAGGCACTATTTCATTATCAGGATTGAAAAGGTTAATGTCGTGTGTGAATGGAAGTGATCAGATAGTGAGCTGTTTACTCCTGACTGAAATGCGTAATTTCATCGTTGAAAAAGTATATTGTCTTTCTTTGCAGAAGTTTTACATTCATAGAATCTTTCCATTTTGTACGTTTTGGCTCTTTAAATTTTGGGATATTAGTATTTAGTGTTATATTTACACACTTAAAACTGATAGAATATACTTCAAATTAATAATTAGTCTATTATGAAAAAAACATTCTCTTTTTTCCTGGTCATCCTGTTTTTCCAGACTTATACTTGCGCGCAAGGTTATTTGCATCGCAGCGGAACAACCATTGTAGACGGCAATAACAAAGAGGTTCTATTGCATGGCATCGGCATCGGCGGGTGGATGGTGCAGGAGGGTTATATGTTCGGCAACACTGGAAATTCTTATTCTCAGCACGGCTTGAAAGCAAAGCTTGCAGCGTTGATAGGAACTTCTGAAACCGAAAAGTTTTATACCAACTGGCGCAATAATTTTATGCGGCAACGGGATGTTGATTCAATTGCAGCCTGGGGATTCAACTCGATTCGGGTTCCGATGCATTATAACCTGTTCAGAAGATGCTTTACTGCCGATCCTCAAAACGATACGGGTTTTATGCTGATTGATAGTCTTGTGAGATGGGCTGCGGCAAAGAATATCTATGTGATTCTGGATATGCATGCCACACCCGGTGGGCAAGGTGATGAAACAGGAATCTCAGATAGGGATGCCTCTAAGCCTTATTTGTGGACCAGCACAGCCAATCAGGATACATTGGTGCAGATTTGGAAAAATATTGCTATAAAATATGCAACCCAGCCGGTAATTGGTGGTTACGACTTAATAAACGAAACCAATTATGCGCCAATGAAGCCCACCAACAAGCTTTTACTGGATATGTACATACGAATAACTGCAGCTATCCGTCAGTCGGATACCAACCATATTCTTTTTATCGAAGGAAATGACTATGCCAATAACTTTACCGGACTAACTCCTGCCTGGGACGAGAATATGGCTTACAGTTTCCATAAATACTGGAATGCTACCGATAAAGGTTCAATTCAGGGAATGCTTGACTTACGAACTTCCACTAACAGGCCGTTGTGGCTTGGAGAAACGGGAGAGAACGGGAATGCCTGGTTTACTGCATGTGTAAAAACGGTGGAAGCCAATAAAATCGGATATGCTAACTGGGCGTACAAGACGTATAACAGGACTCAGTGCCCCGTAGCTATCAAACCTTTTGCCAACTGGCAGAAAGTGCTGAATTATGTGAATAGTGATGCTGCGTTGACAGCTGCTGATTGCATTGCTTACCTCAAACAAATGACTGATGGATTATTGCTCGAGAACTGTCGTGTGAATAAGGATGAGATTGATGCATGGACCCGTCAGCCTTTCGATAATACCCCAAAACCTTATGCCAAAAACGTAATCCCCGGAATTATTTTTTGTGCTAACTACGACCTTGGAACGCAGGGTATAGCATATAACGATAATGTGGTACAAACACTTACTATGAACCCCTGGACGAACTGGAATAGCGGGAATGTGTACCGGAATGATGGCGTGGATATTGAAGCTTGCACCGATGTAGCACCTTACAATTTGGGATATAATGTGGCTTGGACTGCTGACAATGAATGGATGCTCTACACCGTTGACATTTTAAAAAAGGGAGTATACGACCTGAACCTGCGTTGTGCGAATGATACGACTATATCCGGCTCTTTGCATGTTGAGATAGATGGTAAAGATGTTTCGGGTATGGTAACTATACCTGGTACAGGAGGAAAGCAGACGTGGAAAGATTTCAGGGTGAATAGCATTAAACTTCCATCTGGAACACATACCATGAAGATTGTTTTTGATAAAGCAGGTTATAGTATCAATGCTGTAAAATGGACTGCCTCTACTTCGCACAAGAAAAAATGAAATTTGTTGGAATGGTGCATCCCCGGAAAAGACTATCCCGATTATCCCCTCAAAGAAAAAGATGAGAGATAAAATGTCGATGCCATTAATTCCGGTAGATGATACCCGGAATAGAGAAGGATGGGTAGAAGGGCTTTTACCAATCGAAGATAAAGAAAGTCGTATCCTGATCTTAGGTACTATGCCCGGGGTTGAATCGTTGATCCGGCAGGCTTATTATGCTAATCCACGCAATTTATTCTGGAAGATGCTGAGTGAAGTGACCGGAAAGCCCATGCCTGATACCTATGAGGATAAAAAAGAATTTTTACTTAGAAATAAAATTGCACTCTGGGATATTTGCAGGTCATGCATACGGAATGGAAGCCTGGATAGCACTATATCGAATGAGATGCCAAACGATATCAACCGATTTGTGGAAGAACATCCGCACCTGAAGGTGATTGGGTTTAATGGAAAGACCTCTGAACGCTTGTTTCGGAAACATATTGAAGGCATTACACATGTAGAGCTTATTTCGTTGCCTTCAACGAGTCCTGCGAATGCATCTATTTCACAGGAAAAGAAAGTTGAGGCATGGAAAAAGTTGAAAGATCACATTTGATCTTTCGAAAGCTACTCAGGCAAACCGAGTATCGGAGATTCCAGGAAAATCTTTTGTAAAGAGGACATAAAGTAAAAATACTTTTGTCCTTTTTCTTTTAAGGAAGGAAGCAAGACAACTGAACTTTATATTTTCGGTTGCTTAGGGTAGTTCTAATGTTCGAACAATTAATATGTGCAGAAAAGAATAAAAATATCCTGAGCCGATTGTTGGATGACTTAAAGATGTTCCAGCTATGTTCCAGTGGCAAAATAATAACCCCTGATAAATCCTTATCTTTCGAAGGTTTATCAGGGGTTATCCGTACCCAGAGCCGGGATCGAACCGGCATGGAAGTGAATCCACTGGTGTTTGAGACCAGCGCGTCTACCAATTCCGCCATCTGGGCAATTGCTCTGCAAAAGTAAGATAATTTTTGAAATTGGCAAGCGATATAGCCGCTTTAAATTTGCGATTTATAGCTTGCAACTTTCAAATTGCAAGTTATAAAGCAATTACCTTGTTTTTTTTAATGCAATAGTTGGCAAAAAAGAGCGTAAGCACTGGATATTTATTATTCTGCTTTCCGTTTTGCAACATAATCATTGCGTTTTCCGGCGAAAATATCGTATTTGCAATACCAGCAATCGAGTGCTCCATTGAGCAAACGGATACGTTCTGTCGGTTTAAAGCCGATTTTATCCAGACATTCTTCGTGGGAACTGATCACCCAGGCAGAACTTCCTGCAAATTTATGTTTAATGGTAGTCCCCAGGGAAGCATACAATCCGTAGATGTCATCCGATGTGATCCGTTCCCCGTAAGGCGGATTGGTTACAATCATACAATTCTCAGCAGGTGCCTCGAGTTTCTGGACTGGCATTACCTGTAACTCGATATATTTGCTCAGCCCGGTGCTCTTTACATTTTGTTCGGCAATCCGAATGGCATGTGGTGAATTGTCCGATCCATAAATCTTGAAGTCGAACGGCCGTTCGTAGGTATCGTCGTTATAGAGTGTATCGAAGAGTTCTTCATCGAAGTCGTTCCACTTTTCGAAGGCAAATGAAGAGCGGTATATGCCCGGTGGAATGTTCAATGCAATCAGGGCTGCTTCAATGAGCAATGTTCCCGAACCACACATGGGATCAACAAAGTTGGATTGACCTTTCCATCCAGCGAGCAACAACATGCCCGCAGCTAATGCTTCATTCAGCGGTGCTTCGGTCTGTGCAACGCGGTAACCGCGCTTGTGCAACGATTCTCCTGAGCTGTCCAGCGATAAGGTACAACGGTTTTCTGCAATATGAATGTTGATCATCAATTGGGCACCTTCAAGCCGTACAGATGGTCGACGTTCGAAACGTTCGGTAAACCAGTCGGCAATGGCATCTTTTACACGATATGCCACAAACTTGGAATGACGGAACACTTCTGAAAAGACAGTAGAGTCGATCACAAAAGTACTGTCAACCGACATGTAATCGCTCCAGTTGATACTTTTAACCTGTTCGTACACTTCATCCGGATTCGTGGCATCAAACGATAAAATCGGTTTGAGGATACGTGAAGCTGTCCGGCAGCACAAATTTGCTTTATACATTAAGGCTTTATCGCCGGTAAAGCTTACCGCCCTTCGTTGGATTTGCACATTATTGGCACCGATATTTACTAATTCGGTGGCCAATACTTCTTCCAATCCACGGAAGGTTTTTGCTAGCATTTCAAATTCCATATTGTCTTTATCTATTGTCTAATGCCAATGTTCAGTGAGTACATTGGGCGTATTTATTTACTTGTTTTTTTATTTTGAGCCAGTTTTGCTCCTGCAGGAACATCTGTGTCAACCCACATGTTACCACCGATGACTGCCCCATCTCCCACGTTTATCCGTCCCAGGATAGTGGTATTGGAATAAATGATAACATTATTTCCGATACACGGATGGCGGTCAATGCCTTTGATCGGATTCCCATTTTCGTCGGATGGAAAGCTTTTGGCACCAAGTGTTACTCCCTGATACATCTTGACGTTATTTCCAATAATAGCCGTCTCGCCAATAACAACTCCCGTACCATGGTCAATGGTAAAGTATTCGCCAATGGTGGCACCGGGATGAATGTCGATTCCAGTTTCGGAATGCGCCATTTCGGTAATAATACGGGGAATAAGCGGTACATTTAATTTCAACAGGGCGTGTGCCATGCGGTAATTGCTGATCGCCCGTATGCTGGGATAGCAGAAAATGACCTCTCCCATGCTTTTAGCGGCAGGATCGCCGTTATAGGCGGCAATCACATCGGTGTGAAGCCTTTCGCGGATACCGGGAAGCTGTGTGATAAATTCCGTAGCTATCCGATTCCCGTTTTGTTCAATGTCTTTTGGCTGTTCCGGTTCATCCTGAGTGCTAAAACAGATCCCGGCTTTAATTTGTTGTGAGAGCAGCAGATATAACCGGTCGATATTTACGCCGATATGATTCATCATGGTCAGTGCATTGACGGCTGAGTCTCCAAAATATCCGGGGAATAAAATAGAGCGTGTAAGCTGTACGATCTCCTCCAACACATCAGTGGAAGGCATTGCATCATTACTCCCCTGTTCATGACATACATCCTTAAAGCCCTCCAATTGGGATAACTTTTTTATTGTGTCTAATAAATCATCAATCATTTTTTTTGAATACTATATGTTTCTGGAATCAAAAGCCCGGAACCGGCTTAAACCAGGATCGGGTTTTCATCCTTCCTTTTTTTGTCTTTTAAGCCTATGCCTGATCGTTTTTATGTAGTGTTTTTAACCCGGCCAATGCATTCTGAAACCGCTGTTGTCCGGCTCCATTTACAATAACATAGGGTTTCCCGGTTTGTTCAATTTCTTTTTTATACCAGTTGAAGAAAAACTCCCGGTCTTCACCATGTTCTCGAACCGGATCAGGTTCCCAGGGTAAATCGGGTAAACAAAGTAAGTATAAATCGAAGTAGCCTGTGTTTAGTTGTGCTGTCAAAAAGTCGGGGATCTTCCTGAAACAATAGGAAAACCATACTTTTGTGATTATGAGTTCGGTGTCAAAAAAGATATATTCTGCTGTCTCAGAGAGTTGATCAGCCTGCTGTTCCTGTTCAATTTGTTTCCGGGCAATATTGCAAAGGTCATCATAGGTATACGGTACTGACAGGCGTTCGACGTATTCGCGGGCATATTCCGGTACCCAGGGAGCTTGGAAGTAATCCGCCAATTGTCCGGCTAACATAGTCTTTCCGGTAGATTCAGGTCCAAGAATAGCAATTTTCAACATCTTTGTAAATTAGGAAACAATAAAGGTGTAACCGGTAGACTTGACCAACCTGGTTGAAGTTAAACGATCCTTTTAAAATAATCACACTTTCATGAATCCGTAATTCAACGGTTCAACAAATTATAATTATCTTTGACAAAAAAAATATGCGCAAATTTACGACAATTATTCTGCTTTGGAGTACTTTTTCAGTATTTAGTACTCAAATAATGGCACAAAATGCAGATATAGAACTATTAAGAAGCCTTAATGGGTCTCCGTCGACAACACTACGCCACTATTCGACGTTTATGAGCAATTCCACCCCTTATGTTGTAATCGGTGTTCCGCTGGTGATGGGTACCATGGCTTTGATCGAAAAAAATGATGATTTACTAAAAAATACCATTTATGTAGGTGTCAGCATAGGAATTTCAGCTGGCATTTCCTATACATTGAAATATGCATTCAACAGGACAAGACCGTACATTACTTACCCATCCCTGAATGTGGATCCTGCATCTTATGAATCATCCTCTTCCTTCCCTTCGAGCCATACATCGGTTGCATTTGCCACAGCTACGGCGTTAAGCCTAAAATACCCGAAGTGGTATGTGATTGCACCAACCTATTTTTGGGCCTGCTCGGTCGGGTATTCACGTCTGAACCTGGGAGTCCATTATCCTTCTGATGTCCTGGCCGGTGCCCTGGTAGGTGCAGGGAGTGCGTATGTGACAAACCTGGTCAATAACTGGTACTGGAAAAAGCATGACAACAAAAAGGTGATTGGATTGCAGGCGTATTTATAATCCTATTCGTCTGTATTAATTTCGTTAAAATACACGTTTTCCCCGTATATCTTCTGATTCGGTGTTTAGTCAGTTATTCGTAGCTAAATCTCTTAAAGTACATTTTTAGCTTTTCCAGATTCTGTTGCCGGAAACTACCCTGGTGTTCATAAACGCACCAACATCCTGCAGCTTTATTGCGTTGTAATAATCCTGTTCACGACTCCGGCTGATTAAAAATCACATTCCTCATTCTTTCATCTATCCTCCGTTTCTTCAACATCTCATTATTTTCCTTTCATGTATAACCCGCATCTCACCCTGTATTCTAAGGATATTGGTTTTATGCTGCAGAACAACGATTTATATTCTTTTTTAGGTTTCAACCGGACACGTTATGCAGAAACTTCTAATTTGCATGGGATGTGCTGAAAGGCCATTCATGTCGCTTCATGAATGGTGTTGAAAGAATGAGTTTTTTTATCTATGTGATTTGATGTTCCCATCCAAAGTACCAAAATGATTCTGTTTTATATTTAGAGGGGGTTGCCAGGGGGTTG
>Ga0302286_10000244_pt1 | contig 44849 bp, 40 predicted proteins | sample III_Fen_E2_3_FD_198765 | JGI IMG/M metagenome (GOLD analysis project Ga0302286, IMG submission 198765) | Peat permafrost microbial communities from Stordalen Mire near Abisko, Sweden - III_Fen_E2_3 | ecosystem: Environmental > Terrestrial > Soil > Wetlands > Permafrost | place: Sweden: Abisko...
TTCGCGACAGTTATCGGCCTGGCTCAAAGAAGGAATAACTCATGATAGAGATTAACCTTGTCCCAGATGTTAAACAAGAACTCATTAAAGCCCAGCGTGTTCGCTCGACAGTTATATCCTTCGCGATATTTATTGGACTGGCTTTTGTTGCGATTGTAACGGTTTTGGCAATCTATGCCTTCGGTGTTCAGACGGTACGTAGCAGTTTGGCTGACGATTCGATTAAAAAAGGTAGTGAGCAGTTAGCAAAAGTCGAGGACTTATCAAAAACTCTTACTATTCAGAACCAACTAACTAAAATCTCGACTTTGCATGATTCTATCAAGATTGATTCACGTATTTTTGATGTTCTGCAGGCGATTATTCCGCAAGCGCCAAATGATGTTCAAATCTCGAACTTAACCGTTGATTCATCGCTTAACCAGGTTACTATTGAGGGTCAGGCAGCCAACAGCTATGCGGCTGTTGAGGTTTTTAAAAAGACAATTGAAGGCGCCATGGTCAAATACACCGATGGTAAGGATGCGAAAGAGGTCGTTCTGGCCTCGAATGTTAGTACCGGCGATACCAGTTATGGTGAAGATTCAAGTGGCGCTAAGGTGCTGCGATTTACGCTTAGTTTTGAATATGCCCCAGAATTACTATCCCCATTATCGAAAAATGTGACGGTTGTAATCGGCAATAAAGGCAACGCTACCGACTCTTATCTTGGCGTACCAAAAAGCATATTTGTTGATCGTGCAAAAGATATTGGGGGGTCAAACTAATGGCATCAAAAGAAGCCGCACTACGTAAGCGCACGCAAATAGCCAAGGCCAACCGAACAATGTTTGTTTGGGTCGCAATAGTGTCGGTTATAGTAGGTTTTGCGTTAGTCGTATCAATCTTCTTGGCGCAAAAGATATTCTTTAATGAGCGAGTTCTGGCCGAAAAAGACAAGACTATATCAGTGTTAAAGAAAAATAATGATAACGTTGCCGAGCTAGAAGCTCAAGTACGAGTTTTAGACAACAACCAAGCTTTAATTGACTCTAAGGCCAAATCAAGCGACCAAGCTATTCAGGTCATTTTGGATGCTTTGCCATCAGATGCCAACTCACTGGCCCTAGGCGCGTCATTACAAAACAAACTTTTGGCTGGAATTAATGGTTTGTCGCTAGAGTCATTGCAGGTTGACCCAGTGGCTGGCGTCGAGTCTTTATCGACCAATGCTGCCGTTAAGGATGCTACTACCGCAACTAGTGGTTCCAGCGAACAGGCCCAGATTACATTTAGATTCTCTGTCAAAGGCAGTGACGTCGCTCTTAAGCAAGCTCTGGCTAGGTTAGAGAGTTCGATTAGGGCCATTGATATTCTGAGTCTACGCATCGAGAGTCAGGGCGCTTCTCGTCTAATGACTGTCGAAGCTAGAGCATTTTATGAGCCTACGCGCACGGTTGAATTAAAAAATAAGGTAATAAAATCATGAAAAAATCAGATGTAGCAATGATTATTTTAATCGCTTCAGTCAGTGTGTTGATTGCGTACTTTGTGGCGAACAGTATTTTTGGAAGCGCCGCGAACTCAAGTCAGACCGTAAAAACAATTGACCCAATCAACTCGACAATTGTCCAGCCTAGTTCAGAAATATTTAATTCCAATGCTATCAATCCGGCTGTTGAAGTTCAAATTAACGGCACTTCTCAACCAGGCACGCAGTAGGTGGTGGCTTTATGGCTCTGCTGACGACTGATATTCAAGACAAACTCGTTAACCTGCTGATTAATGAAGGTCTGGTTACTAAAGATAAGTTAAGTGAGGCTGGCGCTAAGTCTACCGCTACCAATAAGCCACTACTGGCCATACTTACAGACGAGCAAATAGTTGACGACGAAACTCTAACCCATGCCATCGCCCAAGTCTCGGGCGTGCCATACGTCAACCTTACTAGTAGTTTAATTGATCAAAACGTCTTGGCCTTGCTTCCAGAAGATATCGCTGAAAGATTTATGGCCGTGCCTCTTGCCGAAGTTCAAAATCGCTTAGCTGTGGCTATGATTGACGCTAATAATGTTCAAGCAGTCGATTATTTGGCCAATCGTATCCAAAGGCCTTTAAAGGTCTTTATGGCGTCAGAAGCAGGTGTTCGGCATGTTCTCGACCAGTATCGTACCGACCTTTCAAGTGTTGGAGAAGCGGCGGAGGCCAGCCAGGCTGAAGCTAGTCTTGACTCGGCTAATGACGTTAAAACAATTGTCGAAGATTCACCAATCAGTAAGGCGCTGAGTACAATTTTAGAATATGCGGTCAAATCGCGGGCTAGTGATATTCACGTCGAACCTCTTGAATCAGCACTTAAAATTCGCTGTCGGGTTGACGGTGTCTTGCGTGAGATAATGCAACTTCCAAAAAGTATTGAACCCGCTTTGGTCAGCCGAATAAAAATTTTATCCAGTCTAAAAATTGACGAGCACCGTGTTCCGCAAGACGGTCAGTTTACAGTTAAGGTTGCCAACAAGGAAGTTGACCTTCGTATCGCCATTAGCCCCGTTGTTTGGGGCGAGCAAGTCGTCATCCGTCTGCTTGATAAGTCTGGCAACTCTTTTGATATTGAAGAGATGGGCTATGCTGGCCGTGCCTTACGCGCCATTCGTCGTGGTATTAAGCATCCAAATGGCATGGTTCTAACCTCAGGCCCAACTGGTAGTGGTAAAACCACCAGTCTGTATGCCTTAATCAAAGAAATCAAAAACGACACCGTTAATATTGTGACACTAGAGGACCCCGTGGAATACAAAATGGACGGCGTAAACCAAATTCAAGTCAATAGTGAAGTCGGCCTAACATTTGCTACTGGACTTCGCTCAATTCTGCGTCAAGACCCCGATGTCGTGATGGTAGGTGAGATACGTGACAGTGAGACCGCCAATCTGGCCGTCCAGGCCGCCCTAACGGGGCACTTAGTATTTAGTACCCTGCACACCAATAGCGCCGCGGGTGTTCTGCCACGTCTACTGGACATGGGTATCGAGCCATTTTTGATTGCCAGCACCGTGAACACAATTATTGGCCAACGACTAGTTCGGCGGGTCTCGACTAAACGCGAGACATATCAGTCTAACCCAATTGAAACTCAGAATATTCTAACAACAATTGGTCACTTGCTTCCAAAAACACAAGCTGACGTGGCGGCGGTTTCACAAGATTTAGGTTATAAAGACTTGCCCCTAGCGGGTCAAAGCGCTTATACTTTAGTTAAGGGTATTGATACGCCTCAAGCGCCACACGGTTACAGTGGTCGCGCCGGACTATACGAAGTGATGGACATCAATAATGACATCCAAAACTTAATCGTGGCGCGGGCTACTAGCTCGGAGATTCAGCGAATGGCTGTCTCACAGGGGATGATAACCATGCGCCAGGACGGGTACCTAAAAGCTTTGCAGGGCATTACGACAATCGAAGAAGTAAACCGCGTCGCCGCGGATACGGCCTAAAGGAGAGGTGGGAATATTATGAATAATCAAGAACTAAGAATTGAAGTACTACTGGAAGAAGTAGTACGTAAACGCGCCTCCGACCTTCACCTGCAGGTTGGCTTGCCGCCAATGCTAAGAATTGACGGGTCGCTAATCGCCGTGAATGGCTATGGACCGATTGACGAGCCAGGCATAGAATCACTTATTTTCGCAATTTTAGACCAAGATCAACGCCAGATTTTACTAAAAGATAAAGAATTCGACTTTAGCTTTGCTTTTGGTACTTTAGGTCGGTTCCGTGTTAACGCTTACCATGAACGCGGTAACCTAGCGGCGGCTTTGCGTCTAATTCCGATTGATATTAAATCTTTGACTGAGCTTGGTATGCCAAATGTTGTCATGGGCTTTGCCGATTATCCAAGAGGTTTAGTCCTAGTTACTGGCCCAACCGGTAGCGGTAAGTCAACGACTTTGGCCGCCCTTGTTGATAAAATCAACAGCGAGCGAGCTCAACATATTATTACCATTGAAGACCCGATTGAGTTTACACATAAGTCAAAAAAATCAGTCGTTGTTCAGCGTGAAGTGCACTATGACACCTATAGCTTTAGCGCCGCACTACGTTCAAGTTTGCGCCAAGACCCTGATGTAGTCTTGATTGGTGAGATGCGCGACCTAGAAACTATTAGCGCCGCGATTACGATTGCCGAAACAGGACACCTGGTATTTGCGACACTACACACCAACAGCGCCGCGCAGTCGATTGACCGTATGATTGACGTCTTTCCACCTCACCAACAACCGCAGATCAGAGCTCAGCTTTCAAACATTTTGATGGCTATATGTTCTCAGCGTCTCGTGCCAGCAATTGGTGGCGGACGAGTCGTCGCGGCCGAAGTTTTGGTAGCTAACTCAGCGGTTCGCAACATTATTCGTGAAGGCAAATCTCACCAGCTGGACGCCGTTATTCAAACTGGTGCCGACCAAGGTATGCAGACGATGGATCGTACTCTTGCTGGATTAGTTCAAAGTGGTACGGTGACTTATGACAACGCTCGCGATTATGCCGTTGATTTGACTGAATTTGAAAGGTTGATTAGGGGCTAATGAAAAAATTTGCCTATGAAGCCCGTGACCAAGCCTCTAATAAGGTCGTCAAGGCATCTTTACAGGCCGATTCCGAAAGTGCGGCAGCGCGTCTTTTAATTGAACAGGGATTTACGCCCTTAAGAATCAAAGAACAGTCCGAAGAAAAGAATTTTTTTACTCGTCTTTCTGGAAGGATAACAACCAAAGACAAGGTCGTGTTCTCTAGGCAGTTGGCGACTTTGATTGGCGCTGGTTTGCCTTTATCGCAGAGTTTACATACGGTTCTTGAACAAACTCAGAACAAACAACTACAGTCCATAATTCAAGAAATTACGGCCTCTGTTGAAGGCGGTAAGTCGCTGTCCGAGTCATTCTCCAAGCATCCAGGAGTGTTTGACCCGGTTTTTATTGCTTTAGTATCGGCTGGTGAAATATCCGGTACGCTTGACGAATCTTTGCAGCGTGTCGCCAATCAACAAGAAAAAGATGCCGCGACAACCAGCAAAATAAAAAGTGCCCTGACTTACCCGATTATCGTATTAGTTGTTATCTTGGGCGTTATGGCCTTCATGTTATTTACAGTTGTGCCGCAGGTTGAAAAGCTTTATCTGGATTTGAAAAAAGAACTGCCGCTAATTACGCAAATCATGGTCAGCGTGGCTAACTTTTTAGCAAATTACTGGTGGTTAGCAATAATGATTGTCGGCATAATAGCTTATTTCCTTATTCAGTACTTAAAAACCGATTCAGGTATCAAGCTAAAGGATTCATTAAAGCTTAATATGCCGATATTCGGTAAGATGTTCCGTAAATTATACATGGCTCGCTTTACCCGTACGGGGCAAACTCTTTTAAGTACAGGGGTTAGTATGCTCGACATGTTAAGGATAACTGGAACTTCGCTTAACAATACGATTCTTGAAAAAAGTATTATTAGAGCGGCTGAAAAAGTTAAGGGAGGAAAAGCGCTGTCTGTGGCCTTGGAACCCGAAGATTACGTTTTGCCGCTAGTGCCTCAGATGATTAAGATTGGTGAGCAGTCGGGCCGAATTGATGAAATGATGGGCAAGGTTGCTCAGGTTTACGAAGAAGAACTGGACGAAGAAATTCGTAACATCTCAACGTCAATAGAGCCTATCTTAATGGTTGTCTTGGCCGTGGTGGCCGGCGGTATGGTTGGGGCAATTTTGCTACCAATTTACGGACTGGTTAACGGTATAAATGTCTAGACATTCATATATGCATAGGTTACTATATACATAAGCGTCTTGATAAGAGATTATAACGTTCATTTGAAAGGTGGAAAAAATTCCTATGAACATTCAACAAAAAACAAAAGGATTTACAATCATTGAGGTTGTTTTGGTCCTGGCTATCGCTGGATTAATATTCCTGATGGTATTTACGGCTTTGCCAGCATTGCAGAAGAGTCAGCGTGACACGGCTCGCAAAAACGACGTCAGCAGCGTAGCTTCGTCAGTAACGACATATTCTAGTAATAATCGTGGCCTCTTTCCGGATGCCAATCAGTTGACCTCCTATAACCCAAGTGTGTCTTCGAATACTACTGTAAGTACAGTAAATAATAAAACCGGTGCTCAATCGATTAAGCCTGGAGATGGCGAAATATGGGTAACCCAAAAAACTACCTGTGGTGATAGCTCGGCAACCGAGCAGGTCCTTAAAGACGGAACGACTAGACAGTTTACGGTCGTTACGAAACTTGAATCTGGTGGCGGTGCCTACTTTTGCCAAGACAGCTAATCATATTTTAGATTATCCAAGAAGCGTCCGACTGGGCGCTTCTTTTGATTTACAGCGTCAACTGATATGATAGTGCTTATGGAAAATATTATAATTTATGTAGGGCTAGCCCTAGTTGGACTTTGTATGGGTAGTTTCGCCGGAGCGACTATTTGGCGGCTACGGGCAGACGAGTTGGCAGATGATAAGGCTAATAACGAAGATTATGATAAAAATGAATATCATCGTCTAAAAAAACTAATGTCGACTAAATTATCGAAAGACCGTTCCCAGTGTTTGCACTGCTCGTATCAATTAAAATGGTATGACTTGATACCGCTGGTCAGCTGGATTTTTCTAAAAGGTAAGTGCCGTAGTTGCTATAAACCAATTGGCTATCTAGAACCTGTAATTGAGTTTGGCGTGGCTTTATTCTTTGTTTTATCTTACGCGGTCTGGCCATATACACTCGACAACGGCCTAGAAATAGCTCGCCTGATACTATGGCTGGCATCTGGCGTTGGTTTAGCAATGATGTTTGCTTATGACATCAAATGGTTTATGCTGCCAGACAAGGTTAACTATTCGGTTATTGGGCTGGGAATTGTCAGCGCGACCACAGTTATAATTAGCTCAAGTAATAAAGTAGATACTTTAATGAGTCTTGCTGGTTCTGTCGTAATTCTAAGCGGATTATACTATCTAATTTATAAAATTTCCCGAGGTCGCTGGATAGGTTTTGGCGATATAAAGCTCGGCTTAGGCTTGGCGCTGCTACTGGCCGATTGGGGATTGGCGTTCGTGGCGTTATTCGCGGCTAATTTAGTCGGCTGCTTAATAGTTATTCCTTTAATGCTGTTAAAAAAACTGAAAAGTGATTCCCGCATACCTTTTGGGCCACTTTTAATCATTGGGGCAGTTTTGGCACAGTTAGTCGGTGTGTTCTTGATTGACTGGTATACGTCCAGCCTGTTGATATAGATTCAACCACCGAACGCTTATGCTATAATTATGTTTAAATGGGCAGCTCATATAAACAAGGCTTTACACTTATCGAGACCATGCTTTTCCTGGCTATTACAGGGGCTCTAGTCGTCGCAGTTTTAATTGGCACTGGAGCTTCTATAAATATTCAGCGCTACCATGACAGCGTTACTTCGCTAAAGTCATTAATACAAAAACAATATTCCGATACGGTTAACGTTCAAAACCAGGCACAGACTACAAATATATCCTGTGATTCTAGTGCTAATGTCGGTACTTCTGGTGATGCCAAGCCACGAGGTCAGTCAAGCTGTGTTGTCATGGGCAAACACATTACCATTGATCAGTCGACGATTACTACAAGTACTGTTATTGGTCACGAAGGGGGCGTACCAGCTGGTTCTTCGGAAGTAGATTTAATGAAATCTTATAACCTGGCAACGCTACCATCTAGTACGGAGACATCTCAGTTGGAGTGGGGTGCCCAGATTTCCTGGCCAGTTAGCGGTGGTGGATTCAGGAATCCTACAACACCTCGGGCTATCTCAATTTTGATTATCCGTTCGCCTCAAAGTGGCGAAATTTATACGTTTACTGCCGACGACGTTAATACGCCTCTAAAAAGTGTGATTGTAGCTGGCCTCGGTGTAACGGGCGGTATCTATGCTCAATCGCAGAGAACCGTTTGTGTCGATTCGAACGGGTTATTTACGGGAAATAATATGGCAATATCGATTAATGCTTATGCAACCAGCGCAAATGATATCGAGACTAGATCTAACAACTTAAATCTACCGGGATTTGACAGTAAATGTTAGTTAAAGACAAGAATATGCAAAAGGGCGATACTCTAATCGAGGCTTTATTTGCTATAACTGTCTTTAGCCTGGTAGCCGTTGGTGCCATTTCTATCATGAATAGTGGCGTGGCGACTGGTCAACGGGCTCTTGAGATATCTTTAGTACGTGAACAGATGGACGCACAGGCTGAGACTCTGCGATATATACACGATTCGTATGTGGCCGCATATCCAAATTCGGTGTCTGGGCAACCTTCGGGGGAATGGCCAAAAATTATCGCGAATCAGATTACTCAAGCCTCAACTTTTGGCAATTGTACGCCACCATCTAAGGCTTTCGTTATTAATCCTGCAACCGTTAAGGTAGAAGCTCGCACAACGATAACTTCTAATGTTCAAACATATTCCCAGCTGAGGTTGGCACCGGTATTTTCATCGGAAGGCTTGTGGGTCGAGGCGGTAAAATCTGATAGTTCAAATAAATATGTTGATTTTCATATTCGCGCTTGCTGGGATAGTTTAGGTTTGTCGACTCCAATGACCTTGGGTACGATTGTGAGGTTATATGAACCATAGCAAACAAGGCTTTACGCTTATTGAGTTAATGCTGGCGATGACATTTGTGTCAGCGCTACTACTGGCAATTGCGATGACGGTTATTCAAATCAGCAATGTTTATACTCGGGGGCTAACGATTAAAGAAGTCAATCAAGCTGGCCGGACAATATCAACAGACTTAAAACGGGGCATTTCACAGTCGGCTCCCTTTGCGGTTCCTGGACCTAAATATGTTGATAGGTCTTGGGGCGGCCGTTTATGTGTTGGACAATATAGCTATGTTTGGAATTATGGTGTAACTTTGAGCGACCCTAAAGCCAATGGTAGCAATAGTAATATTTATGGCAATTCAACATCTAAGATAAGATTCGTGAAAGTTCCAGATAGTGCTGGCTCGTACTGTTCGACACCGACTAAATCTATTGATTCGACTGGCGCTGTCGAATTGCTGGCGTCGGGTGATCGCGATTTAGCTATGCATAGTTTTGTGATTTCCAATAGCTCAACTGACGCGAAATCTAACCAAAGTCTGTACAGTATATCTTATGTTATTGGTACTAATGACCAGGCGGCTTTGATGCCCGGTCAAACTTCGTGTCGGGTACCATCTGATCTCGCGTCTGATCTAAATTATTGTTCAATTAATCAGTTCGACATAGTGGTTAGGGCTGTGAATGCATTACAATAAACTATGAAAGTGATTAAAAATAATATAATAAATAAACAGAAGGGCGCGGTATCATTGTTTGTCGTTATATTCGCGACTCTCTTGATTACGATTATTACAATTAGCTTTGCAAAATTGATGACAAGTGACCAGCAGCAGGCGACAACTTCTGATTTATCACAAAGCGCTTACGATTCGGCTCAGGCTGGGGTTGAAGATGCTAAAAGGGCTCTACTAAACTATATGTCTGTTTGCTCCAGCGCTGGTCCAGCTTGTGATACGGCGCGAAGCAACATTGATTCTAGTGAGTGCAATGTCAGCCTAACGGGTATAGCGACGCCACAAAATGGTGAGGTTATGGTGCAACAAAGCGTCGGCGATCAGAGTCTAGACCAAGCTTACACTTGCGTTACAATCGCTCGTAACACAGACGACTACAAGGGCGTGCTGCAGGCCAACGACTCAAGGATTATTCCTCTTACTGGCACGTCCGCGTTTGATCGGGTATTGATTGAATGGTATACGGCGGGCGACATGCAGGATCCAAGCCAGGTTGATTTAAAGGCCACAGGAACGCCACTTTTGTCTCAGTCAAGTTGGTTGGTTGATAAGCCATCAATTATGAGGACGCAGATTATGCAATTTGGTAACGGATTTAAATTAACCGATTTCGATAATAGTGCCACTGGCAGCAACGCTAATACCTTATTCCTATATCCAGTTGGGGTTAAAGGAACAGCTAATACTAATGTAGATGAAAAGACTGTGGCCGGTCGGGATACCAGGCAGACACCTACGGGTAGCCCAGTACCAATTTCTTGTTCTGGCAATATATCTGGTGGTGGTTTTGCTTGCCGCGCCCAGCTGATTTTGCCAACGCCGGTTAATGGCGGAGACAGAACGGCCTTTTTGCGACTGACCTCCTTATATAATAAAGCTAATTTTCGCGTATCTTTGAAAAATGGTAATAACTTAGTTCAGTTTAACAACGTTCAGCCTCAAATTGATTCAACTGGCCGCGCCAATGACTTATTTCGTCGAGTTCAAACCCGCGTCGAATTTGGTGACCCCGGTTTTCCGTATCCAGATGCTGCCGTTCAGACTACATCTAGTGTCTGTAAAAACTTTTTAGTCACCGACAACGAGGCCGACTACTTAAATAACTGCACACCGTAACCAAGAGCTATTCTTTGTCTGAAGTCTCACTGTGAAATTTTTCGTAAACTTCGCGTAGATGCTGATCGGTTACGTGCGTGTATACCTGAGTCGTACTAATATTGCTGTGCCCCAGCATACTTTGGACGCTACGAATGTCAGCGCCGTTCATAAGTAGGTCGGTCGCGAAGCTATGTCTCATAGTATGTGGACTGACATGCTTTGTAATACCAGCCGCGCGTGTGTACTTATTAATAACGCGTTGAACGCTACGGGCAGTAAGTCGTCGATAATCTCCGCTGTTGTTGACGATGTTATTACGGCTATAGCTTAGAAACAGGGGAGGCAGGTTATCGAGGCGTTTATATAGATAATTATCGACATGATTCGCCGCGCTTTCGCTGAGGAAAATCGGACGGTCTTTTTGGCCCTTTCCTCGCACCATAAACTCTCGTCGTTTAGTATTAATATGGTCACGGTTTAGATTGACGAGTTCGGAAACTCGCAAGCCACTAGAAAAAAGTAGTTCAATTAGGGCGCGGTCGCGCAAACCAACTTCCGTAGAGGTATCGATTTGTTCAAGAATACGCTCAACTTCGTCATAGTGCAAAAATGTGACTTGTTTGCGAACGGTTTTTGGTAGCTCAATTTTATTAGCCGAAAGGCTAGTGATATCACGTTTTGCCAGATATCCCAGGAAACCACGCAAAGCGATTAGATGGTAGTTTTGCGTGATTGTTGCGAGTTCATCATCGTTGTTATTCTTGTAACGGTTCAGCCAGAGACGATATTTGCGTACAACTTCTGATGTTATTTTATCAACATGTATATCACCCGTGAATTCAACGAACCTTTCTAGATATAAAGTATAATTTTCGGCAGTGCGCGCCGAACGCCCGCCTTCAACCTCTAGGTGTTCGATATAGTCGAGTAATAGTTCGGACATATACATACTATTAGCATAGCCTAAAACGTCTCAAGTCGGTACAATGAAAACAATGCATACGCTAGAAATAATAATATTAGGGGCCATCCAGGGGCTAACCGAGTTTATACCAATCAGTAGTTCTGGTCATTTGGTTATTGCACAAAATTTTTTTTCGGGCGCTTCAAACCATTTATACCTAGAGTTCATCAATATTGGTACAATTTTGGCCCTGTTAGTCTATTTTCGTAAAAAAATTAGCGACATTGTGCGCGACGTGATGATTAATAAGAGGTATCAACTTGCTGTAAACATCCTCCTGACGGCGATTCCGGCCGGGCTGGTTGGCTTTTTTGCGGCTCATTTTATCGAATCATCAGCTTTTTTCGGTAGCCTTATAACTGTCATGATTAGCTTGGCCGTTGTTGGCCTTATTATGGTAGTACTAGAAAAATTACCTAAGGCTTCAGCCGTAAAGGACGGTGAATCACTCGGCAAGAAGCGTGCTATTATTATCGGCCTGGCACAAATCCTAGCCCTTATCCCGGGAGTATCAAGGTCTGGTTCGACCATCATTACTGGACGCCTTGCTGGACTAAGCCCTTCCTCATCAGCCGAATATAGTTTTTTGGCATCGCTACCAATAATGTTTGGCGTGACATTAAAGATTTTTATATCAGACACCGACTACATGATGGCCAATATGCAGGCACTTATTTTAGGAAATCTGGTTGCTTTTATTACTGGCATCATCGCGATTGGATTTTTGATGCGCTATTTATCAACACATAGCCTAGCCATATTTGGCTGGTACCGAATTGGACTATCGGCTATTCTGGCATTAGTACTTTTGTTACAATAAGCTTATATAAGGAGCCTTATGGAAAATCAAGAAGTTCAAAAGACATTAATATTATTCAAGCCAGATACTTTGCAGCGGGGATTGGTGGGCGAAATTATCACAAGATTTGAACGTGTTGGTCTGAAGATTGTAGCTACTAAGATGTTAGCTCCTGACAAGGAGCATTACTTCAAGCACTACGAAGAGATTGGCAAAATGGTGACACGTCGCGGAGAACAGACTTTTAATTCGACTGTCAATATGATGATGGAAGGTCCGGTGATTGCTATGGTCCTTGAGGGTGTTGAGGCGGTGGCCTTGGTGCGTAAGTTGATCGGTCCTACCGAACCGAAATCGGCTAACCCTGGTACAATTCGTGGCGACTATTCTCATATGAGTTTTGGTTACGCTGACACTCGCAATAAAGCTGTACCAAACTTGATTCATGCCAGTGGTGACATTGATGATGCTGAAAAAGAAATTAGACACTGGTTTAAGGACGAAGAGCTTTGTAGCTACCAAGTTCTTCACGAAAAATTCACTCGTTAATTACCTCTGTTATATGTTACAATTACAAAGGCGGGGATGGGCCCTGGTAGCTCAACTGGATAGAGCAGATCCGTCCTAAGGATAAGGTTGTAGGTTCGACTCCTGCCCGGGGTACCAAAAATATGAATAAAGATACAGCAGACCAACAAGAAGAACGGACCGATTTTGACGGTCAGCGTAGCGACGAACAGCTATTGTTTGTTTTTCGTCGTCATATCATCGCGATGCGCAAAGGTTTCTACCTTTTATTAATTCCTCTCGCAATTACATCAATTCCACCGCTGATTTGGCGGAATAGTTTGGAACTATTTTGGCTGCCAGTCGCTGGTTTGGCTATAGGCCTAATATTATTCTTTTATCACTTTATTCTTTGGTATTTTACGGTATATATCGTTACAGATCAGCGTATTCGACAGGTTACACAGCGTAGTCTGTTCGGCAAAGATGTTATCGAGCTGCGCCTGTCCAAGATTCAAAACATAAGCTATAATATACCAGGGTTTACGGGTGAGGTATTTCAGTTTGGAACCATAGTTATTCAGACTTTCGTGGGTGATTTAGTCATTCATCAAGTCGAACACCCAGATAGCACGTATAACAAACTTCAAGACGCCGTCAATCACGCTGTTAAGAATCAAGGAGATTATGAAGAAGTTACTAGTTAAAATTCGTCGACAAAATCACGAACCGCCATCTCGTATTACTAACGAGACTGTTGCCGAGCACCGCGAAAAAATTTTGGCGGGTGGCCGGCGCTTTAAGTATCCCGTTCAGTATGCTCGTCATAGACTAGTCGTTAACGCTGTTATTATTAGTATTTCCGCTATCGTTGTGTTGGCTTTTGTTGGCTGGTGGCAACTTTATCCAATGCAAAATACCAGTACTTTTATGTACCGAGTTAGTCGGGTACTGCCTTTGCCAGTTGCTTCGGTTGATGGTCAATTGGTACCATATCGCGATTATTTGATGAAATATCGTAGCTCGGCATATTATTTACAGAACAAGGAACAAGTTAATCTTAAAAGTGATGATGGCAAAAGGCAATTGGACCAGGTGAAACAACAAGCCATGCAAGACGCAGTGGCTGACGCCTATGCTCAGAAGCTGGCTAAGCAAGAAAAAATTACGGTCACGGCCACCGAACTAGAATCGTTTTTGAAACTACAGCGCCAATCAAGCGATGGTGAAGTCTCGCAACAGACTTATGACGCCGTCGTGATGGACTATTACAACTGGAGCCCAGATGAATATCGCTATGCGACTAAAAACAAATTACTGCGTCAAAAAGTCGCTTATGCGGTAGACAAGGATGCCTCAACTTTGCGAGACACTATTGCGCCACTTGCTAAATCGGCCGGTAGTCGCTTTCAGGAAATTGTCGCTAATGTTCAAGCCGTGGGTGGTAGCAAAGCTGTCTACGGTGCGTCTGGCTGGGTACCAAAAACTAACCAGGACGGTGGTTTAGCAGATGCGGTTACCAAATTAAAACAGGGTGAAGTATCTAATGTTATAAAATCAACAACAGGCGACGGTTACTATTTCGTACGTTTACTAGATATTAATGATGCTCAGGTAAGTTATGAATATATTCAAATTCCGCTCAGCTCATTCAAGAAAGACCTAGAGACAATTAACAAAACTGGCAAAGTTAACAAATACATTTCGCTCCCAGAAGCAGAAGTTAGTTTACAAAAATAATTATCACAAGGAGGTAATATGTTCAGTTTACCAGACCTTCCATACAGCTATGATGCCCTAGACAAATATATAAGCAAAGATATTATGTATTTGCATCACGCAAAGCACCATCAAACTTACGTCGATAAGTTAAACGCGGCGGTTGCCAGCGCGCCAGAGTTGCAAGGTAAAAGCCTTGAAGACTTGCTGACTAATCTTAATTCGGTACCGGATGCTTTGCGCAACGCAGTTAGAAATCATGGTGGTGGCCATTATAATCACAGTATGTTTTGGCAATGGATGTCGCCGAACGGTGGTGGCGAACCGACTGGTGAATTGAAGGCTAAAATTATTGAAAAATACGGCAGTTTTCAAGCCTTTGTCGACGAATTTACAACAAAAGCGCTGGCAGTTTTTGGTAGCGGCTGGGTTTGGCTGCAGCCTAATCTAGATATATTGACAACCGCTAATCAAGATAACCCGTTAATGAACGGCGATAAGGCACCAATTCTTGGTTTGGACATCTGGGAACATGCTTACTATTTAGATTATAAAAACAAGCGTGACGATTACGTCAAAGCTTGGTGGAACGTAGTCAACTGGGATTTTGTAGACAATCTGGCACGAAAAAACGCCACTTAAATTTAGTGACGTATCTTCGTGGCGGGCTCGGCCGGATTTGAACCGGTGATCTCCTCCGTGACAGGGAGGCGTGATAACCCCTTCACTACGAGCCCGTATGTTGGGTGAACTCCAAGTATGATAGCAGTTTTTGACTGTTGGCGCAACAGGGGAGGATGTCGTTTATTTTCGTGTCCAGGAATGATATAATAACCAAATGATCCATGGCGTGCCGCTGTAGCTCAGCTGGTAGAGCGGCGCTTTCGTAAAGCGTAGGTCTCCGGTTCAAATCCGGACAGCGGCTCCATATATAAATCTATGAAAAAAATTATCCAAGACTCATTTTCACAACTTATCGCCAATCGATATCTTCTCGTACTGAACGGATTTTTGATTTTACTTGCCGTAAGCTTCGCCATTTACGTCGGTATTAATATTCGTCCAAGCGAGTTGCAGTTAGTTTCGCATTATTCGGACTTTGGAGTTACGCACTTTTACCGTAGCCAGTGGTACAATCTGTTGACGTTCGGACTGTTTGGGATAGTAGTCGCGGTCATGCATGTAATCCTGTCTGTCAAAATTATGGTAGTTAAGGGTCCCAAAATTGCTATCTTATTCACGTGGTTAAGCTTGGCGATTGTAGTTTTTGCTTGGATGACGACCTATGCTGTGCTAAATATTTGGTCGCCACAATAAACCATGATTGATTTAGAAATACCTCTCGGCAAAAGGACTCGTCAATACCGTTTCTTTGAAATGGTACCGGCTTTAATCAGTTATGGCGCCATAATTCTTTTGATTATCTTATCATTAGTTAGTCCGTTGCTTGCCGCGATATATCTTATGATAATCATCATAACTTTAATCGTTAAAGCGGCTGGTATCGCTTACCATACAATTCGTGGTCACAACAAGCTTGAAAGGGCCCAAAAAGTAGATTGGCGCATGCGCTTAAACGATCTCGAAGATGCGGCATCCGCGCTTGATAGGCATCATCACAACAAATCACACGCTTTTGGCGCCCACGATCACATCAATAACTTAGATTTATTAGCTTCTAACCCTAATAATTTCCCAAAACCTTCAGCGCTATATAACGCCGTCATCGTCGCTACCTACAACGAAGGATTTGATATTTTGGAGCCGACTATAAAGTCTATCCTTAATACTACCTACGACAAGTCAAAACTAATTCTAGTGATTGCTTATGAAGAGCGTGGCGGAGATGCTATTAAACAGACAGTTGAAAGACTTCAAAAGAAATACGGCAGCAAATTCCATTCATTCCTACTAATTCAGCACCCCAAAGATATTGCGGGCGAGGTAATAGGCAAGGGTGGCAATATTACACACGCTGGCCGTTTTTTGCGAGATTGGCTACCAGAACAAGGGATTGCTTATGAAAATGTTATTATTACTACTCTTGATAGCGATAATCGGCCTCATCCTACTTATTTTGATTATGTGACTTATGAATATATTGTCCATGAAGACCGTAAATACTTGTCTTACCAACCGATTTCATTGTTTTTAAACAATATTTGGGATGCTCCGGCGCCGATGCGCGTAGTTGCCACTGGTAACTCGTTTTGGAATATTATTAGCTCGATGCGCCCACATACACTTCGTAATTTTGCTTCGCATTCGCAACCGATGGATGCCCTGGTAGAAATGGATTTTTGGAGTACGCGCACTATCGTAGAAGATGGTCACCAGTATTGGCGCAGTTATTTCCATTTTAACGGTAATTATTCAGTTCAACCCCTCTATGTGCCAATCTATCAGGACGCTGTTCTAGCGGGAACTTACCTAAAAACCCTAAAAGCTCAGTTCATTCAGCTCAGACGATGGGCTTATGGGGCTTCAGATGTCCCGTACGTGGCTTCTCATATATTTACGCGTGAACGTAAGGTTCCTCTGCTGGGAGGCCTAGCGCGGCTTCTCAGGTTGGTTGATGGACATGTCACACTGGCTAGTGTATCGCTTTTGGTCGCGTTTGGAGGTTGGGTACCGCTACTAATTAATGATCAAGCCTTCAGGGACCCTGTAGCCCACCAGTTGCCAGAGGTAATCAGTGTCATTCAGCAAATAGCTATGATAGGACTGTTTATTACGGTATTCTTGTCTCTCAAGATGCTACCGCCTCGTCCGGCGCGCTACAGGCGTCATCGTAACTTATTTATGGTAGCGCAGTGGGTGCTGATGCCGGTTACATCTATTGGATACAGCTCGATGGCGGCTTTTACTGCGCAAACACGTTTGTTATTTGGTCGGTATCTTGATAAATTTGATGTTACAGACAAGGTTACGCACCAGTCAGTCAAAAAGTCCAAGATGCGTTCTAAGAATTTAAAGCGGTCTAAAAAGACTAAAATAGCCTAATTTAAAACCACATTACCTTGTCGCCAAAATAATATACCCCGCTGCTAGGCAGCGGGGTATTAGCTAATTAACTAGATAGGGTGTTTAGGCGGATTCGTATGTACGAACACGAACATCGCGTTTAACTTCTTGGAAGGTTTTATCGTACTCAAAACCTAAGCTAAAGCGTTCAAGTTGCGAGATAGGAGGTAGTGGTTGAATCTGTTGTTTTGTGACCATATCTACATGTTAGCATAAACGTAATTAAATGTCAATAGTACAACTATGCAGCCAATATTCATACTGTGATATAAGCTGTATATATATATCCAAAATAGGCACGTGGAAAACTTAATGGAAGTGTGGGTAAACAAAAACTCACCACTGTTATGGTGAGTCATTTCTTTCGATTTTGGTGGGTCCTAGAGGATTCGAACCTCTCACCTCCTCAACGTCAATGAGGCGCTCTAGCCAAATGAGCTAAGGACCCAATTACTCTGTAGTTTACCAGATACGGGGGCGCCGAGCAAGATTCGTGATAAAATAAAACAATATGGATGACGATCAACTACACGCAATGAGGCACAGTTTGGCGCACATTACCGCCGCCGCTGTTCAAAGGTTGTGGCCAGAGGCAAAATTCGGCGTTGGACCTGTGATTGATAACGGCTTTTATTATGATATTGACCTGGGCGAGATTAAAATATCAGAGGCCAACTTTCCAAAAATAGAGAAGGAAATGCGCGGTATTATTGACTATGGCGACAACTTCGAGCGCCTTGAGATGCCGATTGACCAGGCGATTGACTGGGCAAAAGAGAATAAGCAACCGTATAAGGAAGAATTACTTAATGACCTAAAACGATCTGGTACGACAGTTGCCAAGGATATTGACGCAGACGAGCTGGGATTGGCCGCAGAAGGTGAGTCGGCCGTCGAGAATGTCTCGTTTTATAAAAACGGTAATTTTGTCGATTTGTGCCGCGGTCCGCACGTGGCTAGCACAAAGGATGTCGGCGCCTTTAAATTAGTACGTGTTGCAGGGGCATATTGGCGCGGTAAAGAGACAAATCCACAGATGCAGCGTCTTTACGGGGTGGCCTTTGCCACACAGGAAGAACTTGACCAATACATGGAGCGCCTAGAACAAGCAAAACTACGCGATCACCGTCGTTTAGGCAAAGAGCTTGATATTTACACAATTTCGCCACTAGTGGGTGTTGGGTTACCCTTATTTACACCACGTGGTACGATTTTGCGTGATATTTTTGCCCAATATTCTAACCAATTACGTCAGAGTTATGGTTTTGAAAAGGTCTGGACGCCACACATTACAAAAACGGACTTATATAAAACGTCGGGACATTGGGATAAGTTTGGAGAAGAGCTGTTTTTGGTAACCAGTCAGGTGACTGACGACAAAATGGCCTTAAAACCAATGAATTGTCCTCATCATACTCAAATTTATGCCGCTAAACCACGCAGCTATCGAGATTTACCAGTGCGTTTTCTTGAAACCACTACCGACTATCGTGACGAAAGGACTGGTGAGCTGGGCGGGCTTAACCGTGTTCGCTCACTTACGCAGGACGATAGCCATGTCTTTTGTCGTTCCGATCAGATTGGTGACGAAATTAACAATTTACTGATGAGTGCGCGTCAGCTGTACGCGTCGATTAATATGCCACTGCGGGTTCGCTTGTCTTATCGTGACGATAGCGATGCCTATTTGGGCGAAATTGAGCTCTGGAAGTCGGCTCAGGCTCAACTTAAGGAAGCAGTTGTAAAAAGCGAGATTGAATACTTCGAGCAAGATGGCGAAGCGGCCTTTTATGGTCCAAAAATCGACTTTATGGTCACTGATGCGGTTGGTCGCGAACATCAGTTAGCGACAATTCAGTTGGACTTTGTCCAGCCGGGACGTTTTGGCCTGCAATATACTGACAACGAAGGCAATCCGCAGGTGCCAGTGATGATTCACTGTGCGCTACTTGGTTCGATTGAGCGCTTTTTGAGTGTTCTAATTGAACATACTGCTGGTTGGTTTCCTTTCTGGTCCGCCCCAGAGCAAGTCAGAATTCTGACAATTAATGATACCGTGGCGGACTATATTTCTGAAATAAGGGCTATTCTTGACGGTCTAGTACTGATGAAGCCGGTTAAATATAACGAAATTCGCTATACGCTTGATGATCGCAACGAATCTTTGGGCAAAAAAATTCGCGAAGCAACAAATCTAAAGATACCGGTACAGATTATTGTTGGACAACAGGATAAAGACAGCCGCAAGGTTAGTATTCGTACTCAAACTGGTGAAGAAAAGGTCAATCTTGATCAACTGGAAGAATATTTAAAAGGACTGTGATGACGCGTCGACTTGTGATTGCTGTTGACTGTGACGATGTATTAGTGAGGACTACGCCGTTTTTAGTCGATGCTTATAATCAACGTTATGGTACGAACGCAACGCTTGCTCAGTCGCATGATCCGTCTTACGAAATATGGCAAGCCGATGAAGACTTACAAGTAGAGCGCTGGAGTGTTTTGGGTGAGACTGAAGGCTATAGAGACCTAGGTCCGGATGCTACTGAGGCTTTGATTTTACACGATTTGGCTAAGAATCACGACCTACATCTTGTTACGGCGCGTAATGAACACGAGCGTGAATTTACATTAGAAATGCTGAACCGTGAACTTGATGGCGTTTTTAAGTCAATGGAGTTTGTTGGTTGGTATGGTTCAAAGGGTGAGGTTTGTAAACGCCTTGGCGCCGATGTGCTTATTGACGACAATGCCCGTCATTTATATGGCGCGATTGAATCTGGTTTACCAAAAAACGGCGCGTTCTTATTTGGTGATTATCCATGGAACACGAGCGATAGTGGTTTAAAGCGCTGTCTTGATTGGCCGGCTGTAAAATTAGCTGTAGATAACATCGCAGAAGAGTAAATATGAAGGACGTTAGTGAATTCCGCAGTAAAGTCGAAGATTACATATCTCAAGTGCCGGTTGGTAGGGTAACTACGTATGGTGACCTTGCCGCCTTGGCCGGTCAAGCCAACGCGGCGCGGATTGTTGGCGGAATTGCTCATTTTGGTCCGACTGAATTACCGTGGCATCGGGTTGTTAATCGTTTTGGCGGCCTAGCATCGGGTTTTCATGGTGGCAGGGAAGTCCAAGCCCAACTGCTGGCCCAAGAAGGTATTAGCTGTACGAATTTCATTGTAGATAACTTTAATCAACTGCGCTGGAGACCAAATTAATGAAGCTTCCTTTGGTCGTTATTGTCGGTCCAACCGCTAGCGGCAAGACTTCGCTAGCTATCGAGTTAGCCAAACAGGTGGGTGGCGAAATTATCTGTGCCGACTCTCGTACTATATACAAAGATATGGATATCGGTACCGCCAAACCAACCAAAACGCAACAAGCAATGGTACCGCATTGGGGTATAGATATCGTTAGTCCCGGTGATTATTTTTCGGTAGCAGATTTTAAAGCTTATGCGGTTGATAAAATAAAAGAAATTCGCTCTCGTGGTCGTATTCCTATGCTGGTTGGTGGTACAGGATTATATATTAACGCGGTAATTTTTGATTATAAATTTGGGACAAAAGCAGACAGCCAATTAAGAGCAAAATTTGAGACAAAGTCACTCGAAGAATTATATAACTATTGCAAAAAAAACAACATTAATCTTCCAGAAAATAAAAAGAACAAGAGATATGTCATTCGGGCGATTGAAAACGCTAACAGTGAGCAAAAAGGCCGAAATACGCCGATTGACAATACTATAATTGTAGGTATTACAACAGAAAAGGAAGCTTTACGTGCCAACATAAAGGACAGAACTGAACAGTTATTTGCAAATGGAGTCGTCGATGAGGCAACAATGTTGGGCAAAAAATATGGATGGAAAAATGAGGCGATGAAGTCTAATATCTATCCACTAATTCATCAATATCAAAATAACGAGATAACCATGATTGAACTAATTGAAAAAGTTCAGATTTTGGACTGGCGTCTAGCTAAGCGGCAACTAACTTGGCTACGTCGTAATAGTTTTGTTCACTGGTTGTCATTAAAAGATGCGAAAGAATATTTATTGACCCAGCTCGCTATCTATAAATAATCGTGATATTATAGAACACGAAAGTTATCCGGGGGAATCAGCATGATTGACGCACTATTTGGTTCAAAAACACGAGTGAAATTACTTCATCTTTTTTTGAACAGTCCAGGACAATCGTTTTACGTACGTGAAATTACGCGTAAAATTGATGAACAAATAAATTCCGTACGACGTGAGCTGTCTAACATGCTCGAAGTAGGGGTTATAACAAGCGACAGCGCCGACAACAAGCTATACTACCAGGTTAATCAACGCTATGACTACTATGTGCCGCTACGAGCGATTTTTGGCGACAATATTGGCGAAGTTAGTTTGCCGACCGCCACTAATGAAGACATGGTTGACGAATACAGCATAGCTATTCGGGCAATTCCAGGTTTGCGCCTGGCGCTACTAGCTGGCGTGCTGGTGCGTGGTTCAAATAGTGCTGTCGACGTATTACTGGTCGGCAACTTGGCGCCACTAAAGGTAAAAGCGGCGATTAAGGTTATTGAAAAAGGCGAGGGTCGAGATATTAACTATAGCGTGCTATCATATGACGAGTTCTACTATCGTTTGAGCGTTAGAGATAGATTTATAACCGAGATTTTGAATGGTAAATACACCGTCCTAATCGATAAAGATAATGCCTTAAGTCAGAAATAGAGGAGAAGAGAATGTTTGAAATTGAATATAAAGGTGGAAATACTGTATTAATATCGACCAAAAAAGCGGTTATTGTCGCCGATCCAAAGTTATCGGTCGTCGGCTTAAAAGACTTGGCTATAAAAGATGCCGTCGAGATTGCTACCGAGGCTAGACTTGCGATTAATAGCCAAGACGCAAAATTGCTTATCGAAGGTCCTGGAGAGTACGGTGTTGCGGACTTTGATATTCACGGTATCACTGCTCAGCGCCACCTTGATAGCGAAGACCAGGAGAAGGCGTCTACGATGTATCGCATAGAGATTGGAGATGTTCGACTGGGTCTTATAGGCAATATTTATGAGAATCTAAGCGATGATCAACTCGAATCGTTAGGGGTGCTAGATATTTTGATTATCCCAGTTGGAGGCAACGGTTACACGTTGGATGCTACTGGCGCGGCCAACCTTGTCCGCAAAATCGATCCCAAAGTCGTTATCCCTGTTCATTATGCAGACAAAACTTTGACTTACGAGGTATCTCAGGATGACCTTGAGGTATTTACCAAAGAGCTTGGTGTCCCAGTTGAGCAAACGGCGAAGTATAAAGTAAAAAGCATCCTCAGTATTCCGACTACTTTAGTTGTTATCGAGCTAGCCAGAAGTTAAAAAAATAGATAAAAATACAAATACCCCTCGTAGCGAGGGGTATTTGTTATTAAAGATAAGAAACTATTTAAGAAAGGATGCCTTTTTTCTTTAGTGTTCTAATAGCCTGGGTACTTAGGACCATCGTGATTTTTTGGCCGTCAATTTCAAAAGTTTTCTTTTGTAGGTTGGGCTTGAAAACGCGATTAGTGCGACGTAAAGAGAAGCTCACATTGTGGCCAAATTGTTTGCCTTTTCCGGTTAATTCACAGCGTGCTGCCATTTGATTACTTCCACTTATTTTTAACAATCTTCGCCAGTATAGCGTTTTTAGTGACCTTAGTCAAGGGTTGGGTTGGATTGGAACCATATGGTCGTTGTACTGCTATAATATGAGTATGGATTTTAACGTTACCTATATAGTCATTGTAATTGCGGTGATATTACTTTCGATTACGTTGCACGAGGCTATGCATGCCTTTGTTGGCTATTGGCTAGGTGACGATACCGCTAAGGCTCTAGGACGATTAACGCTTAATCCAATTAAACACATCGACCCGTTTATGACCATTATTTTGCCCTTACTTTTGGCAGTATCGGGAATGCCAATTTTTGGAGGCGCCAAGCCGGTACCGTTTAATCCACTTAATATACGAGGAGGTGAATGGGGCGCGGCGTTGGTTGCGATAGCTGGTCCGCTAACGAATTTTGTGATTGCCTTTTTAGGTTTTGGTTTGTGGGTTGTAACCGGTACGCCAACTGAAGGTTTGTGGTTTCAGATAATTCACACGACTATATTGGTTAACCTAGGACTCTTCATTTTTAACCTTATCCCAGTTACGCCCCTTGATGGTTCACGCGTATTATATGCTTTGGCCCCAGATTTTGTTAAACGCGGCATGGAGGCTACAGAGCGTTACGGGATTATACTAGTATTCGCCATTATTCTTTTAGCCGGCCAGTATGTAGGCGTCTTTATGCTGGCTGTGATTAACTTCTTTTTGCAGGTGTTCGCCGCCATCTTCATGCTTTAGAGTGGTATAATAAGAAGTGTCCTGGGGTAAGCCTAGGCGCATATGATTTTCCTGAATTATCATATAGATAGGGAATTCAAATTATTCATTTCCGTGGAAATGTTTTGAGAATACCCACCTTGCCTTTACGGTACGGAATATCTAGCGTCGACAGCATAACCCCAGGATTTTTAGTTGCCCGCTTGTCGTTAAATTAACTTGTAAATGTTACAATGTGTATAAAGTGAACCAAAATAGAAAGCACGATAAAACATGAAACAGAGAGTCGTTGTACAGGCTGTACTGAAATCTGGCGACAGAGTTTTGTTATTGCGGCGCTCGCAGGGTCGTCCTAGTATCGTTGGCAAGTATGAACTGCCAGGCGGTACAATTGATGACGATGAGCAACCCGAGGACGCTCTAAAACGGCATTTATCTAATGATACGGGCCTGACAGTTAAAAACCTGCAGCTTCAAGACGTTCTGTCTATGAATAATCGCGAAGAAGGTGATATCCAACATGTATTTATTGTATATTTTAGCGATAAGCCAGTTTCTGAAGAATCAGTTCGTCTAGGAAGAAGCTACGATCAGTATGAATGGAAGCAAATATCGCAAATAGACCAGAAGATCTTACGCGACAGTGCACAGGTAATTTTGGGGGTCTACGGTCAATTATCGGAGTCTTCGTCTGGCATAATTCCAAGGAGTAATGATGAAAAAAACACAACAAATCTCCTGAGAGTAATTATATATTCTGACGGTGGTTCAAGAGGTAATCCTGGAAAATCGGCCTCAGCGTTCGTGATTATGAATAGTGATCGCGAAATTTTAGATAAAGGCGGAGAATACATCGGAATCGCTAATAATAATCAGGCTGAGTATCAGGGCGTATTGTTGGGGCTTGAGAGGGCTTTAGAGTTAGGTTATGAAGATATAGAGTACAGAATTGATAGCATGCTAGTCGTAAACCAGCTAAAAGGCCTCTATACAATCAAGAATAGGGAACTGTGGCCAATTTACGAACGTGTCAATGACCTAGTGGCGAAGTTCAAGTCAGTTAAGTTTACGCATATTCCGAGGGAACTAAACCATGCTGCTGACGCTTTGGTTAACAAGTTGTTAGATGAACATGAAAATGAAAGACCATAACTTTGGTATACTATACTGAGGCAGCTCATTAGGTGATCGCTTGTACCTTTTGGTACAAGAGGAAAGTCCGGGCAGCGTAGAGTAACGGCAGTCGCTAACGGCGACCGGAGGTGACTCTAGGGAAAGTGCCACAGAAACGAAACTACCTGATTTATCAGGCAAAGATGAAACGAGTGAGGTAAGAGCTCACAGCATGCCATGGTGACATGGCGTGGAGGTAAACCCTGCTGGCTGCAAGGAGATCTGCATTAAGGGCGACTCGTCCGCAGGTCGATATCCGCTTGACCTTTTAGGCAACTATTAGGCTAGATAGATGATCATCCTCGACAGAACCCGGCTTATCGGTGAACTGCCTATTAAAATAATCGCCTTCAACGGAAAGCGATTATTTTAATTTCAACAGGTATTTTTATTTTGAAATTTTGGCAGTTTTAACGACTTCAGCGAAAGCTTTTGGCTCGCTGACGGCTAATTCTGACAAAACTTTTCGGTCTAGTTCGATGTTAGCAGCTTTCAGTCCGGCAATTAATTTACCGTAAGTTGTACCCAGTTCGCGGGCAGCGGCATTAATCCTTGTAATCCAAAGACCACGAAGATCACGTTTGCGGTTGCGACGGTCTCGGTATGAGTATTGCAGGGCGCGAATGACGGCTTGTTTGGCAAGTCGGTATGAACGCGTGCGGTTATGTTGCATGCCCTTGGCAAGCTTTAAAATCTTTTTGTGCTTAGCACGTGCTGTGACGCCTCTTTTAACTCGCATAATTAAATTCCTAACGCCCGTCTAACGTTTTTAGCCATAGCACCCGTAACGAATGCAGTGGTGTTGATATTTCGCTTGCGGCTTTTGCTTTTTTTTGAAAGCAAATGGCCACCAAATGCGCGGCGACGGGTTAATTTACCAGTGCTGGTAATCTTAATCCGCTTCGCGGTTCCTTTGTGGGTCTTCATTTTTGGCATTATTTACTCCTTACTACTATGCTCAGATTGCGACCAGCCATCTGAGGCTTTTGCTCTAAAATTGCATCGGCTTCCAGTAGGGTAACAATTTTATCAATCATTACATATCCCAGTTCTTGGTGAGCCATTTCTCGTCCGCGGAAGACAACAAGTATTTTTACTTTATGGCCCTCAGCTAAGAACTCACGAATCTTGCGCAACTTAATGTCAAGATCGTTGACACCAATCTTTAGCCCCATGCGCATCTGCTTTAATTCAGCAGTTTTAGCATTTTTACGATTTTTTTGTAGTTCTTTCATCTTCTGGTATTGATATTTACCCCAGTCAATTACTTTTACCACAGGTGGATCGGCATTGGGTGATATTTCAACAAGATCAACTCCTGCTTCCTCGGCAACTTTAAGCGCCTCGTTGCGGCTTAGGATTCCAAGTTGGTCTCCGTTTGCTCCAATAACACGCAATTTTTCTGCACGAATTGCCTCATTGATACGAATTGATGTACTGATCGTTATCTCCTTTTTGAGAATGCAATTTTTTGAGCGTTTACTCGCTAGCTATTCTACCAGATATAGCGCTTTACTTCAAGCATATTAGCCACGGTATTGGAGCGCTTCGCTAATATGGCTGGTTGATACTTCGGATTCGCCATCTAAATCGGCAATCGTACGCGCAACTTTGATGACTTTTAGATAACTTCGGGCGCTCAGCGCCAACCGTTCAGTTGCTTGAGATAGTAATTTTTTTGCCTCAGACGTTAGTGGGGCATACTTAGATATGTCACGGTTAGTCATTGATGCGTTGTATTTAACGCTACTGTTGTATCTGTTTTGTTGTGCATGTAAGGCAGAATTTATTAATTTCTTTGCATTAATATGTTGTGAATTACCCAACGAAACATCGTTTAGAAGCGATTCATTAGGCACGCGCGAAACATGCACGACTAGGTCTATCCTGTCTAGTAATGGTCCTGATAGACGTTTTTGGTACGCTAGAATTTGCATACTGGAACATGAACATTCTCTTGAACTATCACCGTAATATCCACAAGGGCAGGGGTTCATTGTAGCGATTAGCATGAAATCGGCTGGATAGACAGCGTGACCATCAACACGACTGACAGAGATTTGTTTATCTTCAAGTGGTTGTCGGAGCGCCTCAAGGGTAGAACGAGGGTATTCTGGAAGTTCATCCAGGAATAAGACTCCAAGGTGGGCAAGACTAATCTCGCCTGGTTTAGGACGAGTACCGCCACCAACGATTGATATGCGACTAGCGGTATGATGTGGGGCTCTAAAAGATCGCCTCGTAATAATTTCTTCGTTAGCTTCGCCCGCCAGACTGTGCAGCTTAGTAGTCGCGACACGCTCGTCAGCGCTGAGAGGTGGTAACAGATTGACAAGTGCTTTTGCAAGCATTGTCTTGCCGGCGCCTGGCGATCCAGTGAGCAAAAGATTATGATGTCCGGCAGCTGCGATAATTAGCGCTCGCTTTGCCTGATCTTGTCCGTGAACCTCGTCTATTATTGGTGGGTTAATAAACTCTTCCTTAGGTGATGGTTCTATGATGGGTGCGTATGGTTTAATAACGGCCTCGCCTTTTAGGTGTAGAAAAATATCTTTAACAGATGAGATTGCTATAATATCAATTCCGCTGACCAAACAGGCTTGTTCGGCGTTGGCGGTAGGTAAGTATACACGTTTGAATCCGTGCTGCTTGGCGGTCTCAGCTATGCTTATAGCGCCTCTTATAGGCCTCAGGCTGCCGTCTAAGGCGACTTCGCCGGCGTAGACGGCATTATCTAGCTCTTGTTGTCTTAGTTGGCCACTCACGCACAAAATAGCCAAAGTAATGGGTAAGTCGTAGTGCGCACCGTCCTTTGGTAGCTCGGCAGGTGCTAGATTGATAGTAATTCGTTTCTTTGGAAAGTCGAGTAGCGAATTGGTAATTGCGCTGCGAACGCGTTCTTTTGCCTCGTCAATCGCCTTATTGCCAAGCCCTACAATCTGTAGAGAAGGTAGTCCATTAGCTGAATCGCTCTCAACTTCAATAAGAGAACCATTAAAACCAATTGGCGCAACTGTCATTACACGAGCAACCATAAGTATTATTAGTTAATCATGACTAGCATAAACGTGCAAATTATGATACAATCAATCTGTTACGTTGGGGCTGACTTTAGCTTTTGACGGAAGGACTTTAACAGATTATTTTGCAAGTCGACCGTGGGCGTAACCCACATACTTTAATTGCAACAGCATTTAAAACAGCAAAAAATAAGGTAGTTGCGTTTGTTAATTCATTCCAACCCCTTGTTCTTGCGCGAATCGCAGCCTAATAAGCTCGATCATCACCTTCTGCAGGCGACATAGACAGCTGGTGGTGTTATAAAACATGTCGATTATTGGTTTATTGGGCAGCAACGATAGACCAAGACATTTTATTGCGCGACAATCTTGGCATTTTATGTTTGGCTTTTAGCCATAGATAGTCGTTAAGAACTAAGACAAACTAAACTTGTAGATAAATAGTCAGTTACCTTTCGGACCCGGGGGCAGTACCCGGCAGCTCCACCAAAATTATTTATAGCGGCCTTTGGGCCGCTATTGTATTTGTCTGCATATGGTTAATAAACTTTGATTATGACGGTCATTATTACATAAAAAAACAACCGCCTGCGAGGAACGGTTGTTTTTATGTGGAGTTTTTTTGATAGCTGTTTATTTTTGGCTTCTGTATAAGTTTTTTATTCAGGAGCTACCCCTATAATATGATGCCATAGCGCTTGTGTCAATGATAATTATGAAAAATCTTCAGTAAAAAATACTACGTGTGGATAAGCTATAAAATACAATCTGTTGATAGGTTAATTAGGCATATTTTAAATCTTAAATATTGAGATTACCTAATATAGTAATAGCCAGTAGAGCCACTCATATCTTGGCTACTGATTTAATAATCGCTAGGCTTGAATCGCGCCAAACAGCAATTAGAATATTCATTATTCACGTAGTGTCGATTTTATCGTTTAAGTTAATGACATTAGCCCAACATAGCAAAAGCTAACATGTCGTTTAGTTGGTCGCATGCGTGTCGCCGTGACACCCAGCTTAATTATTAATATTTTAAAAAAACACATAAAAAACAAGACGGCATTTTATGTCGACAATGAATCAAGTTTCGAAACTATTAACGTGTGGACATATATCATTTTGTTTAGTAATCGATAATTAAGTATACAGTCGGATTGTTGCGCGTCGATGGCCATAAGCCCTTAGCTAGATAGGGGGCTACTTATGCCTGAAAGACTTAAAAATAGCGAAAAATTGCCTAACAAATGTATATAAAACAACGTTGTACATTTGTGCAAAAATTAGATTTTAATCTTTAAAAATATTTAAACAGTGATTAAAATGTATATATTACAACATCATTACAATATATATAGACTTGACGCAAGGAAGTGCTCATGCTAATGTGAAAACAAGCTTTTAAAAAACAAACATAAAGCCAAAAACACCTTAACAACTAGCATAACGTACTGATGTCTGTTTGACGGATATTCGGTGACGACACGCAACCTATAATTGACTTGCTCATGCAGGACACGCACCTTTGGTTGTTTGCTGGCGTTACCGATGCTCCGCCAAATAGCGTGAAGCAATGTCTAGTACCAGTACATCCGACTCTCTCGCTTTAGGAAAAGGCGATAGAGTCGGATGTACCGCGGAAAGACACCGTACGGACCCTATGCTCCCTTACGGGAGCGGTCAGTACAACAGCCTGCAGCGGCAGGCGTCTGTGATTAACGGTTCAAATTTTTTAAATAGGAACGACAGTTTCAATCCAGACATTAACCTGTCGCTCGGGCTTGTTCCAACTTTATGATTCTTGGTGTTATAGTAATCATAAGAATGTTGGAGAGAATAATACTAGTTATAACTGTAGCAAGCCTCTGTTTGCTAACACTTTTACTGAATCTGACGACGCCCACTGGCATCGGTCCATTCGGCATATTAGCCGTGTTTGCTTTGGCATATCTGTCATTACTAGGGGTAATGACTTTTTTGATATTTTCAGTTAGTCGCCTAATAGCTCACTTATCATCGGCTTTTACGGTCAAGAAGCCAATTCGCGCGCTGACATTTAAAGAGTCATACTATTATTCAACGATCGTAGCGGCTGCACCCATTATGATCGTTGGACTACAATCGGTCGGGTCAATAGGGCCTTATGAGTCGCTCCTGATTATCTTATTTGTCGTTATTGGTTGTGTGTATATATCAAAAAGAGTACATTAAATTATCTTGCATAAGCTTAATATCATTATGCTATAATTACAGATATGGAACCAGAGACCTCGATACCAAAGATTGGATCTGAACGCGCCCCAGTTGACTATGGTCAGGGTGTTGAACGTGCACCTACTTTACCTTTACCGGAAAGTGGTATAGAGACTGGAGCTGAACGAAGGGAACAAGCCTCGGAAGCGGCTGCGACTATAGCCGATAGTGGTCTTCCAACAACCCTGCCGCCACTATCAGTAACCGATAACCCGACCGCAGTTGACGATTCATCTATTTCTGATACCCCATTAGTTGCAAGCGATGACGATTTGATTGAAAGGGAGTGGGTTGATAAAGCAAAGAAGATTATTATTGAGACAAAGGAAGACCCATATAAGCGCGAGGAAGCTGTCAATCAGCTTCAAAAGGACTATCAAAAGAAGCGCTACGGGAGGGAATTAGGCGAAGCATAATATGTGGCGCTTAATGATAGCTTGAAAATATGTTTAATTTTATAGTCACGACAGTTATTATCCTTGTACTGATTGGAGTCGTCCTGGCGTTTGTGTTCTCTCAATACAAAAAAACCTTGCGTGAAGCCAAAAATTACGAACGTGGCCTCAAGATGGTGCCATTATATATTCATATTCCACCCACAAGTGATGATTTAGAGGGTAATGGGCGTGACGAACGTGACGTAACTGAAGAGGTCTTGTCGCAGGCTCAGGTTATGTATAATATTTTGGCCAGTACAGCCACCAAGGGCTTTAAAAGTAAGGTTTACGGTCAAAGACATATATCTTTGGAAATTGTTGCCCATGAAGGCCTGGTGCATTATTACGCAGTTGTACCGACAGTTTTAATTGATGTCGTCAGTCAGGCTATCGCGGCTGCTTACCCTTCGGCTCGACTTGAAGAGGTAGAGGAAAGAAACATTTTTAATCAAGCTGGCAAGTTGAGCGGTACGATTGGTGGTGAGTTTACTTTAAAAAAGAGTTTTGTTTATCCGATTGCGACATATCAAGAGTCAAAGCGTGATGCCGCTCGAGCACTATTGAACGCCTTGTCATCTGTAACACGCGAAGATGGCGTAGCTGTTCAGCTGCTAATGAGGCCAGCGACCGACGGTTGGACAAAAAACTCTGTATATACTGCCGGTAGGATTAAAAAAGATAAAGGACAAAAAAAGTCTGGATTTGGCGGCGCTTTTGACTTTAAAGGTTTGATGGAGGCTTTATGGAAGCCACCCGAGACAAGCGAAACCAAGCCTGAGGACAAACAGCTCTCTTCTTTGGAGCAGTCGTTGGTTGAGGCAATCGAAGAAAAAACTCGACATCCAGGCTATGAAACCCTAATCAGGGTTGTTGTTTCGTCTAATACTGCCGCTAGGTCGCAGGCTTTGCTTAAAAACGTAGTGGCGGCTTTCTCGTTGTTTGATTCTACAACTAACAACGGATATAAGTTTACAGTCTCAAAAGATATTGAAGAATTAGTTACGGCTTATATTTTTAGATTCTTCCCGCAAACTGTCAATCAAAACATACTAAACAGTGTCGAGTTGGCTACATTATTCCATCTGCCTGACCAAAATAGTATACCGACGTCTCAGGTTCAGCGACAGATGGCCAAGCAAGTTGACGGTCCTACTCAGGTTATGGACGAGGGATTCTTACTGGGCTATAACGAATTTCGTGGTGTCAAAAAACAGATACGACTTAATACTAATGATCGTCGCAGACACACGTATTTTATTGGTCAGACCGGAACTGGAAAAACGAGTCTTCTTAACAACTTAGCGTTTCAAGATATGATGGATGGTCGCGGGTTTGCTTTTATCGATCCGCACGGAGACGCAGCCGAAGAGTTACTTGGCGTTATTCCTAAAGAAAGAGTTGAGGATGTTATCTATTTTTGCCCAGGAGACATGGAAAATCCAGTTGGTCTAAACTTGTTTGAATTTGAAACGCAAGACCAGCGCGACTTCTTGATTCAGGAATCTATCGCGATGTTATATAAACTGTATGACCCGGGACATACGGGCATCATTGGTCCAAGATACGAGCACTGGTTTCGTAACGCGGCCCTTACGATTATGAGCGACCCTAATGGATCAACCTTCATTGATGTGCCACAGGTATTTAATGACCAATCATTTACGGATGAAAAACTGAAATACGTAACGGACCGAACTGTCTTAGATTTTTGGCATAAGGAAATGGCACAGACAAGCGAGGCCAACAAGTCAGAGGTTCTTGGCTGGTTTGTAAGCAAATTTGGTGCTTTTTTGTCTAACGAGATGATGCGCAATATTATCGGTCAGACAAAGAGTGGCTTTAACTTGCGCGATATTATGGATAATAAAAAAATATTACTAGTTAACTTATCAAAAGGTAAAACTGGCGAATTAAACTCTCAGCTGTTAGGTATGATCTTTATCATGAAATTTCAAGCAGCCGCTATGGGTCGAGCAGATATACCCGAAGGTGAGCGCGAAGACTTCTCGTTGTATGTTGACGAGTTTCAGAATTTCGCGACAGATTCTTTCGCGACGATTTTGTCAGAGGCTAGAAAGTATAGGCTAAACCTAATCCTGGCAAATCAGTTCATGACACAGCTAACGGATAATATTCGCGAATCTATTTTGGGAAATATAGGAACTATTATTAGTGGTCGTTTAGGTATAACGGATGCTGAAATATTACAAAAGAAGTTTGCCCCAACTTTTGATGCAGAAGATTTAACAAAACTTCCTAATTATCAGACCATAGCGTCCGTAATGATTAACGGCGTGCCTTCGGCGGCTTTTAGCATGAATCTTGTTCCTCCGATGGTAAAACCGAACCCTCAATTACAGGACGCGATTAAGCGATTGTCGGCTGCAAAATATGGTCGTCCAAGAGCTCAGGTTGAAAAAGAAATTTTCGCTCGACTTGGCGCAGGCGACGCAGCTCGCAAGGCAAAGTTGGATGCTATGAAACAGGCCCAGCAGGAGAGATTTAATGCAATCAAGCCCGCCGGCCCATCTTCGGCCAGTAGTGGCTCGTCTTTTCTAGATGAATGGCTGGCTAAGCGGCAGCAAATTTCAGCATCTAAGCCTACTCAGGCAGCTAGTAAGCCACTTGCGCCACCGCAGCAGTACAAAGACTCAATCCGAGATGATAGTCCGCCAGAGGGCGTATTTGGACCCCAAAATCAAACTAGCCAATTGTCGACCATGAGTAGTGAAGAGACTGCCAGTAGTAGCAAACCACTAGAAAGAGATAGATTGCACGTGCGTGCGCCTATTAACAGCGACCAAGAAGACGACGAAATATCAATTAAACTTAGATAGACTATTTCTTACCAGTAAAGAGGACTCGTAGATAGTCGTAGATTATACCGATTATCCAACCGATGATAAAGGCCGCGATGGTTTCAAATCCTGATAATGCATAACCGATATTCTTAGCAACGACGTAAACCGCTAGGGTTAGGAAGAAAGCGGCCATTGCACCAGCCAAAATAGCGTTCGGACGCGCAATAGTTGAACCAACAACTTCGCTTGTTTTTTCGATAGCCTTGTTGTGAATTACTTTGCTGAAAGCTCGACTGCTAGGTGGAAGTTCTGCTTGAACTTCTTTCATTTGGCGTTTAAAGCTGGCCTCTTTTTGCTTTTTGTTTACAGGCTGTCGATGGTGGGGGGTACCTCGTTCTTCGCTACCGGCGCGCTCACTGCCACCACCTTCGACGCCTATTGCTGATTCTAGGGCTTCTACACGAGCGTGTTCGGCGGCAGCCTCTGCGTCGCGAGGACTAAGTTCAACTGATTTTTCTGGTGACTTTCTTAGCTTTTCAAGCTGCTCGGCAGCCTTTTCTGACTGTTCAATTCCTGATTCGGAACTACCTTTTAGGTTCTCTGGACTATTACTCATAAATTATCTCCCACCTTATTTTGACTATATAGTTCCGGCGCTTAGATTGCGACGTATTAAACGTACTTCTGTACTAACTTGTCGCGTGCGAGCGTAGAAGAAGGCTGCGACCGCAAGGACTAGGCCGGCAAAGATCATATTTTCGGTAGGTCCCGTAGTTGGAAGTTCTGTAACAACCCGTTCTACGACTTTTGGTGTTGTACAGTTTACATTGATAGTAACTTCATTTCCAAATACATTCACCATACTACAGTCGTAAGATGATGGGTCGCTAGCTCCCTGGGCAGTTGCTGGAATAGTGTCTAGCATGCGAACAGTGAATATCCGACTATCGCTAGCGCCTGCGGCTAATTTGACGTCAGGCCAAACAAGCATTTTAGTTGAGCCAGTAAATGTGCCGCCACCATTATCGGTTAGAGTTGCATATTCTAGGACATCAGCCAGGTGCTCTTCAAATTTAACAGTCTGCTCGGTATTGCCTTCGTTTTTGACAGTAATCGTGTAACTAATTCTATCGCTTGCTTTAGCCAAGACGGTTGTCGCATTAACTGAACCTTGGGTTATATTTGTAGCTGTTTTTGACTGTGTAATCTTGGTTACTACCGGTGGAGTAACAGGTGGTGTTGGAGGTGTTGGAATTGGGGGAACCGAAGTCGTAACAAGGTTGCCGCAGGCTGATACAAGAGCGAACCAACCCATTTTTTGTGAATGACCAACGAAGCCGTAAACACGCTGAGTTTTACTGCCTTTATAAAAAAGCTTGTTTGGACGGGCATAGGCCGTAGTAATGGCGTTGCCTGAGGCTCCGGTTATAGTTACGACATGTTCCCCTTGGGCGGCGCTATATCGTGGCTGGAATCCCCATGATAGCGTTTCGCCCGTAAGCCATGAACTGTATGTAGTGGATGCTATTTCTTGTCTCGTGATTCCCGTGTAGTTCATAACGTCTCGTAAATTATTAGAGTTAGCGTCATATGGAGCCAGGAAATTATTAATTGATTTTCCTATACCGCCCGCAACGAAATCATTCTGATTAGCGGCGTTAGCCGATTCGGGTGCTTGGAAAACAGCTAAAGACTGTACTATAAGGGCAAGAACAACAAATATTAGGCCCAGGCGGCGCGTAGCCTCTTCTTTGCGTAATCGTTTGGCATAAAAACCTAATTGACCCACCAGCGCGGGACTAAAAGAAAGATTTGATACAATTTTTCTAAACATATTTTTATTTTTTGTTGATTACCTCTTATGTATCACATTAGCATAAGAAATATGTTCAGCGCAATAGCTTGAGTGAACACAATTTGTTCGCTATAATGGTAATATTGTAAATAACTACAGTCAGTCTGAAACAAGTGAGGGAGTTCGTCGTGGTCAAACAAAAAATAGATAAATCTTATGATGGGTCGCAAATCCAGGTCCTTGAAGGCTTAGAGCCGGTTCGTAAACGTCCGGGAATGTATATCGGTAGCACTGGATATGAAGGGCTACATCACCTTATTAAGGAAATTGCCGATAACTGTATTGACGAGGCAATCGCTGGTTATGCCACGAAGATTAACGTGGTCCTTTTGGCTGACGGCGGTGTTAGTGTATCAGATGATGGTCGTGGTATCCCGGTTGATAAGCACGCCAAGACTGGTAAAAGCACTCTAGAAACTGTCTTAACCGTACTGCACGCTGGTGGTAAGTTCGGTAATGGTGGCTATAAGGTTTCTTCAGGTCTTCACGGTGTAGGCTCAAGCGTGGTAAACGCGCTTTCAGCGAAGCTAGTAGCTGAAGTGGGTAAGGACGGCAAGCTGTACCGACAGGAATATGCCAAGGGAGTGCCTCAAGGTGAGGTGGCTATTGTAGGAAAATCAGCGCAAACGGGAACAAAAATTACATTTTATCCTGACGAAAGTATTTTTAAAGAATCAATTGAGTTCGATTATGAATGGGTTGTCAATTATATTCGTCACCAAGCCTACTTAACTAAAGGTGTTTATGTGGCGGTTCGTGACGAACGCACCAACGAAAGACAAGCTTTTTATTTCGAAGGTGGAATTAAAAGTTATGTAAAACACCTTAATATCGGTAAGGACGTAGTCGCTGACGATATCTTTTACGTAGAGCGCCAGATTGAAGACTCAGTTGTAGAAGTGGCCGTACAATATAACGATACGTTTGTTGAAATCGTAAAGCCTTTCGCGAACAACGTTTTAACACCAGATGGTGGTACACATTTAATTGGTTTTCGTTCAGCTTTAACGCGTGTTATTAATGACTACGCCCGTAAAAGTGGATTGTTGAAAGAAAAGGAAGACAACCTAAGCGGTGATGATATTCGAGAGGGATTAACGGCTATTATTCTTGTTAAATTGCCAGACCCTCAATTTGAAGGTCAAACCAAGAACAAATTAGGTAATCCCGAAGTCCGTCGTTATGTCGAACAGGTCATGAATGAGTACTTTTCATACTATCTTGACGAAAATCCTAATGTCGCAAAAAAGATTGTCGGTAAGGCGCTTCTAGCGGCTCGCGCACGTAAGGCAGCTCGCGCAGCCAGGGATAACGTTATTCGCAAAGGAGCGCTAGACGGACTAAGTCTACCCGGAAAATTATCAGACTGTTCCAGCAAGGACCCTTCAGAGTCCGAGATATATATAGTAGAGGGTGATTCGGCTGGTGGATCAGCCAAGTCTGGTCGCGATAGTCGTACTCAGGCGATTTTGCCACTTCGAGGTAAGGTCCTGAATGTTGAGCGCGCTAGGTTGGACCGCATGCTGGGGAATAATGAGATTGTGAGCTTAATCAAGGCTTTGGGCGTTGGTATTAGCGACCAATTTGATATTAGTGGTTTGCGTTATCATCGAATCGTAATTATGACCGATGCCGATGTTGACGGAAGTCACATCTCGACACTTTTACTTACTTTCTTATTTAGATATATGAAGGAAGTTGTCGATGGTGGCTATGTCTACCTAGCCAAGCCGCCATTATTTTTGTTGCGCGTCGGTACTAAAAAATACTACGCATACAGTGACGAAGAGCGGGATTCAATTATTGATCAGTTGATTGTCGAAAGAAAAGCAAAAGGACTGGCCGGCTTTGACGAGACAAGTGATCGCAACAAACAGGCTGGACTGACCATGTTGCAGCGCTATAAGGGTCTAGGTGAAATGGACGCCGAGCAGCTATGGGATACAACTATGAATCCTGAAAATAGAGTTCTTATACAGGTTAAGGTCGAAGACGCCGAATTGGCTGACGCAATCTTTACAAAACTGATGGGTGATCAGGTGGACCTTCGAAAAAGCTTTATTCAGAGTCGAGCAAAATTTGTTAACGTTGAGGAATTGGATATTTAATTATGAATGATGATGAAAACACAACAGCAGAAGAAGAATTCGTTCCCGAAATCGTGCAGACACACTCGCGATTAGTCGAAAACCGTACCGTCGAAGATGTTATGGAGGATAGTTTCCTACGTTATTCCATGAGCGTTATTATTGACCGAGCGCTTCCTGATGTGCGTGACGGACTGAAGCCTGTTCATCGTCGTATTTTGTACTCAATGGGCGAACAGAACTTGCGTCCAGGAAGTAAGTTTAGCAAAAGCGCCCGTATTGTCGGTGATGTTATGGGTAAATATCACCCGCATGGCGATTCAGCCATCTATGATTCGATGGTGCGCTTGGCTCAAGATTGGGTAATGCGCTACAAGTTGGTTGATGGCCAAGGTAACTTTGGCTCTATGGACGGTGACCCTGCAGCTGCTTCCCGTTATACCGAAGCAAGACTTGGACGAGCTGGTAATGAGTTATTGACGGATCTTGATAAAGATACAGTCGATTTTCGTGATAACTACGATGGTTCAGAGCGAGAACCGTCTGTTCTGCCGGCTAGACTACCCAACTTACTACTAAACGGTCAAATTGGTATCGCCGTTGGTATGGCGACAAGTATTCCGCCACACAACCTTGGCGAGTTAGTTGATGCCACGGTTCATTTAATTGATAATCCCGAAGCTACAACTGATGACTTGTTGAAATACGTTAAGGGTCCAGACTTCCCAACTGGCGCCATCGTCTATGGCGGTACTCCTATGAAGTTGGCGTACCAAACTGGTCGTGGAAGCGTAACTATCCGCGCGGTCACGAATATTGAAGAGACTAAAAAAGGCCGTAGTCAAATTGTTGTTACTGAAATGCCATTTGGTGTAAATAAAGCAACACTTATAGAGAAGATAGCTGAACTACATAAGGATAAAAAGATTAATATTAGCGATTTACGCGACGAAAGTGCTCGTGGTAAAGTTCGCGTTGTTATTGAGCTACGTAAAGATTCTTATCCAAAGAAAATTCTTAACCAGCTATTTAAGATGACAGCTTTACAGACAAGTTTCCACTACAATATGTTGGCTCTGATTGGTGGTATACAGCCGCGGATTTTAGGACTTCAGGAAATATTAAATGAGTTTATTAAACACCGTCAGATTGTTGTTAGACGCCGCACCGAGTTTGAACTTCGAGCCGCCAAGGCACGGGCGCATATTATCGAGGGTTATAAAATTGCCCTAGATCACATTGACGAGGTAATTAAACTCATTAGAGCCAGCAAGACCAGCGAAGACGCTCAAGCTGGTTTGATGGAAAAGTTTGGTCTTTCAGAAATACAGGCCCAGGCTATTTTGGCAATGCAATTGCGTCGCCTAACCGGCTTAGAGCGTGACAAGATCGAAACTGAACTTGCTGAACTGTTGACCTTAATTGCCAAGTTTGAAGCTATTCTGGCTGACGAAAAAGAAATTCTTCGTATTATCAAAGAAGAATTACTTGAGATGAAAGATAAATATGGCGACGAACGCCGCTCGAAGATGATTAACGGCGAGTTGGGTAAATTTAGCGATGAAGAGCTAATTCCAGAGGAAGACTCGGTTATATTGCTAACCACCGAAAATTACATCAAAAGAACTCTTGTTAGCGAATATAGACGACAGCACCGCGGTGGCAAAGGCAAGCGCGGCATGACAACCAAGGAAATGGACGTAATTGACCAATTGGTTTCGGCCAGTACGCACGACTTCCTGCTGTTCTTTACTAATAAAGGACGCATCTTCCGCTTGAAGGCCTATGAAGTACCAGCCGCCAGCTTGGCCGCCAAGGGTGTAGCCGCTGTTAACTTGCTTCAGCTACAGCCAGAAGAGCGAATCACGTCAATTATAAGACACGAAAAAGACGCTAGCGATGAAGGCTACCTGTTTATGGCAACCACAAAGGGAACTATAAAAAAGACGCCTCTTAAAGATTACGCCAACATTCGAACTAACGGCCTTATCGCTATTAAACTTGACGACGGCGATGAACTGAGATGGATTCAAAAGACAAGTGGCGATAATGACGTCATCGTATCAACGTCTGCCGGTCAAGCTATACGCTTTAATGAGAAGGATGCTCGACCAATGGGGCGCTCGGCCAGGGGCGTACGTGGCGTTCGTCTGCGACCTAATGACCAGGTTGTTGGTATGGACATTGTCGATGACAGTAATCGTAGCTTGCTGGTAATTAGCGAAAATGGCTACGGCAAAGCAACAAAAGTAGCTAACTTCCCATCGCATAAACGTGGAGGTGTAGGTATTAAGGCGGCAGTTGTAACATCTAAGACTGGTCCGATTATTGCCGTACAGACACTCGATCCGAATGCCAGTGAAGTCTTGCTTATTTCAAACAATGGTCAAGCTATTCGCGTCAGTCTGAAAGATATTCCAACCTTAGGACGCACTACACAGGGCGTAAGAATCATGCGAATGGGTGATGGCGACAAGGTTGCGTCGCTCGGTTTGATGCCAGAACAGTCTCAGGTTGAAGAAGAGGAAGAGGAGTAGTTAGATATGGATTTGCTTTCACCGTACTTAATCGCAATTGCCTGCGCCTGGTTGGTGGCGCAGGGATTGAAATACGTCGTTAGCGGTCTTAAAAACCATAGTTTCAAAAACAGCCTCAGCCAACTTTACTTATCAGGTAACATGCCAAGCGCCCATAGTGCCGCCGTAACCGCGCTCTTAACCGTTATTGGCGCCAAAGACGGCGTTAACTCGGCTATATTTGGACTAGCGGCACTCTTTAGCGCGATTGTTATGTATGACGCAGTTATGGTGCGTCGCTCATCTGGCGAGCAAGGGAAAGCTATCACCGAGATGATTAAGATTACGAAAAGTAAGATTGATTTACCTCGAGTCGCTAAGGGCCATACTCCGATCGAAGTTGTAGCGGGCGCGCTGGTCGGACTAACTATCGGTTTTATTGTCATTTTAGCAACAACTTAGCCAAAAAGACTCTTGACTACTGACTGACATCTAGAGTATGATTGTTTAAGTCTGGTCGCAAATGCGAAGCGAGTAACAACGTGGAGTTGAACAGATAATTGATCTTTGACAATTTAGTTGTGCAAATCATCGTCAGTTTATTATGTTGCCAAGTGAAGTATGAATTTATTTATACCAAACGAGGCAGTTTTATCTTTTATTAGATATTGAGTACTGGTTATGCCGATTTATCGGTATGACCTTTTATGGAGAGTTTGATCCTGGCTCAGGATGAATGCTGGCGGCGCGCCTAACACATGCAAGTCGAGCGGTAACATGCTTCTCACTATCTTCTTCTCTTTCTTCGAGACAGGGTTGGTTTTATTTATAAAATCAACATCTAAAACGAGGGAAGAATGCTTTTAAAGCAAAGAGAAGGAAGTAGTGAGAAGTGATGACGAGCGGCGGACGGCTGAGTAACGCGTGGGAACATGCCCCAAAGTGAGGAATAAGCTCAAGAAATTGAGTCTAATGCCGCATATGATCTTCGGATTAAAGGATTTATCCGCTTTGGGAGTGGCCCGCGTTCGATTAGGTAGTTGGTGAGGTAAAGGCTCACCAAGCCCACGATCGATAACTGGTCTGAGAGGATGATCAGTCAGACTGGAACTGAGATACGGTCCAGACTCCTACGGGAGGCAGCAGTGAGGAATCTTCCACAATGGGCGAAAGCCTGATGGAGCGACGCCGCGTGCAGGATGAAGGCCTTCGGGTTGTAAACTGCTTTTATAAGTGAAGAATATGACGGTAACTTATGAATAAGCACCGGCTAACTACGTGCCAGCAGCCGCGGTCATACGTAGGGTGCAAGCATTATCCGGAGTGACTGGGCGTAAAGAGTTGCGTAGGTGGTTTATTAAGTGAATGGTGAAATCTGACGGCTCAACCGTACAGACTATTATTCAAACTGGTAAACTCGAGAATGGTAGAGGTAACTGGAATTTCTAGTGTAGGAGTGAAATCCGTAGATATTAGAAGGAACACCAATGGCGTAGGCAGGTTACTGGACCATTTCTGACACTGAGGCACGAAAGCGTGGGGAGCGAACCGGATTAGATACCCGGGTAGTCCACGCCGTAAACTATGGATACTAGCTGTTGGAGGTATCGACCCCTTCAGTAGCGAAGCTAACGCGTTAAGTATCCCGCCTGTGGAGTACGGTCGCAAGACTAAAACATAAAGGAATTGACGGGGACCCGCACAAGCGGTGGAGCGTGTTCTTTAATTCGATGATAAACGAAGAACCTTACCAGGGTTTGACATCCCTTGAATTTCTGCGAAAGCAGAGAGTGCTTTATTGAGCAAGGTGACAGGTGATGCATGGCCGTCGTCAGCTCGTGTCGTGAGATGTTTGGTTAAGTCCATCAACGAGCGCAACCCTTGTGATTAGTTGTATTTTTCTAATCAGACTGCCCCGGTAACGGGGAGGAAGGAGGGGATGATGTCAGGTCAGTATTTCCCTTACACCCTGGGCTAGAAACGCGCTACAATGGCCAGTACAATGCGGAGCGAAGTCGCGAGATGGAGCAAATCGCATCAAAGCTGGTCCCAGTTCGGATAGTAGGCTGAAACTCGCCTGCTTGAAGTCGGAATCGCTAGTAATCGCAGATCAGCATGCTGCGGTGAATACGTTCCCGGGTCTTGTACACACCGCCCGTCAAACCATGAAAGTCACCAACACCCGAAGTCCGATTCGTCGGCCTAAGGTGGGGGGGATGATTGGGGTTAAGTCGTAACAAGGTATCCGTACCGGAAGGTGCGGATGGATTACCTCCTTTCTAGGGAGAGTTATGCCAGCAATACGAGTAATCTATTGCTGAAGCTAGGTCGGTCTTGTTATTGTGTTGAGCTTACATAATAACGCAGTTCTTGATTTATCAAGAACAAGACAAAGTTCGAAAAAATCTCGACGTAAACCTAGACGATGATTGCACAACTAAATTGTTAAATAGAGTAACCTCTAGCGAAAGCTAGGGGTTCTTTAGTTGTTTAAGTCTTGCGATAAAGGGGTTTTTAGGCTAGAATGGTTTAAGTTCATGGCACATGGGGCAATAGCTCAGTTGGCTAGAGCACCTGCTTTGCAAGCAGGGGGTCCAGGGTTCGAGTCCCTGTTGCTCCACCATGAACTTATAAGACAAACCTACGGTTTTTCTCACGCGCGGTAGGACGGAATAAATCCGTCCGGACCGGCTGCACTTTTCCTATATGGGGTGAACCAGGCGAAAGCCTGGATCACTCCACCAAGAACTAATTTACATAATTTTTCTTAATTTGTGGGCGACTAGCTCAGCTGGTTAGAGCGCGTCACTGATAATGACGAGGTCGGAGGTTCAAGTCCCTCGTCGCCCACCAGATTAAGACAAATTAATTAACGCATAGTAATATATTGCAGCCCCAAGATGCTGAGAGTATACTGAAACCACAAACCTAATAGGAGGTCATATGGCTTCAAAAGAGCAAAAGCAATTGGAGACGCAGCTTTGGGGGCTAGGCGTCGCAGAGGGGGTGGTAGCAATTTTAGCGGGACTGGCACTGTTGTTGTGGCCAGTAGCATCAGTTGTGGTAATAGTGTCACTGTTCGCGGTCTTTGTACTGGTATGGGGCATCGTCGAACTGGTTAAGAGTCTACTTAGTATAGGTAGGGTCAGCACTTGGTGGCTACAATTCATCTTCAGCTTGTTGGTTATGGCACTCGGAGTGTATTTACTCCGAAATCTACACATTAGCATTGCTGCCTTTATCTTGCTGATTGGATTTACGTTTATATCTAGAGGCATTATCGACCTATTGGTCGGCTTCTTTAGTAAAGACAATGAAGTGCGCGATAACCGTGGGCTGTTTATTATCATGGGCGTGCTTGGGCTTGTTTCTGGAGTTGCGGTACTAGTTTACCCTGTTGCAACGGGACTAGCCTTCATCTGGGTAGCTGGACTTTACGCTATCTTGATTGGTTCATTGACGCTGGTGCTATCAGGCAAAACGCAACCTGCCAGATAGGCCGACATATTAACATAAAAGACACCGTCCCCAGCGGTGTCTTTTGATTGTAATTTCATATGAATTTCATACGTAAAACTCTTGCAAAAAACGCCGCCAGCGAGTATAGTCGGTATGAGTTAAGCGAATGTTCATTACGAACCTCTGGCGATACGCAGTAAAAAGTGCATCGTAAGAGGTTCTCTTTATTGCAAAAATTACAGCAGAAATCACTTTACGGCATGCGAGGCCAAGTGATACTATCGGAAGGCTTGAGTTCAGACAATATACATCGCAACCGATGTCTATGAATGTGACCTCAAACGGGAGACCACAAGATTTTTAACAATTTGGATGTAAGAAAAATTTTTTTAAAGATTGACGGCAGTAAGAAGTAATAATGGTTATTACCAATTACTAGTTAAGTCAATGCATAAAAAGGTACTCAAGAGCACACAATGAATGCCTAGACGTATAATACCGATGAAGGACGTGGAAGACTGCGAAAAGTCTCGGGGAGCTGTCAACAAGCTTTGATCCGGGAATATCCGAATGGGGAAACCCAATACGAGTCATGTCGTATTATCTGCTTCTGAATATATAGGAAGTTTGACGGGAACCGACTGAACTGAAACATCTTAGTAGGTCGAGGAAAAGAAAATAAATAATGATTTCCGGAGTAGTGGCGAGCGAAACGGAATCAGCCCAAACCTTTTACATTTTTGCCTGGTAATTTATTACTGGGTAAATAAGTTTTCAGACGAATATGTATAAGGGGTTGTGAGATAAGACAAGACCATGTCAGAGCACCTGAAGTTTACTTCAGGAATCTGACGTGCGATCACGAACTGAAAATAGTGAGTAAAGTAAGAAAATTTTGTAGTTAGTGGAATAGTTTGAATGACTAGCCAAAGAGCGTGAAAGCCGCGTATGCGAAAACTACATTGACTTTATATGTCTTTTCTCGAGTAGGGCGGGGCACGAGAAACCCTGTTTGAATCCGGCAGGACCACCTGCCAAGGCTAAACATATTATGCGATCGATAGTGAACTAGTACCGCGAGGGAAAGGTGAAAAGAACCCCGGGAGGGGAGTGAAATAGATCCTGAAATTGTGTGCTTACAAGGAGTCGGAGCGGATTTATTCCGTGACGGCGTGCTTTTTGTAGAACGATCCAGCGAGTTAATTTCTGATGCAAGGTTAAGTCAAGTGACGGAGCCACAGTGAAAGCGAGCCTGAATAGGGCGATTAAGTATCAGGAATTAGACCCGAAACCGGGTGACCTAACCATGAGCAGGTTGAAGCTACTGTAATAGGTAGTGAAGGACCGAACCGTCGTACGCAGCAAAGTGCTCGGATGACTTGTGGTTAGAGGTGAAATGCCAATC
>Ga0302286_10000245_pt1 | contig 44825 bp, 52 predicted proteins | sample III_Fen_E2_3_FD_198765 | JGI IMG/M metagenome (GOLD analysis project Ga0302286, IMG submission 198765) | Peat permafrost microbial communities from Stordalen Mire near Abisko, Sweden - III_Fen_E2_3 | ecosystem: Environmental > Terrestrial > Soil > Wetlands > Permafrost | place: Sweden: Abisko...
CGGTGTATTGGCAAAACTCGTCAATGGTGACGAATTGATGTTCTTGCTTTTTGTTGTGTTTTTTTATTTGTGTAAGCAAGAATCTGCCGTAACGTTCGCTTTTGCCGGTAATGAGTTGCACATCCTTCGGGTATATGCAAATGCGTTTGACTTCCATTGCGTCATTGTTTTCAATGCAAATTTACAAATAATTATGTGTATAAAAAAGCCTTTTTCGGCAAAAACGGCAAAAATAGACAATGCCGGAAGTGCCTGTGTTCGAAAATGATACTGGTGAATATAATTTTGCTGTATAATTTTAAAAACATAGTATTATGGCACAACAAAAAAGTATTCTAAAATTGCGTGGAACCATTGGTGGAATCTCTTTCTACAAATCAAAAGATGGTTATCTTGCGCGTGAAAAAGGTGGTGTGGACGCTTCCCGGATTGCTAATGATCCAGGATTTGCCCGTACCCGTGAAAATGGTGCTGAGTTTGGTAATTCGGCCTCAGCAGGTAAATTATTGCGTGATGCCGTTCGGGTATTAGGCAAAGATGCATCGGATGGACGTGTAACCGCAAGGCTTACACAAATCATGGCCCAAATCAAAAACATGGACGAGGCTAACGCCAGGGGTGAACGCCATGTTGGCGAAGGAATGACCAAAGACGAAGCAAAAGCTTTGTTGCTTGGATTTAACTTCAATGTAAATGCAGTTCTTGGAGCTGTGTTGTATCAAGCATTTGAAGTAGACACGGAAACAGGTGAAATCAGCATTGTAGCACTGACACCCCAGAAAGATCTCAGTATTCCAAGTGGAGCATCTCACATTGTTTTGAAAAGTGGTTTTGCCAGTGTGAACTTTTTGACCGGTGAGTCAGAAATGACAGTTTCTGCTCCATTGCGTATTGCAACCGATGCCGCAGCTCAAGCTGTTTCTTTGAAACCAGCCAAGGTTCCTGCAGTAGAAGGCACTCACTTTATTCTGCTTTCGATTGACTTCATACAGGAAGTGAACAATGCCGATTATTCTCTGAATAACAACGCGTACAACGTGTTGGCGATCATTGCAGTTGAGTAAAAGCCTCCCCAACCCCTCCGAAAGGAGGGGCTTTCAGATTCTCTTATTTTTTCATTTTATACAAAACAAATAATTCAGGATTTATGGAAACTGCGAATAATCAAACAACGATTAACCCCAACAACATGAGTGTTGTTCAGCGGGTAAAAGCTCCTACTCCTCCTTTTTTCAAAACTTTACGTACAATCGGTTTGGCATTGGCAGCCATTGGCGGAGCCATTTTAGCTTCTCCGATTGCACTTCCTGCCGGACTTGTAGCCGCAGCCGGATATATAGCATTAGCAGGTGGAGTGGTAACAGCTGTAAGTCAGACGGCCGTTGACACAAATTCTAACACAACCAACAATGAAATTCCTTGAAACAAGCAGTGATAGCCAAGTATATGCAGGTACCTGTGGCGGTATGATGTTTTCAGTATTCAGCAATGTATTTGTTGAAGACCTGGTTAGAACCGTTATTCTTGCAGTTGTTGGCGCTGTTGTGAGTTTTATTGTTTCGTTGGTTTTGAAGAATTTTATCCGGCGAAGAAATCGCTAAAAAACTACTACTTTCCGGTGTGGTAACCTTTTGTAGTAGTATTAAGGCCTCCCCAAAAGGGAGGTCTTTTTTTGCGTTTATGTATCGGTTGATTATTTGCAGCCATCACTCGGAAAACGGGAAAAAACTTTTGGGGCCGTTCCACCGAGCCCGAAAAAAGTTTTTCTCGTTTTTCCGCCGGTAGTAACTAAAGCAATTTTGAATATCAGTAATACTTTTGAGATTTGCAGCCAACACTCGGAAAGACGGGAAATAACTTTTATTCAACTGAAGAAATAAACACTAAAAGTTATTCCCGGCTTATCCGCCAGTTGTAATCCAAATTATACATTTCTTTACCGCTCTCCCGCAGGGGATTAGACCTATTGGGGCTAACTCGTCGCAGAAATAAATATATAACATTGGGTTAGCGGTGGAAAAGGGCTTGGGGAAAACAGAATGAATGGAGCTTGCGAAATGGAAATGAGTATTTCCCTTAGTCGTGGGGTGCTGAGGTGTATGCTTGTAATGTAGGCAAAATGAAGTGTAGGGTCAGCGGAGGAACGACAGCTGATCCCGAAACGAAATGGAGCTGAAATGGAAAGTATATACCGCAAGCACATGGCAATAAAACTCGGAATATATTTATTATCTGCACAACTAATGGGTGGTGGGGACTTATTGTGGCTTTCTTATATTGGCGGCACGCCTAAACACTCACCGTTTAGGTGTAATAAACATACCGCTCTGCCTGAAAGGCGCTTAGTTTCTTTTGGGGTGGACTCGCCGCAGTATGAAAAAATAGTCCATTGGAAATGCGTTGGAAAAGGGCATTGGTGGATTAGGCGTGAAATGAAACAGGCGTTGGTGGAATGAAATGGAGCTTTACTGGCTGTTTGTGTGTTGATTGATTTGTGGGAGGATTACAGCCGGAAAGCGGAATGGAATGACTGCGTGGATTGTGGAATGGAGCGACTAAGCCACTTATGCTGTGTGGTGCTGAGGTGGGTGAAATGAACTGAACGCAATGGAGTGAAGGGTGGACGCGAAGTGAGGTACGAACAGCGTCCCCCGAAACGAAATGAGTGAAGAGAATGAACCTACCGCAAGCACATTGAAATAAAACTCGAACTATTTTTTAATACTGCAACAACTAATGGGTGGCGGGGAACTCTTGAGGTTTTCGGGCAGCGAAGCGGGGCTAAAGCGTTGATTTTGTGCGGCTATTATACATAATTAGGTTATATTTAGCCCTATTGATTTGCCGACAGACAAGGGCTCGAATATAACTACATGTTATGTATAATAGCTTTGAGTTGTTTTTTTCTGGCGCAAGTGCAGCACGGTGGTGGCGGTTGGAGTGCAAACCTCTTTTTTGCCTGAGGGTGGATTGGCTTATTGATTTTTTTGAGGAACGAGAAAAAGCAATGTGCCAAATGTGGGTGGATTGCAAAAAGTGTGACAGAAAAAAACAACAGAAGGGTTGATTGTGCGGAGGCAGGCAAAAAGACTGTGCAAACCCTGCACTTCGGCAAGCTCAGTGACCGAAGGGCTAAATGAGCTGCCGAGAAAGGGTGAGGATTTTTGCCTGCCGGTGATTGCCCTGCGGAGCTGCACGTAATGAACTTTCAGGAGAAGCCTGACCTTTGGTTCTAATTACTTTGAATTGGCACACTTTACAAAAAAAGTGCGCAAGCAGTGCGCTATTGTATGTTGGCTTTTATAAATACTTTTTATATCCTTTTACTTTATCTTTATTATATTCGGCAGATTCATAAAAACGATGAACTATTTTTCTATTTTCACCAGAAACAAAAAATATATAATAACAATCAAGGGCTTTTGCAATCATCTCTATTTCATTAAATAATATTTTTCCAATCCCTTTATTTCTATAATCAAATGATACAATCACATTTTCAATTATCATAAAAGGACGACATTCACCCACTAAATCAAGACAAAGAATCCCCATAATTTAACCAACTAGTTTATTATCAATCTTTGCACCAATTAAATGATAGTAACCATTTTGTGTTATTAATGCAAAATTTGCTCCTATTTTGCTAAAATTTGATTTCATGTCAGATAGCTCCTCATGAAGCATAGATAAATCAAATAAATACTCCTTTTGAATTCGTACAATTTACATTATCAAAAATCATTTTTTATGCTGAGTTTAATATTTCTACCCATCTTATTTACTCTTAAACCAGATCATAAGCATCAAGTGCTGGCTTCAGGCAGGTAGCAACTCCTTTTAAACCACACACCGATAAAGTTATGAGAATGGTGTCTTTAATTTCTTCGCGTGTTGCACCCAACTTTTTTGCCATAATAACATGAAAATGTACAGCAACTGCATCACCTTGAACCGATTTGATTCCTATATAAACTAATTGTTTGGTTTTAGGATCAAGACCGTTGGTTGCTTTAAGTGAGTCAATCAACCCATCGAAGGACTTAGCTACTTCGGGAGCCTCTTTCTGAAACGTTTCAAGTGAATTCATAATTTATTCCTTTATAAAAGTTTTGAATTCTGACGCAAATTTTGTAGGAGTAAACTCAATAATATCGTACTTGGCTACACCTTGAGTATAAAAAGGGTCTTGCGAAATGATATGTTGTACTTCAGCCTTATCGGCTGCATTACAAACGATTATTCCACCGGTACGGGGAACTTGTGCACCTGAACAAATGAACTTTCCAAAAGTATAATTTTTGTCAAGATAAACTCTATGAGCAGAAACTAATGCGTCTATTTTATCGATAGGAGCAATATAAGTTAGCGTGAGAATAAACATAATTATTTAGATTTAATTTATATAATAGTGTTTTGTAGTTTACAGTTGCTTTTTTGTAAGATAAGATTCCATAAGTTGAGCTAAACCATCCAACTTTAATTGAAAATTTTCATTTGAATAGTTTTTAATCAAGTCATTGCCTTTATTGTTCAACGCTGTAAATGTGTGTGTAAATGTTAGTTGGCAAAGTTTGTTTGACACTTGATGAATGTGTATTAAGAAAACAAAATTCAAAACATTTTCTGCAACATTTTCAAATTCAATTATTCCTCTCTCTTTATTGTAGATACGAGTATTCCAGATAAGTTCAATGCCAAATGCATTTTGGGTATTGAATTTGGCTTTAAGTTCATTGTACCCGCTTTTTGATTCTAGCACTTCGCATTTCCATCCTGGAATCCATTTTTCTTCCATCTTAGGACAAAGTAAAGGAAATATTTCTTCTTTTGAAAAATTCACACGAAAACTTCCCGTCCTCTGATATTCATTATCCATTTCTTGTTTCATTTAATTGTTTTTTAGTGTATAGTAGCATAATATTTATTACTACAGGCAAATACTTTAACCCAAATTGAATTTTTATTCCTTTTAGTGCATAAAGCTTTTTTTTAATCGTATATCATTTTTATAACAATGTCATCAGATTATTTTCGAATGTTTTTGTATTGAATTTGGTGACCTGATATTTTGAATATATCTTTAAGTGATTTTTGATAAAAAGAACGATGTCATCCATGGCCACTGAAGCTTCTTTAAACATAGGAGCTAATAAAGGATAACAATGTACCATTCCTGTTCCAGCGAAGAATGTAATATCTACACTTGCACTTTTAGCGTTTAAATAGAACTTTTCTCCATCTTCGAACAATTCATCATTTACTCCAGAGTTTATGTAAATTGGCGGCAACCCACTTAAATCACCAAATAAAGGTGATATAAAAGGCAATGTTAATGGATTGTCTCCTGCATAATACTTACTGAACACTTTCCATGAATTTACTGGGGCAGGTGAAACTTTATTTTTTGTTTTGTAAGAGTCACTCGAGCATGAAAGGTCAGTCCATGGAGAAATAGCAACGGCAGCAACTGGCATAGCAATACTTCGATCTTTTAAAGCAAGAAGTGTTGCCAGACATAACCCCCCACCTGCCGATTCTCCTGCAATAAGTATATTTTCCGGTTTAAAACCTGAATGAAGAATATTTTGATATATTTCCACAGAATCGTCTAATGCTGCAGGAAAAGGGTTTTCGAGAGCAAGCCGATATTCGTAAATCAGACATGTTACCAAATTATTCTTAACAAATTTGGAAACAAACCCCCGATGATCACTACAAGAACCGAATGCCTATTATTTTCGGATTGTTGGTTAAAGCTGTTTGCAACATAATTTCGCGTGCCATAGAATGTCCAATGAGTACAACATTTTTAAGGTTCATCGTGTCAATAAATGCTGTTACATCATTGGCATATTCTTCAATGGTCCAGTTGGTTCTTTCGGCTTTGGATTTGCCAAAGCCCGGCAGGTCAATTGCGAAAACATTGTAAGTTTTAGAAAAATAATCAACTTGATTCTTCCAATACATTCCGTCAATACACCATCCATGTAAAAAGAGAAGTGTTATGTCGCCTTTTCCTTGTTGAAAATAATTGATTTCAACTTGTTTGTCTCTGATTGTGACTTGTTTTGCTGTCATATTTTTTTTTGTTTGTGCCTTGCCAACATTCGATAAAAGTGAAGCAATTACGATTAGTAAAATTGCTTTTTTATTCATTTTTGTTTGAATTTGAAGAGTTGTGTTTTTATTGCAAATACTTCATCTTATTTTTTATTGTCAACTTAAAATATCAGCTGATGTTTTTGCGCAGTATAACGACCGAAGTAGTTCTGTACTTAAGCTTGAATTCCATAATATATTTTTCAACAAATATTCAAATTAAAATTCATGGTTTTTGCAATTAGAAATTATGATTTTATTACTTTAAAATACATATCCAAACCCAATACCAACGGCAGTGTTTTGCCATTTTATTGAAGTATCGTACATTGGAGAAAATGTAAAATTGAACCTAATTTTTCCACTTGGTTTCTGGTATCTGTATCCGATGGAATAAAAGAGCAAAAGAGACTGATCATTGCCATTTTTATTAAAATATAATTCGGGCATTAACCCGGGTCCAATTTCTATATTATGACCTTTTATACCTGCGAGTAATAAAAAGTGAACTGGAAAGTTTACAACTGTATTATTCGACACCGAAATACCTCCACCTCCAGAATAATGAACCCAACTTGTGATGTCTCCCAGCATTCTGTCATAGTTTACAGAATAACTTCCAGCTACACCTGCAATTCGGCATAGACACTATTCAATTTCCTTTCCTGGGAATATCCCGTATTACCTGATATGCAGAGGAGAAACAATGAAATTAAAAAACAATTAGCTAACTGTTTCATTGATAATTTTTAATCAGCGTATCCTTTTAACAAAGCATTTTCAATTGATTTGAGCAGTATATTGCTCGAGATAGTAGCACCGGAAACAGCATCAACATTTATCGATTGTTGTTTTATGACGCTCTTAATGACATATTTTCCTTTTCTTCCTACTGGAGATGCTGAAAACTCGAGTATGTCGACTTCCATAATTTTATGGTTTTTGATAATTACTGATACTCTGGCATTTCTACCTGATTTAATATCAGCATACGATCCTTCAAATGTACCGTCATTAACTAGACTCAGATTCACATTGCTTATCTGAATTGAATTAAGATCATCTTCAGTTAGTTTACACCCGGTAAAAATTGCCAATATAATAAGAAGCAAGATACATTTGCTCATAATTGTAAATTGGTGTATATTGAAGCCATGGTTTTTACAAATTGTTTTAGACCTGATCCATCTGTTGGTGTATGATTCATGTTGATACAAATAATATCTTTTTGATCCTTACGTATAACTCTTACTTTTACCAACGGGAATATAAAAGGGGAAATTTCGAGAGTAAGAAAACGATTAATCTCGCTATTCAAATCATCTCTCATTTCTATCAAATCAATTAATAATGTTTCATCGATTTCATTTTGTTTTTGCCAATAAGCTTTTCCCATCTCATCTTTATAAAAATAAGAAAAAATAGGTTCAACAGAAATTGCTAATCGCAGTGTTTTTATAAGAACTTCAAAATTAATTTGTTGACCCAGAAAGATAATGAACCGCATTTGCTGATCAGCATTTGACCGTAAAAAAAACTGAAGTTTGTCGCCAATCTCAGTAGGTAATGACATTGGCAATTCTTTATGTAATTGTTCTATATTCATTTTAAAAGTCATCTAACTTAATTACTTGATTATTATTTTATTGTCAATAAACACTTTAAACTACAATGAATAACGGAGCCTCTATTCCAGATTCGCATAACCGGTAATTCTTAAGATATTAGTTTAATAGAAATTTCTTCAATGCCATTACATCCACTTCTTTTATCATGCTATTTCTAGATTTTAATTGCAATTTTATACTTTTGGAATCGCATTTTAATTGTGCTCTCATTTTGCGAAACATGCTTCCGGTAGCAACTTTATAGGTCGTAAACAACACAATCTTTTTATTCCCTATTTCCGGTAATTTATCAGCAAATTCTACCCATTCTTTCTCGGGATGTTGGTTAAATATTAAGTGCCCGTGAGTCCAACAACCGAGAAATAAATAATCGACTTTTGTCAGGATTTTTTGTTGAATGCTTCAATCGAAATGACTTTCGATTCTATATCTGATTCTTTACAAATTTCGGCAATTTCTTGTCCCATTTTCCGGGTGGTTCTTGTTTTGCTGTGGTAAATTATTAATGCTTTGTTCATGATTTCTTCTATGATAATTATACTTTACTTATGAACCACAAAGTTTGGAAGTCTATCAACTATGAAAACTTTGTGGTAAAAATAGTTTCAGAACTATAATTAATTGTGAATCAGTCTTCCACTGCCAGCTCGATAAATATCAATGGCAGGACGACCTGTGTAGAAAATATCGCCCGAACCTAAAATAGATGCTTTTAGTGTTTTTTCAACGTTTAAAAACATATCTCCACTGCCAGAAATTGTGCAGTCAACGTTCTGAACAGTAAGTTCTGAAAGTCGCATCTTTCCACTGCCTGATATTCTTGCTTTTATTTCATTAGCAGTTCCTTTTATTAAGATACTGCCACTACCAGAGATAGTAAGATTTAAGTTTGAGTAAACAGTATTTACATTTCCATTGATACTTCCATTTCCAGAAATAGTCGCTTTTTCGAAATTATAAAATTGTGAGTTTAGTGCAATTTTACCACTTCCTGTAATGGATGCCTGATAAAGTTCGTCGGGCATAACGATAGTAACTTTGGCACGAGTATTAACCAATGAAGTAAATGGCTTAGTTTGGATGATTAATGTATTGTTAACCACTTTTACATCCCAATAATCAAGCAAATTTTCATAATCCGAAAGAATTACTTCCAAAGAGTCGCCTTTTGTTATTTCCACATCGGCTGAAGAGGCTGTTTCAATTGACGTGAATTTGGTTACAGCAACATTTTCGGCAATGATTGATCCTTTGCCAACAATGCCATCGACATTAAAATACAAGCAAGATGTGCTAACGATTGTTATTGCAGAAAGCACTGCAAAACAGATAATTTTTTTTGTTTTCATTTTGATAAAATTTTGTTTTTTGAATTGAGTTATTTCGCAACAAAAGTAATTCCGATGAAAAAGTCGTACAATTTATTATCCTTGATCGCCTTATTTTGGTTGTTGAATCAAATGTTTTTGACTTTGAATAAAAAACCCCATAACCAACCATGCAGTAATGGGATTTAAAAAACATACATTCTTTAACACAACGTCATAGAACACTACTGAAATGTGATTTGCATAACTCAATATATTCACGTGGATCTGAAATACCGATCTCTCCGTGCGAATATTTAGGAAGAATTTTCAAGGTAGAGTGTTTTATTTTTTTAGATAACTTAACAGCTGATTTTTTCATAATAGGTAATTCCTTTTCTCCCACCAAAATCAAGGTTTTTGCAGTTGAATTTTCTATTTTTTTTTGCATGGAATAATTTCCATTGCTATTAGTCATGTTTATCAGTGACTTTTTTGACATCCTCGAACTGTCGTTAAAATAGGAATCAAATAATTCCGGTGGAATATTAAGAGTTTTTGCTTGTAATCGCGCATACCATTTCATTTTGATTAATCCGTAAAACAGATTGAACATGGGCACTGTAAATGCTGTAATCGCTTTGATTGGATAAACCAACGCACTTTCAATTATGGCAAATTCGGCTATTTCAGATTCTCTAGATATTATTTCTACTACTATCTGAGCACCAATTGAGAGACCTCCAATAGCAAATACTTTTCCGTTTTGATTCTTTTTGATATAGTTTATCACTTTCCCAGCTGAATCTTCAATACTCACAAAATCAGTTTGATAGTCATCTCCGTGACCATCAAGGATGGGTGCAACAACGTAATAATCTTTCGATAAAACTTCAATTTGTTGCTTCCACATCCACCACGATAATCCACCACCATGTACCAAAATTAGTGTTGGATTTTTGCTGTTACCAAATTCTTTGAAAATCATATTATAATTTATTTACAGAGTTTTAATTGTGAATTTTATGCTTTATGAAAATCAAACCAATTAACTTTCTATCAAATTCCCATTTATTAATACTGTAAATAAATAATTCGATGCGCGATATTTGATGCAGAATCAACCATATGACCAAGAATCTGTTTAATTGATCTATTCTGACTATTTATTTTTGTTTGAGGTTGTATCGCTTGACAAATCGGTTAACTTTACTCTCCAGAATTTTTTTCCGTCTAAAATTCCATTTTATAAAATTCAATACAATATTAACGTAAACAAAAAATAGTAGTTTAACTCATTACTACAGTCTTTAAATCGAAATATCTTAAATGTAATTTGGTCATGTAATTTTCATAAAGCTAAATACTACGATACAATTCTAAAATAAATCGAGCCTATTTTAATTTAAACTTTGAATTAATTTTATATCTTTTTCAGAAAGAATTTTATCAATAAGCGATGAAACGGCTTTACAAAAAAGAAATATATTTGACCTGTCAATTTATTGTATCTAACTGCTGTTGCACTATACATGATGGTTTCCCTACCTGTGTTCTCTACAAGAATTGTTGTTCTAAAATCCAGATGCTTCTGTTCTTTTCCAAGCACTATTTCAGTCTTTGTACGATCTATAACATTAAACATAACTGCCTTAGAAACAACTTGATAATATATGTCGGATAAGTCTTCATTGTTTTTTTCGAGACGGTATTTATTAATCTGACCTTTCTCATTTGAAATGTAAACTACTCCTCCATTTGTTTTTCCAAAGAAACGTGTCAGAGCACTGTCAACTGTTTCGGGTTTTGGTAATTGAACACTAAAACAATCAAGATAATCATATTCTTGCCAATTTTTCAGCAATATTGAACCTGAAGGTGGCTTTTTGTATGAAGTTACTTTTGCCATAAATTTTATTTCACAAACATGTTAATCTGATTCAACATGATATTTTCCCTACTGATATACGTGTCGTAAATAAAAATACCTAAAATTAGCACTGTCATTGCAATTAAACCGGCAGCACCAGTTAGACCTACAGTTAAATCGTTACCACCGCTTACCTGCATAATTGAGATTGTTGCAGTGGCATTCATGGTTCCATGCAAAATTGCCGCAGCTATTACAGATTTCGATTTGATAGTGAAATAGATAATAATAGGTGTGAGCAAAACACACCAAATAATCATCATAATCACACCGAACTGTTGATGTTGCGGATAATTGTGACCCATTAGAATAAGCGGTGTGTGCCAGATTCCCCAAATTGAACTAATTAGCAGAGATGCTTTGGCAAAACTCATGTTTCGGAATTGATGTAACAGAAAACCCCGCAACCTAATTCTTCGCCAAAAGCGTCAATGCCATTCAGCGTAATACCGGCAAAGAGACCCATTATAAGAATCAGCCAGATTGGGCTAATTGGTAAGGATGCAATTTGTGCTTTCATTTGAGCCACTTGTTCGGGTTTAACCATCGCTGCAAAACGCTCGGCTAATCCGGTCATTTCGGGATTATACGAGACATTTGGAAATAGCAAATTTATACCCAAGGTCATAAAACTTACTATCGGCATAATCAGCCAGGATGCAAAAAACCAACGGTTAATTTTAAATGAAATCTGTAAATCGGAACGAAGTTTCTCTTTACAGATTAATTTCTTGACAATAATTGCAGAAATAGCAGGAACAAACATGTATATAGCACCCATAACCGTAAAGCTGGCATTACCAACTTGATCGCCAACAATGAGTTTGTAAATTCCTACGATTGTGAAACTGATTACAAATGTCAGTATCAAAAATAATGTGGTTTTGTTTGTCAATTTAATGATTTTCAAATGATTATGTTTATTGTTTTTTTCAGTTTTGTGTTGAGAAATTCGCTTATAATTTCAACATCATCTCAAATTGCTCTCCCCTTTTAATTAACCGAACCGAAACAGCCCATTCATTAATTGCCGGATATTGATTGTCTGTATTAATTAGTTTCACACCCATACTTTTGCAATCCATCAGTACTTCATCCAAAAGTGCAGTGGCAATTCCTTTTCGACGGTATTGTGACTGAACGACAATTTGTGTAATATCGCCCGACAAAGGCTCGAAAATACAGTAACCCACTGGAGAGTTATCGACATTCGCGGCTTTTATCACAAAACCTTCGACTTGTCGACCGACCGATTCAAATGAGTTTTGCCACGATGGTTCAAAATCGAACCAAGAATTCATTCTATTTATTGTGTTCAAATCAGCGGTTGTAATAGAGATATCATTTCCCTTTTGCCTTTTTCTTGAAGAAATATTAATTCTCTCAACTGTAAAATATGAAAATTCGCGTACTATTTCAAAACCTTGTTTCCGATAGACAGAAATCGCCGAGTTGTTGTGTTTCAGCACTTCGAGCAAATATTGCTTTACACCCGCCTGACGAAGAAACGGCAACGAATACTGAAAAATCTGACCTGCCAAACCTTTCCCCCGATATTCCTTCAAAGTTCCTGTACCAGTATCGTAAGCAGTTTCAGTTCCTTTGAATTTTCCAATGCCGTTGCATGTAAAACTCACCAAACGCCCTTCGTCGAATGCGCCTAACGAAAGTTCGGGTTTGAAACCACGGCGCTGAAGCATCACATTTAGTTGATCGGCAGTTTGTTGCACTTCGTATTCGGCAAAAGCGTTACTAAAAGCTTCATAAAGCTGATCAAAAGTGGTATTCTCTAAAGATTTAATCTGAATCATATTTTTTTAGTTTCTAAGAATAGAATTATGAATAATTTTTAAACATTTCTCCGGTTCTTCAAATATCGGACTATGTGCCGATTCCGAAAAACTAAAAAACTGTTTTTCAGGTGCTTTTATTTTTTCAAAATACGCTTTGGCCAACCGATAAGACACCGTATAATCGTGTTCGCCGTGGAAAAAATAAATAGGAATTTTAAGTTCTGGTACTTTCGATGGAACATCTGTTTTCATCATATCGTTCCAAACTATGCTTACTCCTGAGTTTGCTTTTGCTTGCCAAAGTTTCCATTTCTCAGTAATAGTATATTCTTTAAATAGAAACGATGGGAAAAATAAACCTGTAACGATTGATTTCATATTTCTCATTGTTCCTACGCCTAATTCGTGCATAGCTTTATCCCTGATTTTCATATAAGATACCGGAAGAGTGTCTGCTGTAATTTGCGCCGCTCTTAACTTTTTTACCATTTGTTTATCTCCTGTTTTCTCAAACTGCTTAAACATGTAATAGTACGCCAATTTTTCCGACTGAAGCTGGTTGGTTATTTGGGCAACAGCAATATAGGCGTGAAATAACTCTGGTGACTCTACTACGGTCTGAATTCCGATAAACGTACCTCCCGAATGCCCCATTAAATATATCTTTTCCTTTCCAAATCGATTTATCAGAAACTTGGTCAATGTTTTTGTATCCTCAATCAACTGTCGAGAAGTAATGTTTTCAGTTGGCATTTTCTTATCATACGAAATACCAGCCCCACGCTGTTCCCACCACACAACTGTAAAGTAGTCTTCCAAACCTGACGGAAATTGTTGAGTTAAAAAATAGTCAGGCATTCCGCCATGAAGATATAGCAATACGGGATTATTCCTATTCTTACTCTTTATAAAAAGTCCTTGTTTTGAACCATTTATATCAATAAATATTTTTTCAGAAATACTACCTTGAATAATCTTGCCATTCGTATCTGTAAATGGTTTTGGATTACCGGAATAGCAAAGAATCAACATTCCAAATCCGATAAAAAAACCTGTTAGTATCTGCAAAACTATTATTATCATACGTTTCATTGGTATAAGCTAATCATGTCATAAAAATCATGAGGTTAAACTCTAATTAAATACCAATATTAAGTTCTTTACAAACCAAACCGTGCCGCCAGATTCAGGCCAATTCTCAGATCATTCATGTTATAATAGTATGAATCAAAACGCCAGTTATACCAGTCATAGTATATGTTTCCACTTTGCCAATGCCAAATCAGCGAAGGACCGGCAACAAGTTCAAAACCAGTTGTCACTTTGAAGCCAAAGCCTATTTTAAGCGAATTATATTGATTGAAATGCGTGGAAACGGATTGTTGTGAAACGAATTCGGGATTGATAAAAAAGTACCGGCTCAAATCAAGATTAGTACCCACACCAAATCCAACGGCAATTTTATCACTCAAAACCGGATTATATGAAATCATTGGGAACGTATAAAACTGACGAACACCGGTTTTGTATGCAATATTTACTGGATATAAATCCGAATAGCTGATTTCTAACTGGCGGATTCCACCTTTTTTTACAAACGATAAAAATCCGATTGGGAGCCCATTTTCAAGCGTATCGACAGAATTTATAAAACCGATTTGTAATCCCGATAATTTTTGTGTAGAGTTAAAGAATCCGATTTGTGCACCAAGTGTCTTTCCCGAAACAGAATTGATAAATCCATTCTGAAAACCGTTTAAATTTCCTGAAGTGTAATTAATAAAACCGCTCTGAAAGCCAGATAATTTCATTTTGGAAGAATTGATGAATCCAACCTGTAAGCCATTCGTTTCGTCTTGTGATGAATTTATAAACCCTGCCTGAATTCCGTTGGTTGTTTTTACTGTGGAATTAATAAATCCGTATTGCATGCCATATAAAATGCCACCAACACTATTAAGAAACCCTGCCTGAATGCCTGTTAGATTTAGTTGGTTTGTGTTGACAAAGCCAATTTCAATGGTATTGTGGTTGCCCTGAGCATAGTTCGATATGCCGATAAGTGGTATGTTATAACCATTCGGAACATTGTTGACAACAAATGTGTAACAAACCGGTATTTTTTCAGACTGATAATTTGATTCCTGAGCACTTAAAGAGAGAAAAACCAGAAATAAGGAAGCAAAGAGAACTTTAATTTTTTTCATTTTTGTGAGATAAATTAATGAGTGAAACAATCTTTTTTATACCTTAAATTTAAATGTATTTAAAACTTTTGAAGAATTCGATCTATATGATCTTTTTATTTTTTGTGGAATTAATAGATATGTTGTTTTTTTATTTACCTGCACGGCTTTCTTCTTCAATTGAAGCAGTTGAACGATTTGCACGTGTTTTGAAATCGTTTTTACCAAAACGGTAACTTAATGAAATATTCAATTGGCGGGATTCATTTAAATGCTTAAAATCCAAATCAACATTATTGTATTTTGCATAACCGCTATTATGATTTGAAAAGAAGATATCGTTGATATTTGCTTTCACTACGACTTTGTCATTGAACATTTTGTACTGAATTCCAAAATCTACACTGTAGCTAGGGTTAATTATGAAGTTTCCATTCAGTTGTGTAGAATTGTAATAACTGTTCAATTCCATACCAATTTGTTTGTTTATAGTAAATGTGTTATTGATATTACCGGCGTAGCTCCAATTCCTAAATTGAACTTCGCCGCCCAAATTAGCATTTACAACTTTATACATTCCTATTACAGTACCACTTACTCGCCACCATTTTGTAGGTTCCAGCTGGAATGTTTCAGAGACATTCCAATCGATGGAGTTGTTTAGATTATCATTAGTCTGGTAAATTGCTTTTGTATTATCGTTTTGAAAAAGTACCTGCGTGAATAAATCGGTCGTATAATTGTATCCAATGCTGGTATTTAAAATACCTTTGAAGCTATGGGTTAATCCAGCCGAATGTGTAAACTGCGGTTTTAATAACGGATTGCCCTGATTGTAAGTGTAAGGATCAAGCATCCAAACAAATGGATTCAATGAATTATAATCGGGTCTTCCGATACGATAACTGTAACGGAAATTGACCGTATTGTCCGGATTCAAGGTTTGCTGCACAAAGAAGGACGGAAAAAGTTTCAAATAAGAATTCTTGTTCACTTTATTTGTGCTGACTGATGTTCCGGTAGAATTGGTATTTTCGAGCCTTAAACCTAATTGAATGGATGTTTTGCTTAGTTTCAAGTTTCCGTTTAAATACGCAGCCTGAATGTTTTCTTCGTAAACAAAACGATCGTTTTGAGTAACATAACCAATCATAGAGGCTATATTATCGGTAGAAACAAAACTGGCTTTTACTCCGGATTCAAAATTAAACAATCTTCCGAATGGACGCGCATAATCAGCTTTTGCCGTTACAATCCGGATATCTCCATCTTGTGAACTTTCTAAATTGATATTCCGGTTCACATTATTTCCATTTCGATCAAAATAGACATTAACCTGACTACTTGATGAAATGGAATTGAATCGTGCATAATCGGCATCGACAGTCAACGATTGACCGGTCGAGTCTATGTCCCATTTATAATTGAAATTGAGTGTTTTGTTGTTCCAGTTATTGCCTCTTGTCGAATTTGTCACCAATGATGAATCATTTGCTAGATTCTTATTTTTAAAAACCGTAGAACCTGTTTCGACCATATCATTAAATCCCAAATTACCGCGATACATTATACTAAAAACTTGATTTTTACTAATATAATAATCAGCGCCAACTTTGTAGTTATGACCGTTTCCGTGATAATCGGTTTTATTATAGGTAAGTTGGGATGCACCAATCAGATTTTCAGCAGTATATCGACGGCTTGCATCCAACGTATTCCATCCGCTCCAGTCGTTGAAAGAATAATTTCCATAAAGATTTAGTTTCCCAGAATTAAGATTCATGTCTAATCCTGCATTTTCTCCAAGTTTACTTGTCTTCATTAAACCGCCGTTTAAACTACCATTAAATCCGGGAGCTTTCGTGTGTTTAGTTTTGATATTGATGATTCCCGAATTTCCTTCGGCATCGTATCGTGCCGATGGATTTTCCATAATTTCAATTCGATCTATGTTTTTTCCCTGCATGCTTTTGAGCATGGTTGCCAGTTGGTCGGACGAAACGTATGTCGGTTTGTCGTCGATCAATACTTTAACTCCCTGTTTGCCTTTCAGGCTGATATTATCGTTATTGTCAATCGAAACGCCGGGAAGTTTTTTCATGATTTCATACACGTTTTCCGAAGCGGAAGTAATGGAAGCATCGGGATTTACCACCATTTTATCCACGGTTTGTTCGATAAATTTTTTCTTTGAAACCACTTCCACAGTAGCCAGTTGGTGCGACGTTTCGTTCAACACGATGGCTTTTTCGATAATCAGGTTTTCTTTGGTATCGACATTTACCTTTTCCAATTCTTTTTTCTCATAACCTACCATGGTTACGGCCAAGACATATTCGCCCGGACTTACTTTGTCGATTACAAATTCGCCTTTTTCGTTGCTGACTTCACCTTTTACGAATTTCATGGTTTTCGAGTTAATAAGTGACGCTGACGCAAATTCGAGCGGTTTGTTTTTATTGTCCACAATTTTTCCTTTTATGGTTCCGGCAAAAAGCTGACTTGCAATAAAAAATAAGATACAAATTAGCGAAAGCATTCTTACGTTGAAAGATTTTTTTAATGAGTTCATATCAGTTGTTTTTGATTTAAATTTTATAATGTTCGATTTCTTCATTTTTTGAAATTTTACATGCATTGGCTCTAATCGTGAAAATTCCTTACATTCATTTTCGTTTTTTAATTAGACGAAATAACTAATTAATGGATTTAGTCAACTGATTTTTATTGAATATAATTTCAGGTTTCCTAAAATCCTCTTCGACTCAGAATTTCGAAACAAAAGTATTGCAACCTGATAAACACTACAACTAAAAAATAGTGATTGCCACGAATGTGATGTTGAATGACCGATTTCGGGGATTGAAATCGTTTTTTGAATTTTAGAAAATGGAGTTTTAGTTTCATAAAAAAATCGCAACATGGTATGTGTTGCGATTTTTTTATGCTTTTTAATAGTTATTAATCAACAATATCGCAGCACATTGATTTCGGATCAACTGAGAATTTAAAACCAGAGACACCGGGTATGAAGGTTATGTCTTTTTTGGCTTTTGTCAACCGTGTGTTGGACAAATCGAGCGGAAACACTTCACCCGCTTGGATTAATACACCAATCAACTGGTTGTTTCCGTTGAGTGTGCCCTGGTATTCGATACCGGCATTTTCAATTTTGATACTGAGTTTTGATTGTTCAAAAACAGTGGCTGTAGTTGGTAAATCATATACTTTCTGGTCGGGGCTGTCCATGGTTGCAACGAGACCTTTTGATGTTTATTTTACGTTAAACGCTATGGTGAGTTCGCGACCGCGAAGGTTTAATTTACCATTCCATTTCCCAGAAATATTCTGTCCGTTTGCTAAAAATGCTGTCAGAACCAATGCGAATAAAATAAATAGCTTTTTCATTTTGAATTATTTTTTTTTAATAAATTGATAATATGGTCTGTTTTAACAAGTTTTCAAACAAAAGTATTTCAGTGGGATAATCCCCGCAACTAAAAGATATTGACCACTCTGAACGCGTTGATAAATGACAAGTTTCGGATTTTGAATGGGCAATTGATTATACGAAATGAATGGCGAAGTTGGATTTAGTGGATTTAAAAAAATCGCAACACGTTTGTGTATTGCGATTTTTAAAATCAAATAATGAGATGTTAGTCTATCTTTTCCACTACCATGGCAGTTCCATAAGCCAGCACTTTGGTGAGACCACTCATCACTTCGATGGCATCGTAACGCATATTGATAATGGCATTGCAACCTATTTCTTCGCCGTGAGTAACCATTAATTCAAAGGTTTCCTCTCCTGGCACGTTCGCACAACTCGGTATAGATGGTGCTTTTCCCACCAAAATAGTCATAAACCCTCCGGCAATGTTGCCCACAATGCTGCGTGAGCAGACGGTGATACCTCGCACCAGTCCCAATTTTTTACTATCCGGTAACCTTCTAAAGCGTTACTTGTAGTGATTAATGTTGTTGAATTCATACTATTTTATGGTTTTGTAAATGTTAACTTATACATTAAACCTTTGCAAATTATATCTGCGTCAATATCTTTCATTTCCTTCGGAATAAAATCAATTGGAATTGCCGCTTTCGCAGCATCAGCAAAATGCCCTTTCAACAGAGGATTTTTATGATAATTTTTTACCAATTTGTCAGTTTCGTCTACAATCAGAATTTTTGTACCGGACTTAGCAACCCGAATCATTTCCAGAATGGCTTTTTGCTTATCATTATAGTAATTCAATCCACCGCAATGAAATACCACGTCAAAATATTCATCTTCAAACGGCAAATTCTCAGCTTCGCAATGTACCAAAGTTGCTTTTACCTTCCAGCGCTTCAGGTTTTTCTTTGCCTGCTTCAGCATTCCCAACGAAATATCAAGCCCGACATATTCAGCTTTTTTATTCAAAAAACGGAAATTATCTCCCGAACCTGTTGATGTTTCAAGAACTTTATCAGCATCGTTGATTTGTAGTTCTTTCAAAAAAGGGTCACGAAATTTCTTTTCGCTTCCAAATTTTAAAAAGAAATATAACTGTTGGCTTACATTATAAAAAGGCGCAATTCTATCATAGAGTTTCACACTTTTAAGATTTTCACCTGTAACTGCCGATTCATCAATGAATGAATAAATACCGTTTATTATACCGAAAATATTATTTTTCTGAAACATATATCATCAATTTAAATTTAGTTTTTTTTTCACGGGAAGATATTGACAATTTTCCATGTAGCATTGAAAACTGTACGATATTAATTAGTTCTAATTATTCATTTTGGTAATCCACTGAAAATCTTTTTAATTCGGTGGTGAAATTTAGGAATGCCTTCTGGCTGTGTAAACATGAAAATACAATGATGATGAATCGTATTCACTCCGTTTTGACGTGACAGTTCCAACGCTTCGTGCGTTTCTGATTGCTGCTGAATCTAAACGTTTTTAATCCCTTTGTCTATGATTTGTTGCATGACCGAATCGGTTTGAGATTTATTCGTCAGAACTAGCACAAGATTTACATTTGCAGGAAGCATGGCAACAGATGTTACGCGTTGGTTTGCCATTTCGTGCGCTACAAAAACCCGGATTGACATACCACAGGTTTATAACCCAATTTGGTCAAATGTTTCGCCACCTGAGCACTGAAACTTGACTCATGGCGCGATGCACCGGCAATTGCCATTGACTTGCAATTAAGAAAATGATCGATTTTTTGTTTGGTGATAAGTTCCATATAGTTTGTTTTAGTAAATGATTATTCAAAAAAATATTTCGGATATTCAACTGTTCCGCTTACATCATTCAGCCCGTTTTCCACTAACTCCACTGCCAGATTATTTTCTTCCGGAACATCAAAAGGCTGTTTTATCCCAAATCCGACTGCTTTTTTATAGCCAAACCGTGGATAATAATCCTCATGACCGACCAGAATTACGGATTTAAATCCAAGTTCGGTTGCTTTTTTATGCGCTTCGATAATCAACTGACTCCCGATACCTTGATTCTGAAACTCTGGTAAAACAGAAACTGGAGCAAGTATCAACGTTTGGCATTCTTTTTCCTCGTTTTTTATTTTGATTTTTGAAAGTACTATGTGCCCTACAATTTTATTTTCAAGCAAAGCTACCAACGATAATTCGGGTATAAATGCGTCTGATTTTCTCAATCGTTCCACAAAGAATTGTTCCTGATGATTGCTTATTTCCAGTTTTCTGAAAGCTTCTTCAATTAATTCAAAAACGGCACCATAATCTGCCGGTTTTTCCTGTCGTATCTTAATATTCATGTTTGTAGAATAAGTATTGATTATATTTTTATCAATCTGTTTTTATATAGATTTCTATTATTGAACAGTACAGAAATTCCCTGTCCCTTCCAATAATTATGCGATTGGCTTTTTATTAATTGCATATGCAAATGTGGTCGTTCAGTCCAGCCCGAATTACCTGCAGTTGCAATTAAATCATTCGCCTTAATCGTATCACCTTCGTTCACCAAAATACTACCTTGTTTTAAATGTCCCAATAGCAAATATAAATCTGCATTTTTAATGACGATGGTGTTCCCGGTGTTATACGGATAATTTCCTGAGTATGGATTATTGTCGGGAATGTCATTCACCACTTTTAAAACCATTCCAGGCATCGGACTATAAACCTTTTCGCCAAAAATAGAATAATTGTCATTCAATTCGGGGAAGAATGACGGTTTGTCAGTATGTATTTTTACAATATCCGTAGCATAAAGCATCGAATTGTTTGTATTGTTCTTTTTGTGCGTTGGAAAATAATAATGATAATTCATCAATCGGCTTGTTTTGGAGTTTCCACCATCGGTAATCAGATAAGTTCCCTGACGAAATGGAAATTCAATTTCAACGGCAGAAGCATCTTTCTTGAAAATCACCAGAAGTATTTTAATCAACTCAACCAAAAGATAAAGTTGAATGACGCCAAGTGGAATAATAAGGTTAAGATTTACTTCAAGATATATTTGAAAATATATCTTCCATGCTAAAATTGCCAACAACAAAAACTGTATTAATGCACAAAAAAAACGTTTAAATCGTAAACCAAAGAACTCCCAGTATCCGGCAAAATAAATTATAAATAGCACTGATTGGGCAATGGAAAGCACAAGAAAAGCATCTTTTTTGATAATAATAGAACTAATTATCAAACCTATAAGCAAGACAAAATGACTTACTACTATTCTTAAGACGAGTTGTGTCCTTTGTTTCATTTTAATATTACAGTCTAAATTACCCTGTAAATTACTATTATTTTTCGCCGTTCATCCAACTTTTAAATTCTGGAACTTTATCAATGGTTACAAATAAATCGGAATCAGTCGGGGGATTTAGAACTAATTTTAGTCGGCTTTTAGGGTACATTACTACTTTTTCAACAGCTTCCAGTTTAACCAAGTATTGTCGATTCACCCGGAAAAATTCCTGCGGATTGAGCATATCTTTCAATGTATCCAGACTAAAATCGACCGAATACTGGCTTTTGCTATTCATCACCACAAAAGTGATTCCCGCTGTCGAAAAGAAATAAGCTATGTCCGCCACCTGAATGGATTTCAGCTTATCGCCCACCGAAACCATGAACCGTTCGCGATACGTTTGCTGTGGATTGAGCAGCTTGCGGAGTTCCTCGGCATCAATCACTTTGTTTCCCGCCTTATCCCAGTTTTTGTATTTGTTGATGGCATTGCATAGCTCTTCGCGGTTTATCGGTTTAAGCAAATAATCAATGCTGTTGTGCTTGAATGCTTTGATGGCATATTCGTCGAATGCGGTGGTGAAAATGATTTTCGACTGCACTTTCACCTGTTCAAAAATGGAAAAACTCAGGTCGTCTTCCAACTGAATATCCAGGAAAATCAGATCGGGCTGTGTGTTTGTTTTCAACCACGCCACCGATTCTTTGACCGATTGCAATTTGGCCACAATTTCAATCGTTGGGTCGCATTCTTTAATCAGATTTTCGAGCCTGCGGGCCGCAAATTCTTCGTCTTCGATAATAATTGTTCTCATAAGTTCATTTACGATTTAATCAGTTACCATTTACCATTTGGGGATTATCGGGGATTAATAATATCTTCAAATATATCAGGATTTACCGGACATTGTTGGTTATTTACCTTTTTATACTTGCTGATCATCTTGTTCAAATCGGCTTGAATAATCGGTTTAAGCAGAAAATCAATTCCTTTCAGTTGAAAGGCACGGGTAGCCAGTTCGTCTGTTGCGGTAGTGAAAACAATGGAGCAACAGATTTTTACTTCTTTGAAAATGGCAAAACTCAAATCATCGTCCAGATGAATATCCAGAAAAATCAAGTCGGGTTGCGGATTGTTTTTAAACCAAACGATGGATTCTTTTACCGATTCCAGTTTGGCGGCAATTTCAATGGCAGGATCGAACTCCTTTACCATATTTTCGAGTCTTCGTGCAGCAAAAGCCTCATCTTCAATAATAACTATTCTCATTTTTGTTTATTTATCAATTTTTATTTTTCAATTCAATACCAGCGGAACTTTGGCAATAAAATGCGATTCCGTTTTCTCAAAAACCGGTTCTGTATTATTCAGCAACATATATCGGTTTTGAATGTTTTTTAGTCCGACTCCGGTGGAAACCAGTTGTGATGGACGTTCCTGTAGGTTATTGACAATATTCAGAAAATTATCGATATCAATAAAAATATCGATGGTAAGCGGTTCGCTTTTGGACATGATATTGTGTTTGATGGCGTTTTCAATCAATAATTGCATGGCAAGCGGAATAATTTGGTCTCCACGTCTGTCTGCCGGAATGTTGATATTTACTCTCAATTTATCCACAAAACGAATGTTCAGCAAAAAGATATAAGCATCCAGGAAGTTTAGTTCGGTGTTCAAATCTACCAGTTCATTGTCCTTGTTTTCCAACACATACCGGTACACTTTCGACAGTTGTTCCGAGAATTTTTCTGCCAGATCGGGTTCCAGTTTAATCAACGAAGTAAGCACATTCAGGCTGTTGAACAGGAAATGCGGATTCACCTGCTGCTTTAACACATCGAACTGAGATTGGAGGTTTTCTTTTTGCAGATTAATCAATTGGGTTCGCGCTTCGGTTAGACTTTCGGAACTTTCTTTCACGCGTTTTTCCAGTTGGGTATTTAGTAGTTCGAGTTTGTTTTTTGCCGTTTGCAATTCATTTTCAATTTTTATCCGGTCGGAAATGTCACGGATAATAATAAAGGCTGCCGGATTTCCATTGTAATAGGAAGTCCGGGCGTTCAATTCCACGGTCAGTATTTTTCCATCTTTTCGGATAATGCGGCTACGGTACAAAGCGGTGAAATCTTCGCCGGCCATCCGCCGCTTATGAAAGTCATTCATTACCTGTCGGTCTTCTTCCACCGTCAGGTCAATAAACGGCATTCCAACCAATTCCGATTCGGAATATTGAAGCATCTGGCAAAGCCTGTTGTTCACAAACATCAATTTGCCGAGTTGGGTAATGACAATTCCGTCTGTGGCTTTTTCAATCACTGTCCGGTATTTCTCCTCACTTTGTTGTAATTGTTCCTGCATTCGACGGGTTTCGGTCAAGTCATGTACGGTTATATAACTCACCACCTGTCCGTTCAATTCCAGCACCGACGAAAAAACATCGCCTGCTTTCAGCGAACCATCTTTGGCGATAAAACGGAAAATATCGTTTACAGTCGAATGGTCGCCTTGTCTACGGCGCTCACTAATTGCCAGGCCACGCACCCGGTCTTCGGGAAAAACCAAACTGGCAGCTGATTTGTCGTATAATTCTTCGGAAGTATATCCCAACATAGTACAGAAAGTGTTGTTTGCAAAAAGAATTTTATCATCTATAATGGCAAAAATCCCATCCTGCGAGTTTTCAATCAAGGTTTTATATTTCGATTCACTTTCGCGCAAGGCATTTTCCATGGCTTTACGGTCAGAAATATCGACAATCATTCCACGTGTTCCGATAGAAATACCATTCTGGATCATCGGCACACCATAAATCATTACCGGAAAAGTGGTTCCATCGCGGTGAACGGCCGTGTATTCATTCATCGGAGTTGCCCGTTTACCAATAGCCGTCATTTTCAAATTTTCAACCATCCGTTCACGATCTTCAGGAATAAATGAATCGAGAGCCGACAGACCAAAATCGGCATTGGTAAGTCCAAATGCAACCATTCCGGATTTATTCATGTAAAGTAAATTTCCCCGATTATCCAGTTCATAAACTGTTTGCGGCAGAAAATCGGCCAGTTCGCGGTATTTTTGTTCGCTTTTAGCCAATGCTTCCTGCGTTTTGATCCGTTCAGTAATATCGCGCGAAGTGACAATCTGAATTTTACGGTTCTTGAATTTGGTAAAACCGGCACTCAGTTCAACCGGAAAAATAGTTCCGTCTTTTCGTTTATGCAACCGGTGCGGGACAAGTGTTTCCAGATTCTCAGTTGCTATTTTTGTCTTTTCGGGCTCTGCAGACACATCGGTATTTTTCATTTTCAGCAATTCACTGAGGGAGTAACCATAAATGGAAGTTGTAGCCGGATTTGCATCCAGGATTTGTCCGGTTTCGGCATCAATCATAAAAATGGCATCGGATTCTGCCGCAAAAAGCTGACGATATTTTTCTTCACTTTCTTTTAACTCAAGTTGCATCCGTTTGCTATCAGTCACATCATGAATGGTAAAGAAACTGGCCCATTGACCTTCAAATTCGATTAGAGTTGATAATGTTTCACACTCCTTGATGTCACCATTTTTGGCAATCATTCTGAATGTTTCGTTTATGGTGGAGAAATCCTTGTTTCGTCGTCTTTCACCAATTTCCAGCACTTTGTATTGATCGTCGGGGTGAATAATATCCGTTGATGAGAAAAGATTCAAACCTTCCACGCAATAACCTAATACGTTGCAGATGGTATTATTTGCAAAAAGAATACGATTATCACGAACAATCATAATCCCATCCTGCGAATTTTCAACCAGTGTTTTGTATTTGGCTTCACTTTCGCGCAACGCAATTTCCATGGTTGTTCGTTCGGTGATGTCGTGCATGGTTATAAACGAAGCATTTTGTCCATTTATTTGTACCGTAGTTGCGTTCAATTCAGTCAATACTCTTTTGCCGGATTTGTGAAGAAAATTGGCCGTGTAATTTTGTTTCTCAATGCCACCCTGCATCCTTTTATAGTGGTAATCCATAACACGTTCACGATCTTCTGGCGCAATAAAACTTTCGGGAACCATGCTGAAAATTTCTTCGTTTGTATAGCCAAACATGGTACAAAATGCAGAATTTACGAGCAGAAACTGTCCATTTTGGTTTAGAGAAACCGCATCCATCGAACTTTCAATTAATGTGCGGTAAAATTTTTCGCTTTCTTCCAACGCAACCTGCATTCGTCGCTTTTCGGTAATATCTTGTTGAATAACAACATATCCATCAATATTACCGCTTTCATCTCTGTAAGGTGCTGCAATAGTATTTGCCCAATAAGTAGAACGGTTTTTATTGAATGTGAGTAATTCGCCCTGCCATTTTTCGCCATTTAACAGGCTTCTTACAACATCATTCCGTGATTCAGGCAAATCTTTATGATAAAAAAGTTCTGCCACGGTTTTGCCGAGTAATTCTTCCTTTGAATAGCCTGAAAGTTTTGTAAAACTTGGGTTGACGTATTCAAATTTAAAATCTTTATCCAGAATAAAAATAGCACCAGGAGTTTGTTCAAATACTAACCGGAGCTTGTTTAGTTCGGTGTTTTTTTGTTCCCGAATGGAGTCGGTACTATTTTTGCTATTCGCTTTTCCCATATTTTTATGATTTACAGAAGCACAAAGATATATTTTATCCAAATAAATTGCAAAAAATATAGATTGAATGACGGATTTTGAGCTGTGAAGTCATGCTTTTATGCCTTGAAGTTGAAAAACTATCTGTCGAATTTCCCGAAAACCATTCCAAATGTGAATGATATATTTTGCAAATCAGTTGTTTGAATGATGGAGTGGTCTGCATAATTATAAAAATTGTACGACAATCCGGTGCGGATTTTCAACCATTTAAATACATTGAATTCCCCAAAAATCTGTGGCGAAAATACTAATCCATTCACCTGAATAGCAGCCAAATGATTTTCGAAAAGCGCAAAATTATTTTCGTCGGCTTTCAGCCAGAAATATCCGGCATTTAACTGACATCCCGGATGAATCCATTTCCTCTCATTCCAGATTTTTCCAACACTTATGCCACTTTGAGCCATCCAGACATTATGTTGTTTGTTCTGAATTTCAGCATTCAAGTTTGATGCAAATGCAGAACTGTAAATACCCAGAAGCAAGCTCCGATTAATCATAACGCCCATTTCCGCTCCCTGAAATGAAAATGCATTGTTAAAAAAGTCATGATGCTGATGATATAAGTTGCCATAAAGCTTTACGTCGTGTGCTTTTGCAATTGTATCGGTTGAATGAAACCGATGTGAAGATTGGCTACATAATTTTGCCTGAAAAGAAATCAGCATTAAAACAAACAAAAGAATTTTGTTCATTGCTTCGAAGTTATTAATTTTAAAGACAACAACAACGTCCAGACTTGTAAAACTCCAATATTAATCCGTTCCACCAATCCAAAATAAGGAAGTTTGTTTGCAAAGAAAACGCCACACAAACTGCCAAAAATGAGAATTAGAAATCCACTAATTATAGAATAAATGCCGAATGATTTCCATTTCGATTCTTTTATGAATCCAAATCCAATGAGAAATGGAGTTAATATGGTGAATGGAACAATTAAACCAGTCACTACCAAATGCATTGTTCCTGCAAAAGTGACTTCACTTCCCGGCAAATCCTGCGGAAAAAATCCGTATGATATGGAAACAAGGTGCAGCATGATAAATGAAATACCACCCCATAAAACCAATTTGTGGTGCTTCCTGCTTTCAAAAAAAGTAAAAGCGAAAGCAAATATCACTCCCAGAACTCCATAGATGGAAGTCAGATTCAACAGGAGTGTTCTGTTTGGTGCTCCTGTAGCCGTTAAATCGCTGATTGGTTGTTGTAAATGGTTATAATCTTTCCATAAAACACCACCAATCACTACATGAAGCATGTAAAAAAGTACGGCTATCGAGCCCGAACTGTGAAATATTTTTTTATAAATAGGTTTCATTACTAAGCAATTTGGAAGCAAAATTAATTAAACAAATAATTAAATCCAACTAATTCTCTTTCATTTAAAACTTAAATCCAACTCCCATATTTCCGAGCAAATTAAACCGATTACCTTTAAATGGATCGAATTCATAACCAGGACCTAAATCCAACTCAAAATAGAGATTTTTTGAAAACAAGATGGTTGTACCTGCAGAAACTCCAACCTGATGTAAATTTTTTCCGCTGAAATTAAGAATACTTTCCTGTGTAAAAAGTCCTTTGTAGGTTGCCGAAACCCGCCAACCAATTTCACACTTTCCATCTTTGGAAGGTTGAATCGGACTAAAATAATACCTTACAGAGCTCGAAAAGTAAGGATTCAAAGGGGTAATTCCGTTGAATGAACTTGTGTTTTGAACGGCATCGTTCAACTTTTCCCAATAAGAAATTCCAATTTCATTGTGCCACGAAATACTTGGACTAAAAAAATATTCCAACCCGTATCCGGCACCAACCAGATTAATTTTTGAAATAGTTTTTGAAGTCTGAGAGAAGCCTGCAACAGCGATTGCCAGCAGGATACTAAACAATAATACTTTCTTTTTCATTCGATCCATTTTTAAATTAAACCTTACTAATTCGTTCTTTTATGAGCGCAAAAGTATATTGAATCGAATTTAAATGAAAAAAAAGAAGATTGAATCAAAGATTTCTAAGCTTGAATGACCTTTATAGGTCGATGAATCGGAGTAGCCAATAAAAAAACAGCCCAATCTGAAATTTGAGATTGAGCGGTTTGAATTTTCTATTCATTGATTTGCAAATAAAAATGTGTGACTATAAAGACAACAGAAGGGTTGAGTCGGCGGAAGCAGGTAAAAAGACCATGCAAGACATGAGGAACGAGGGGTGAGGATTTCTGCCTGCCGTTGATTTGCCTTGCGGAGTTGCCCGTAATAAACTTTCAGGCGAAGCCTGACCGCTGTTTTCAGAGATGTAAAATAATTCTTAAAACAATACTATGAAGTTTTTGTTAAATCAATATCCCATTTCATATTCACCAATAAATCAGCCACAGTTCGATAATATTTTATATTTTTGTTAACTAATTTGTCGGATATATTTTTATTTATTATAAGTTTTAGATTCAAAAACAAGTTATCTAAATCCATATTTTGTGAAGCGGAATATTCAAATGTATCTTTTATTATATTTACTAGTAAATTGTTGAAATTTTCAATTACTTCAATATTTATGTCAGCCCCAAAGGAAGAATCTCCGGTGTCACGTTCGGCAACAACTTCTCTATATTCGGTAATAATATCACCAAAACCAATACCATTCACTTTATTTCCTTTCGGGATGCTATTTATAAATTCAGATGATCTACATGAAAGGAAAAAAACACTTTGATTTGCAAATAGGCTTATGTTTGATTGCTCAAAAAGTTTAATCTTCTCATCGTTTACAGGAGTCCCGTATAAACAATTACTAGCTCCATGGCCTATAAAAATAATTAAATTATTTTGATCTTTAATTGATTCCATTTTTTCACGTACAGATTGAAATAATTCTTCATTATTATTGCTTCTAATCCCCCAAAATGAATCACTTTTACTTAGAGATTCATAAACTGGAAATAGAAAATCTGTAGTTTCATCTTTTGGAAAAATGCAAATGATATTACTCGCCATCCTCTTTATTTATTTCAATTAAATATGCGACAGTCTGTTCAATTAATTCTTGTTGAAAATCTCTACCTTGGGGACTTGACTTTTCAATTTGAGTCGCAATAACTCCAAGCTTCTGTCCTTTAAAATTAGGATAGCATGATTTAAATTTCATATCAGGATAATCTCGTAACTTCTGAACTAAAACTGCTGTTGCAGATTTAGAATTTTTTTTGATTAATTTAATAATGGAACTTGGATATTCAGGTCTTGTAGCAAAATCTAATATTTTATAATCAATTATTTTTATTACTCCTTCAGTTAGTTGTTCCGAAGTAATTTTTGTATGATCTCCCAAAACGGCTTTAATTGCATCAGCAATTTTTCCTGAATACATTATCAAAGGTGTGTTTGGCCGAATAGTACGAATTATTTCAACTATATCTACTCCATTTAAATTTTCGTCGCTTAAGTCAAAATCAGTTGCAATTAAATCAATGTTTAAGTCTTTAACAACATCTTTAATATGTTCGATTAATTTTTCTCTATCAAGATTTTGATTTTCATCTTGAATTTCAGGAATCGCCGTTTTTATAAATAAACAGCTTACATCATACCCATCTTTCTTAAGAGGAGTCTTAATAAGTGATTCAAATTCTTTTTGTTGATCTTTATCATCAATAATTAAACAAGTAGCCATATTTATCTAAATTTTAAACGAAATGTTGCGCCTTTGGAAAAATGTAGTCCATTACCTAAAAACTCTATATCACCATTTAATTCTTTATCCATTGCTTCTTTTATTGTACTTAAGCCGATGCCAGACCCACCACGTCTATTTGTTATACCTGGCTCAAAAATTGATTTGCTATTAAATTTGCCCAAATCGACACCATCTCCATTATCAGAAAAATCAACATAGAGAAAATTGTTTATTTTCTTGAAATCAACAAATATTTTATCAGCATTAGCTTTTTTTGAATTACTAATAAGATTATCAAGGATTACGGATAAATCTAATAATTGTATTTTTCGAATTATTTTTTCATCGAAGGAGTCATTAAATAGTATTTCTTTTATGGAAACTTTGTAATTTGGTAAATATTGTTTTATAAACGATGGTATATCAACCTTAGAATACTCTTTCAAAAGAGTTATGTCAGCTTTAGTGAGTAGGCTACTTAGTTTATTTATTCTTTCAATATGAAATTTGATAGAGTCCAGTTCCTGAATTACTTGTGAAGCTATCGGAGAATTGTAAATTATTTCATTTATTGACTTAGTTGCAGACAATAGTTCGTTCGACGAAATTTGAATTGTATGTAATAAATCTTCTGTTTCTTTAGTAATAGTTCTGGTTGCAACTAAATATTTATATTTATCTTTTTCAATGTCTCTTTCTTGAATTGCTGCAGCTTCATTTGCCTCGGCATTAATCCTTTTTTCTGTTTCTTCTTTCTGTTTCTGTTCAGCTTCTTTTCTCTTAATTTCTTCCTCCCTACGTTTAAGTTCAGCTTCTTTAGCTTGAAATTGAGCTATTTTCTTTGCCTCTTCTTCCGCTTTGCGATCTTCCTCTGCTTTCTTCTTTTCAATCTCAGCCAATCTTGCTTTTTCTTCAGCCTCAATTCGTTTTAGTTCTGCATATCTCGCTTTTTCTTCAGCAATTTCTTTCTCTTTTTGGAGTTCAGCTAGTCTTCTTTTAGCCTCATCAATATTAAATAGAAGTGTGTCATCGTTAGTGTCTTCTGCAATTTTCTCTAAATCGGCAATAAACTGTGGTTTTACTGAATTCGTTTGATTTGGATCAGATAATATATTAGCCAGATCTTTATTGTAATAAAGAACTTCTACATTTTTATCTTTTGTCAATGTTTTTACTAATTGAATAAAATCTATTTTACTTCCAATGCTCGACTGTAAAACATAATTTGGCTCTTCCTCCTCTTTGTCATTTTCAAGTAATTTTTTTCTTTGATTTAACGCATCAATTTCGCTTTTAAAATACTCTCTTCTTATAAAAGCTTCACCCCAAAGAACTCCTGAAACATATCGTTCAAGTCTTCTATGAGCGATTTCAAAAAAAGCAAACAACTGTTTTGCCGTATCAGTAAAAATAAGTCCCCCATCTCTACTCGAGACTTCTTTCAAATCATCTACTTTGTCGGTGGTTACATCAACACGCCCAAATAAATCTCGAGTTCCTAGAAATCGGCTATGCCCTTGTTGTACGCGATAATCTAAGTTCCAGCTATCATCGCTAGCATTTCCAAAAGGTAAAATTCGAAAACCGTTTCTAAAGAGAAATATAGACCCATAATTATGTGGCTCAATTCCCATTAATTTCGTAAAATTCACTTTTGCTGAACGATTTAGATAATATAAATTTATCTTTACATCTTCTAGTTTTAAAAAGTCAGTGTTTTTTTCTTTGATTTTATATATATCAATTCCGCGGTCAATTATAGTGGTTATTATTTCATCTTCAATTAGCTCAACATCTATTTGAGTAGTTTTAAGTTTTAGTATTCCTGAAATACTATTTTTTAGCACTCCATTTACAATTTCACGATCGTGTAAACCAGCCTTAATATCTTTTGAATCTTTTTCTAACTCTCTTGTACAATTAATTTCTATAGAGAAATCAGTTGTTTCGGATAATGGATTAATTAATTTTTCTAGAGAGCGTTTTAAACCTAAAATATGTTGTCTATCCCAGTTTGATTTCAACGATGAGATTTCAAGAATAGTTCCTGTCTGTTTGTTGTTTGGAAACGCTATTAAATCGGTTGTTGAGTTATAGCCAATATTTATTTCAGTAAAGTTATTTCGTTGATCTTTTTCAAATTGAGTCCAATCAACCATGAGCTGCTCAAGCGTTGAAGATTTATTACTTTTAGTAGACAGGTTTAGATGCGAACCTAATCTATCTGAAGATATTCTTCCTATTCCTTTTGCCCCTGCATAGTGTCGTTTTATGCTATCACGATAAGATTCTTGCTTATTCAAACTGTCATCTTCGCTTCCATCTTTTTTGGCCGAAAATCCAAGGAATAACCATTTGTCACGAACATCCGCAAAAGTCATCCCTTTACCATTGTCTGCTATAATAATTATATCTTCATCAAAAGTAATCTCAACTTTAGTTGCATAAGCATCATAAGAATTCTTAACCAATTCAAAAATGGCTATATAGTCATTAGTAATCAAATCCTTTCCAATCAAATCTTTAAGAGATGAGCTTACTCTAAATTGCATTTGTTTTTCCATACTTAGAGCATTTCTTTTAATGCCAATCCGGCTAGTTCTGCAAATAATGGTGGTATTGCGTTTCCAATCTGAGTATATCGCGGTACTTCGACCTTTCTCATCTGTCCTCCTGTTGTGTACTTCTTTTTTATTTCGAACCAGTCCGGAAATGTTTGAATACGAGCATATTCCCTCACTGTCAAAATGCGGGGTTCGGAATAATGAATATAATCATCGGGGTGGGTTGTAAGTGTAGGTGAAACCTGTTTTGAGTCCAATATAGTTATTCCTCGTTTTTTTATATTCCAACGTTCTCTTTCTTTATTTTCAATTCTTTTGCCTTTTATTGGATAATGCTCAATTAAAGCAGAGAATACTTTCACCGTTTCTTCACTATGATGTGCAAAGCTATGACTATCAGGAATAACATCGGTCTGAACATAATCTCCCCTCATTAAATTTTGGAACTTCGAATTTGGTTTTCCATAAAATCCGGAGTTGAAATTTTTTCTGTCTGGTGTTTTTGTTGTGCCGTTTGAAGATAATAAATCCGAAATTGCATCTCCAATGGTAGTACTGTCTTTAATCCCTTTTTCAGCCAAGTATATTGGTTTCAGTTTATCTATTGTCGGTTCAAAGTCAGATGCTTTCCCATTTAAAGATCCAACAAGAATAAAGCGTTTTCTACGCTGCGGCACACCATATTTTGAGAAATCAATTATGTGAGGTTTTACGTTATACCCTAATTCGTTTAGTTTGCTGATTACTATTCTTGAATAAGGAATAGCATCATGCTCACCTTTACTATTAAATGCGTATGTAAATCCTTTTACATTTTCAAAAAGGATTAATGTAGGACGTACTAATTCAATAAATCTAATATAAGAGTATACTAATTGATTACGTATATCTTCTTCAACTCTTTTTCCAGCCATCGAAAATCCCTGACAAGGTGGTCCTCCTGCAACTAAATCAACAGTTCCTCTTAGCCCTTCTAATTCGACAGAATGATTTTCTAACACTTCATTGATGTCGTGATTTGATAGTTTTAGCCAATCAGGCCACTCAAAATGTTTTTTATTGTCTATTAGGTTGAATTTCAGTGTCTCAAATGCAAAAGGACTTTTTTCAATTGCAAATAATCCTTTCCAACCAGCATTGTGAAGACCTAAAGAAAGCCCACCGCAACCGGCAAATAAATCGATATATTTATATGTTTTTGTACTCATATAGGAAAATTTATGCAAATATACAAACAAAGATCAATAAATTAGCACGTTAAAGAACGTTAATTGAGAGTGGCTACTCATATTTCTATAGCTTTTGTTACGCTCATTAGTTGCTTTATTATATGCCTTAGCCATTTTTCAATAATGCTAATCAAGATTTTCGTAAATTGATTGTCTTGTATCCGACCAAATATAAAGTTCCAGTTCATCTCCAATAACTTCCTGAACTTTTTCGCTTTCAGAAAATTCAAATACTTCCTGTTCATTTTCAAAACAACAAGCTAAATTAAAATTGTCGGTCCATTTTAGGCTTGGCATTGTTGTCAGAAATTTGTCTTTGTTGTAATTGGAAATACAAATTTTATGAACAGTTGTGACTGTATTTCCTTTTAAATCCAGTATCATAATGAGTTGTATTAACGTACAAAGAAAAATGAGGAGGCAATATCGAAAGTAGCATCTATATCTGCTTCTTCATTCGAATTGTCTTCATTATTCCGAATAAGATTTTCAATAGGATAGGTCTCCCAACCTGCTGTGAATTCGGTTTTAATACCTAATTCAATCTTTTTTGTTTTTGAGTTTACCGCAAGTACGGTATCAGTTGGGCGTGCATCTTTTTCCTGAAGGTATTCTTCAACAAGATTGCAGAGTGCTTCATTAAAAGCGTCTCTTTCGGTGTAACTGCTGTAGTCAGACATAATATTTTGTTTTAAATGGTTTGCTAATTTTCAATTTGAGTTATTATATCTTATCAATCAATTCAGTTTTTACTAAAGCATATGCTGCATTTATATCATATCGTATGCTCGGCCTTAATAGTGCAGTCATATCTCCAAGAAAAACATTATCGTTCATTTTATCGTCCAGATTAAGCAAGTATTCTCTTGAAGTTTTGTGCTTATTATCGCTAAAGTTCATATACGCTTTATATGCCTCAAGTACTTGTTGCGTATTGACATCTGAATTAGCCAGCGCATAATACAAATCGAATAAGTCACGTCCTTTTTTTCGTTGATAAAGGGCTCTCATTTTTGTTCCAAGTAATTCTTCCAATGAATAGGTATTAATCTCCGATTCACCTGAGAACCATGAATTATCGACTTTCATAGTTACCTTATTCAATCCAAAAACATTAAAATGTTCCCGACAGTTTATCTCTACTTTTAGCCTGGAATTTATGACCGGTTGAATCTCTGTGTCGAATCTATATACTACCGTGTTCATTTTTTCATTTGCCTTCACCGATCTTTTCTGGCCCAGGAAATCAAGTTTTTTGCGAATCTGTTGTAAGATTGGATGAATATTTCCCGGTTTTATTTGAACCAGATCAATGTCTTCGGAATACCGTGCCTGTGGTTTAAAAAACATTTTGTGTAATGCTGTACCACCTCTGAAAGCAAGATTCTCGCGAATAAAATCATCGGAAAATAATTCAATCAATGCCCTTTCGATAACTAAATCCTGTTCTACCTGTGCATTTGTTTTCCACGGTGCATTTTTCTGCCATTCAATAATATGTGCCCTTGGGATCATAAGTCGCTTTCTATTTCTGTATTAATTATTAGATTCCATTTTGTATTTTTCTCACCATTCTTCTCATCCGAAGATCTGAGAAGTACAGTTTTGGGATTTAATTTTGCCAATTTGTTTTCAAAAACTGCTGCCAATTTAGTATTGGCCAACACATTTTCAGCAATAAAACCTGCCCTTTGAAACACACTCAACGGGAAATCATTTTTTACTACTTCCTTCATTTTTGTCAAGTTAATGTTTTCGGATAATTCTTCAAGTATTGACGTTATGCGATTGTATCCTCCGACTGATTGTTCAAAATAAATCAAGTCAAGAAAGGTCAATTCTATATTTGACATTTTAAAGTAACCTGTGTCCGTTTTTTTATCTTCAATTCCAATTAATGGAAAGTTACTTTTCTCAGTGAAATTTATTAAAAAACTTTCATTGCTGATTTTTCGGGGTTTTGGCTTTTCCGAAATAATATAAAATTCCTGTGGCTGTTGGTGTGCTGCACCGTGAAACATAGCTGCACTATATAGCCCAACATAATAGGTTTTATTTAAATACCTCATCAATTCATCAATATAAAATTCGACTGGAATTACTCCCATGTTTCTATATTCATCGGGTATAATGGTGTAAAAACCTCTTCTTATATTGATTATTTCTCCTTTTATTCTAAGCCTATCCAGATCTTTTCTGATATTTTTAATAGACTTGGGAATATTGGCTATCAAGTCTTCTAAAGTAAAAGCATATCTGCCATTGGTTCTGATACTACGAAGAAAATCAGATGTATGTTTTATTGATTCACTCATATTCATTCTCTATAAAAATGTTCAATAAACCCTTTTTGTCGGGGTATATTGCATACAAAAATACAATAAAAATTTAATATGGATATAAAAAAAGGCATTTTTTTTTGTTATTTCAAAAAAATATTTGTTTGTCTTTTTGAGCTTTGATTTGAGTACGGCAATAATGTAATCGGCAATGTTTGAGCCGTTCGGAACTTTGAGCTTCTTGTGTGGCAATATCTTCTAAGACATATATAATGACCTAATGTAATTTCTTCCTGGTTACCTATTGAAGTAATTTTTTGCGATAAATACCATTTTCCGGTACTTTACGCAAAAAATAGATCTGTTTTTTGATATTCTAATTATTCTGCATAAAAATATTTATTATCTTTGCGCCTGTTTTTTTAATAACCTTAAACATGTATCGTAAAAAGTATGTGGAAAAACAGTAAGTTTGAATTAATATTTCTGGCTGAGCTGGTTCTAATATTTCAGATTACATTGCCTTACGAATACCTTCACTTCCATTGCAACCATACTGGACCAGGTACAACCGAAAAACATGGTGATTCACCCAATGAAGCTAATAGACACTGTCATGCTCCACGTAATCTGATTCACATAAAAACCAAGTCATTCTCTTCAAACCTGAAAAGTTTAAATACTAGTTTTTTGTTTGTAATTCTATTTGCAACTATCTCCAAAATACAAACTAACGTTCTATTTGCCAATTTTTCAATTCATGATAGTGATATTCTAAAACAATATCATTCCACCAGACTATCATTTAGAGGGCCTCCTGCCGTAGTTTAATTTCTTCTAATTACTTATTTTGTTTTAATTTGGCAGTAATGTCAGATTCTTGTTTGTGTTATAAACTGGCAGAAAATTCCCGTCCAGGCGGGACAAGCTAAATGTGCAATAAATTTTTTATATACTTATGAATCAAATTATAACTGAACTCAATATAGAACTCGATTCACAATTAAAAACTATTGATCGGGAGACAGTCAAAATTATAGAAAAATCAAAAAAGTCTTTTGAGTGCGTAACCGATTTTTTGAAACAACTTAAGGAATTTGTTTTGGGATATACATTTTGCAATGAGCAAGAAGAGATTCTTTTCTTTAAAAAACAGAAGCCTGAAATATACAGTAAATCAATTTACTTTAAGAAAGTTGCTGAAATTGAAAGCCGTCGGCCAATTGGTTGCCCTGAAGATATAGAAAGCTATTTAAAAGTTGAATTAAAAAGGCTGACAGGTTTCTTCAATGAGCACAAAGATTTCTATGAATACTATCGAACGGATTCAACTCATTTAGATGACTTATACTTTCTCCGGAAGAAAAATGATCTGAAACAAAAAATGAAAGGTGCCGATATGGATGAAAATTTCACTACCGGCCATGATTACACTGTTGCAAAAATAATTGCATTTACCAGACTCGAAGTTTATTTGAACAAAGAGTTGGATAATATTCGATTCAATTCCAATAATCCACATGTGGAAGACCTTGGGATTTTGGAAAAATTCAGATGGACCGGAAGCAAAATTTCATTAATTGAACTTATCTATGCGCTTTCTAATAGTGGAGTCTTAAATGACGGTAATTGTAAGATTAATGAACTCACAGAACTTTTCGAACAAATGTTTCATTTCCCTATAGACGACATTTATCGTGGTTTTCAAGATATTAGGGGGCGTAAAAAGAATAAAACTATTTTTTTAGATATACTCAGAGATGCATTAAACCGAAAAATCAATGAAGATTGCGAATAGATTTTATAATTTAACACAAATATTTTGCCCAACTAGGGAGAACCTTGGGAAATCAATCCATTAAAAACCACCAATTTTGCCGGAAATTAATTCATAACCAATGAGTCTTTATCCTGATAGTTATATCGGGGAGGCTCATGGTTCTAAAATCTAACAACATGGCAGAATTTAAAACCGCATTTCAAAAAATGCTAAACCACGAAGGTGGTTACGTGAACGATCCTGACGATCAGGGAGGTGAAACTTACAAAGGGATTTCCCGTACAATGCACATCCATTGGCCCGGGTGGGCTATTATCGACATGTATAAAAACAAGTCTGGTTTTCCCGCAACACTCGACAAGGATGTCGAATTACAGATTGAAATAGAACAATTCTATCGGACTAATTTTTGGTCACCTCTAAATGCAGAGCATATATCAAATCAAACTATTGCTAATTCCATTTTTGACTTTAGCGTAAATGCCGGAATAATAACCAGCGTGCGGTTGGCCCAATCTATCGTAGGAGTTAAAGCTGATGGAATTATCGGAGAGCTGACACTCAAGAAACTTAACTCGTTGGACTTTGGGTATTTTCTACCGGCTTTCACTGTTGCTAAAATAGCTCACTATATTTCCATTATCAAAAAACGTCCAACCAATAAAAAGTTTTTATATGGTTGGGTAATACGGGCGTTGGAATTTAATGAATAGACCCCTAGCCCCTAAAGGGGAACTGAAATACTATCAACTTTTAACTACTAATTATTGTTGGGGCTAGCCCCAAACGCTACTTCATTTTTTGGCTTGACCCAAAAAACGAAGCAAAAAAAGTCAAGACTGCGCCCGCTTCACTCGAAAAATTAGTCGTTTGTAGTCTGAAAACTTTTAAACTCGCCCCGCCGAAATACTTCGGGACTCAAACAGAAAAGTTTTCTACGCCTACTTCACTCCATTTTTCGGCTCACCGGACGAGGTCGGTCGTTTACCAGCGTTTTAGCAATTAATAAGGTGTCAAATAGATACTGATTATATTCAATTATTTTTTTACTATCAACTTTTCACTACTAACTAAAAATATATGCCAGCACAAATTATAACTTCAGACGACCTACGTGAATTTAAACTGGAACTCCTGGATGAAATACGGGACATTATTCGCGAACAAAAAAGCAACACTACAAAACAATGGTTGAAATCAGTTGAAGTTCGTCGGCTGCTGAATATCTCGCCGGGAACTCTTCAAAATCTTCGAATAAACGGCACGTTACCCTTCACAAAGATAGGTGGAACGAATTATTACAATGCCACTGATATTGAAACCTTGTTATCGCAAAACATCAAAAAGAAAACACGATGAACTATATTCTTCAGCTAAGCGGATTTTTTCAACGTGTTGCGGCTGATGATCGACTTAATCCAACACATGTTAGCTTGTACATGGCTATCTTTCAGTATTGGAATGCAGAACGTTTTCAAAATCCCGTATCAATTTCCAGACAGGAGCTTATGCGTATCAGTAAAATTTCGGCAAAAGCAACTTATCATAAGTGCATAAAGGACTTGCATACGTTTGGTTATATTCAGTATTTGCCTTCGTTCAATCCATTCAAAGGAAGTTTAGTTTACCTGTTCGATATGCAGTCTAGTACCAGACTAATTTCTGACCCAGACCGTACTAATATCGAAACAAGCATTGAACAAGCATTAGTACCTTATATAAACAATATAAACATACTAAAAGAAAACATAGAGAGTGAAGAAACCCAACCAAAAAATGATATAGTTTTGAAAGTTTCAAAAAACAGGGTAAAAGTCGTTGAGATAAACGGGGAGAAAGTGCCGCCGAAAAACCGGGCTAAAAAAAGTACTCCGGCATCAAATGAATTTCCTCCGGCTCTTGAGGAAATAAGTAACTACTTCCTGAAACAAAACAGCTCTGAAGTTGAGGCGCAAAAATTTTTCAATCACTTTCAAAGTAATGGGTGGAAAGTGGGCGGCAAAGCTCCCATGAAAGATTGGCAAGCGGCTGCCGGAAATTGGATCCTAAATATTCCGAAGTTTAGACCGCAACCGCAACTTGTAGTTCAAAAGCAACCGGTACCAGGAAATCTCAACGCTACAACCGGAAAAAATTATTCTGAACCTTTATAAAATGGAAAGTAACCTGTCTATTATTCAGACCAGAGGTAAAGAGATTTTCGGTGAGCACTTTTGTATTTATCCTGAAGATGTCGAAGTAGTTCAAAAATTGTTTACCTGGTTTTTGCAAGATGAACAACTGGCCAAAAATTACAATATCAACCTGCACAAAGGAATATTATTGACCGGTCCGATTGGTTGCGGCAAAACAAGCCTGATGTCACTTATGCGTCTGCTTGTACCGCAACCGCAACGCTTTGGAATCAAATCATGTCGGGAGATAACTTTTGATTTTATCAGAGATGGCTATGAAGTCATACAACGGTACGGAAGCCATTCTTATACAAATACTTCAGCTCAACCACAGCCTCACACTTTTTGCTTTGACGATCTTGGAGCAGAGAGTACTTTCAAATACTACGGGAATCAGTGTAATGTTATGGGTGAAATTCTGCTTTCCCGGTATGACCATTTTATCAGCAATCACATGCTCACCCATGCCACCACCAATCTTTCAGCTTCAGAGCTCGAAGAATATTATGGAAATCGTGTTCGTTCCAGGATGCGTGAAATGTTTAATCTGATTGCATTTGACAGTGGGGCGAAGGATAAGAGGAAGTGATATTGAAGGTTATAAGAAGGTTACAGGATTAAGATCCTGTAGCCTTCTTTATTACCATTTGCGTTCCATTTCCAAACATATCTTTCAAAGCTTTCATATCATCACTCACTTTCAAATCAAGAATTTTGGCATAATGCTGTGTTGTATGCAGATTTTTATGTCCAAGCATTTTTGATACGCTTTCGATGGGAACACCATTTGTGAGTGTGACCGTAGTGGCAAAAGTATGACGCGCAATGTGGAAGGTCAATTCTTTATGAATGCCGCAAAGGTCAGCAATTTCTTTTAAATATGAATTCATCTTTTGATTGCTCAGAATAGGCAATAAACGCTCTTGATTTACTGCTTGAGGGTGGTTGCGGTATTTCTCAAGAATAGCAGACGAAACAGGTAATAATGGAATGTTAGAACGAGTATCTGTTTTTGTTCGGTTAATGAAAATCCAACGTTCACCATCAACACCTAAACCAACATTGTTTTGTTTTAGCTTCTTTACATCAGCATAAGCTAAACCGGTAAAGCAACTGAACAGGAAAATATCTTTTACCTGATTAAGACGCTCTGTTGCAAATTCTTTATTAAACATGGTTTCAATTTCATCCTGAGATAAAAATGCCCTTTCAACTTCAACCATCCTACTTTTGTAATTTATAAACGGATTACGATCAAGCCAGCCGTTGGCTATACAGATACGGATAATCTTACCAAAATTCTTGATATACTTCACGGTGGTATTTTGACAGCAATTGCATTTGGTCTTTAAATAAAATTCATAGCTGGTAATAAATTCATGATCTATCTTGCGGATATCAATATCGGAAACTTTGTATTTCCATTTGATAAAGTCAACCGTGTGTTTAAGTGAAGTCTCATAGCGAACATGTGTTGCGGCTGCAAAATCTTTTCCAACTAAAGCTTTGACTTCAGCATTGTGTTGTTCGAAAATGGCGATAAGCATGTGACTGCGTTTTTCAATGCCTAAAATTTTATTTCGCATGTTTTCAGCATTGACTAAATCATCATTCCGGATCAGCTGTTGCTGATATTCGTAAACTTTGGCTTTGAGTGCGTCTAAGTAGCTATTAGTTGCTTTTGATTCAGCAGTTGTGCCTTTCATGCAGCTACCTTCAACAGACCATTTGTCGGGATGTGTGAATCGTTTTGTGCTTAACTCGATACGTTCTCCGTCAACTGTCACTCGTAGATAGATGGGAATTAAACCGTTAGTGTTTGTTTTTGCTCTCTTTGCGTAAAAGAGAATGGAAAGTTTTGTGTTCATTGTGGTAACCTTTAAAAGTGTTCAAAATTACATTTTCTTTGATTTCCCTACAAGATGTTCAAAGATTGAACTGCTTGATTATAAATGCTTTTCGAACAAATTCGGGTACCCGAAACTTTTTTTTCTTTGGGTACCCGAATGGGTCTCCTAAAGATTGATATTTATTGAATATTTTGGATATATCCAAAAATAAAAAAGCCCGTAAATCATTGATTTTGCGGGCTTTTACTCTAAATTGAAATGTTATTGGCGGAGAGAAAGGGATTCGAACCCCCGGTACCCTTTTGGAGTACACACGCTTTCCAAGCGTGCCTCTTAAACCACTCGAGCATCTCTCCGTTTTTTATTTGGAGTGCAAATGTATATAAATAAACTGAGAAATAAAAATGAAGTTTGATAAATTAAATGCCAAACAATGACTTCGCATTCTGTGTTGTTTGTTGATCAATTTCTTCCGTCGAGCAGTTGTAAACTTCGGCTAGTTTCGCACAAACAAGACTCACATATGCACTTTCGTTACGTTTGCCTCGATGAGGTGTAGGTGTCAGATAGGGTGAATCGGTTTCGAGCAGAATATGTTTCATCTCAATATTTGCCACAACAGCTGCCAACCCCGAATTCTTAAAGGTAACAATTCCATTGATGCCGAACATAAATCCACCAAAGTCGAGGATTTCATGCGCCTCGGGAAGCGAGCCTGTAAAACTATGAAAAACGCCTGTCAATCCTGAGTTTTTATATGGAGCAAGCGCATCCATTGTTTCGCGAAATGAATCACGAACATGAATGATCACCGGTAACTTATATTCCAATGCCCAATCAATTTGCTGCCGGAAGGCGATGATCTGCTCGTTCAGAAAGGCTTTATCCCAATATAAATCGACGCCTATTTCGCCGACGGCTATCCATTTCCTTATTTCGAGTTCGGATTTTATCAAAGCAAGCTCTTCTCTGTAATCTTGTTTCACACTAGTTGGGTGCAAACCTATGGCTGCATGGCAAAAGTCAGGAAACTGGGATTCTAACGACAACATTTGCGGTAACGTGAAGCTATCGCAGTTGGGAAGAATGATGTGTTGAACACCTGCTTCTTTAGCCCGTTGAACCGTTTCGGCACGATCGGTATCAAAATCTTCGGAATAAATATGTGAATGAGTGTCGATCATTTGTTGGTTGAAAGGTGAAACATGATGTAAAATAAGACCCGTTCATTGTTTGGATTTGAAAACTTTCAGCCCGCTTTCTAAATAACCTGCAAACGATGTTGGGTTGTAATCGGCACCCTGAGGCTGTACCAATAAGTTACCGCTTGTATCCAACAGAACGTAGAACGGTTGCGAATTGGCATTGAAACGTGAAGCTTGAAAGTCACTCCATTTATTACCAATGGTCTCTATTTTCTTTCTGCTGTATTTTGATACCGTTTGTTCGGCGGTTGCCAAATCGGTCTTGTCGTCAACATACAATTGAATCACCACATAGTCATTTGCCAGACATGCCAGCACTTCTTTATCCGGCCAAACCGACGCTTCCATTTTTCTACAGTTTACACAGGCATGACCTGTAAAGTCGATAAATACAGGCTTGTTTACTTTTTTAGCATAAGCTAATCCTTCATCATAATCGTAAAATACATCCAATCCTAGTGGTGCATGAAAAATATCACCGTATTTGTGTGTTCCGGAATTATGAGTTGCAACCGGTTCACTGCCAGCTGTCATAACAAAATCCTGTGTACTCATTGGAGGCAAAAACGCTGCTATTGATTTAAGGGGTGCACCCCAAAGTCCGGGAATCATATACATGGTAAACGACAAGGTAATTATGGCCAACACCAACTGGGGTGTGGACACGTGTTTTACATCACTGTCGTTCGGTAATTTGAGTTTTCCCAACAAATAAAATCCCATAAGAGCCGAAATTACGATCCACAGCGAAAGGAATATTTCGCGGTCGAACCAGTTCCAGTGATAAGCCAGATCGACATTGGAGAGGAACTTGAACGAAAAAGCCAATTCCAAAAAGCCTAACACCACCTTCACACTATTCAACCAACCACCCGATTTCGGCACAGCTTTCATCCATGACGGGAACATAGCAAACAGGACGAACGGTATGGCTAATGCGATAGCAAATCCCAGCATCCCGATAGCCGGTCCGAGCAATTGACCCATGGTGGCTGCTTGTACAAGCAAAGTGCCGATAATGGGACCGGTACACGAAAACGACACCAGAGCTAACGTGGCAGCCATGAAAAACAATCCCAGTAAACCACCTTTGTCGGATTTATTATCCATTTTGTTGACCCACGAAGCCGGCAAAACCAACTCAAAAGCGCCCAAAAATGACAACGCAAAAACGACAAGCAACACGAAAAAGAAGAAATTAAATATACCATTGGTTGAAAGTACGTTCAACGCATCGGCTCCAAAAATAACAGTGATAAGCAGTCCTAAAACCACGTAAATAAAAACGATTGACAGACCGTAAATCAATGCATTACGAACTCCTTTCTGTTTGGAAACTTCCTTTTTTGTAAAAAAACTTACTGTAAGAGGCACCATTGGAAATATACATGGCATAATAAAAGCCGCGAAACCTCCCAATATGCCCAGAATAAAAATAGCCCATAAGGATTTTGTTTCGGTCGGGGCGGGAGTAATCGGCACAACTTGGGAAGAAACTACCACAGTAGTAGCGGGTTTCTCTGAATCGGGTTTCAAATCGGGAATCGAGCCAGTAACTGGAGGTGTAGCGGATGAGGATGGGACGTCGACAGCTACGGCTTTCGGGTTCTTCAGATTAAACGAAAAATCGACATCCGTGGGAGGGAGGCACTGACTATCGTCGCACGCCATGAAACGAACCGCTCCTTTGAATACCGCTGTAGCCGATTTGAGTTT
>Ga0302286_10000247_pt1 | contig 44681 bp, 40 predicted proteins | sample III_Fen_E2_3_FD_198765 | JGI IMG/M metagenome (GOLD analysis project Ga0302286, IMG submission 198765) | Peat permafrost microbial communities from Stordalen Mire near Abisko, Sweden - III_Fen_E2_3 | ecosystem: Environmental > Terrestrial > Soil > Wetlands > Permafrost | place: Sweden: Abisko...
CTTTGCGTCAGAATGTCAGTAACATTTTTCGTGATTTTTAATCACCTAAAGTTGTACACTTTCAATCAGAATCGTTGTACACTTTGAATCAGATTGGTTGTACACTTTGTACCAGAATACTCATTAACTACGTCAAACTAAACACTCTTAGCGATGAATACTTTGTTAATTGGTCAGACGACCAAGGAGTAACACTTGAAATAAAATATAATAACGGTCAGAAGAAAAAGATCATTGACTATGGTGGAATTGGCTCTTTCGGACTTGAACATTTATATAAACAACTCTTTGCGTTGCGAAAAACACAGAAATGGAAATAAAAGTATGCCCATAAAACATAGGACTTCGTGTGGTCGGAACGACCCAACATGAAGTCTCGGTTGCACTACATCCCGACTGCGATTTAGAAAAGGGGGAAAATAAATGAGTTTTATGTTCTATGGAGTTATCATGTGTTTTTTTGAGTTTCCGAATGACTCATTTGAGGGAAGGAAGAAGTTTTAAACTCTAATTGAGGAATAATCCTATAACTAAATTGAATTATTGGTTTACAAATTAACTGAAAACATTCGGTTTTACAGTATTTTGGTGATTTAATTCAACAGTATTCCTTATCCTCCTTTATTGTTATATGATTAAATATACCGGTACACAACTCTAAACACCTGCTCCCCTTTAATGCCTCACAGAATAAGTGGGGCATTTTTATGCAATTATGTTATCAGAATCATTGAAACGTTTGCCTATTTTTGAGAATTTCGAATAGAAATCCGATACACTAAAGCAAAGTAGTACACTCAAATGACAGGAATAAATCCCTATTCTCCCCTACCCTATGACTCTATAAAAATCTTTTCAACAAATTGAAAATATATTAAAAAAACATATCGATCCTATAAAAAAATGTTTTTATCTTTGACGCTTAATTTAATTAAAAATGTATCAACGAAACTTATTGACAGGATGTATATTTGCTGTATAACACACATCATATTCATTATTGGCTGATATGCATTTCACAGTCCCGATAGCTTTTGGGATCGCTCCCGTATTCATTTGTCACTGAGAGACAGTGAAGGCACCCGCAAATGGGACATACCGAGTATCGGGTACCGGCAAATGCACATAGCCTCAGTCGTTAGCAGTTATAGCAGGAATAAAAAGATAAAGACGATTTATGATTTCAACTAAGACTGAAAATTAGGAGCAATTGTAGGTTTGCTCGGATGAATTTTGAACAACGAAAAGGAGCACAATGTTAGTCAATATATAAAAAAACGACATATGGAACTTTATTATCATTGCAAAATTTGCAACACACAAAATTTCTTCAAAACAGACAATTCAAAACCTTCAGTCAATATTGATGGGCTTGAGTTTTCTTGTGACAAATGTAATACAAGATATAAAATTAGCGTAAAACCTTTATCTAAAAATCGCGATGACGATGATAGTAATGAAAAGGGACAATTCCAAGACCAAGTTGATGAAACTGAAATAATTTGGAAAGTTCCAGATCCAGGTGATTATGAGTCACCTCAAAATTTTGGAATAGATCTATTGAGTAATAAACTCAATAGAGGTTTAAATTTTAGAAGTAAAATTTAATAAAAATGTAATGGTATAGCATGCAAGACTTTGTCGGAATAATAAATTAAACGTTTAAATAAAAAAAGAATATGAACAAAGAAGAATATCTCAAATTACTTAAGGAACAATCTGAGGCTAATTCTAAAACTATGTCAGATACTGCAAGGGCAATAGGCTTTGCAATAATCGGTTTTACTTTAATTATTCATTCCAACACTAAAAATATTACATTGACTTATATATTTCTATCATTACTTATCGTGTTTTTTATTATTGATTTCACTCAGTATTTATACATGTGGCGAGCTAGCAAAAAATTATTTTTAAAAGTCAAAGCTGGTAAAATAGAAAGTGATAAAGCTGATAGTTCAGACAAAAAGAATAAAAAAGTAACAACGATATTGATATTCACAAAATTGATGTTTCTTGGTGTTTCATTGTCAATTCTTGGATATGTAATTATTATGGACATTATAAGATAAGCGGTGGCTGAGACAGTCCTAAAAAAAATAATACAACTTAACTTTATGACAGATAAACTCTATCTACTGACTGGTAAGTGAAACGAACAGACTTGCAGCATTTAAAACGACTGAAAAAACAAAGTTATAATCCGCTAACACGCCTATATTCATTGGCTGGCTGATGTGCATTCCGGCAGTTTTGCTCCCGCATTCACTTTGTTGTTTCACGACAGTGAACGCTCCCGCATCCTCGATAGCTATCGGGACGCCAAATGCCCATAGCCTCGGTCGTTAGGGGCAAGTGAAAAAAAAATAGAACAATGAAATTGACATTTATTAGTTGTGAAAATTATGAAACAAACTTATAAAACTTATAAATATGAAGAAACTATTATTTATTGTTTTTGTCTTGGTGACATCAACAAGTTGTGACAAAAATGACGTTGAAAACTCTACATTAAATGGAGTTTGGATAGAAACAATTCATAAAACAGACACATTGGTTTTTGACAATCAGCATACAGGTTTTATTTTAAATCGAGGAACTGAAATAAGAAATGGTTATTTATTGCCTAAATACCTTTCAGGTCCTTATATGTATGAAATTGAAAATGATAGTATTTCATTACGTTGGGGAGCTTCAAGTTCTTCTTATGCAAATAAATATTATTTTAAATTAGACTCAAAAAACAAGGAAATTAAAATCGGAAATTTTTTTGTTGACAGTATTAACACCGGTGTAATATTGACTTTTACAAAGGTTCATTAAGCAACTCAACATTTAAATATGAAAAATTGAGTTCTATGAAAATTGCAAATAGAATTACTTATCATTTAGACAGATTTATTGACATTTTGACAACTATATAAAAGAAAACACCTAGCCCATAACACACATTATGTTCATTGGCTGGCTGACGTGCATTCCGGCAGTTTTGCTTCCTGCATTCACTTTGTGGTTACACGACAGAGAATGCTCATGCATCCTCGATAGCTATCGGGACGCCAAATGCGCATAGCCTTGATCGTTATGGGCAAGGCTAAAAAAAAATAAAAAATCTCAATAACTTATGGCAAATCTAAGGCAGAATGAATTTTTAATACTGGAGAAGCAATTTGCAATGGAGAAAGGCTACGTTTTAGATTTTTCAAATCCGTCCTTTCAGCAATTTGTGTATAATGTTTGTGGACTAGACATTTACAATTCTAAATATGATATTCGAGGAGACTCAAAAGCTAAAAGACTTCGCGCATTTTGGCAAATAGAGACTGACATTATTGTAGGAAAACTGATAAATGAAATGCTAGCATATTGGAAGACAAGCCGAAGGGTTAACAACATAGAAATTAAAAAAGAAGAAGCGATAATATTCAATGACTGCCTTATAATTGCAAACAGATTGCGTGGGGTATCAAATAAAACGACTTCAAATAAAGACTCAGAAACAACAAAAGATGAGTTTTTAAAAAGAGAATACAAAGACATAAATCTCGACAATCTTGACATTGATGCTCCTGTGGCTGAAATTCTAATGAGCAGATTATTTGAAATTCAGAAAAACATAAAAAGTGAATCAGCATTATCTGCTGTTATTCTGTGTGGTAGTGTTTTAGAAGGACTATTGTTAGGTTTAGCAATTAAAAATATTAATGAGTTTAATCAATCGACAGCTAGTCCAAAGAATAGAGAAACGGGTAAAGTGCTACCTTTTCAGGACTGGACATTAAGTAGTCTAATAGATGTTACACATAACATAGGTTTTATCGGTCTTGACGTAAAGAAATTTAGCCATTCTCTCAGAGATTTTAGAAATTATATTCACCCTTATCAACAAATGAGTAGTGGCTTTACGCCAGACATTGACACAGCAAAAATATCGTGGCAAGTTTTGCAAGCCGCTATTAGTGATTTAACTAGAATGAAAAAGCCCTAGTCTATAACACACGTCTATGTTAATTGGCTGGCTGACGTGCATTCCGGCAGTTTTGCTCTCACAATCACCTAATCTGATGGCGACAGTGAATGCTCACGCAAACCGCAGGAGCGCATATTCTCGGTCGTTAACTGCTATAAAAAAAAATAAAATGGAACAACATTTCAACTCTTCAGATTATATAAATCACTTAGCGAATGAATTAATTCGTAATTTTTCATATGCTAGTTTTGCTACAACCCCAGTATTGGTCGGAACAGCTAGAGAAAAAGAAGTAATACGAAAGTTAGAGCTACTGCTACCTAAATTTGTTGGTGTTGGATCTGGCTGCATAATTGACAGCTTTGGCAATACAAGTAAACAAATGGATATAGTATTATATGAGAAAGATTATTGCCCTGTTTTTTGTATAAATGAGTCACCAGAGACTACGTATTATCCTTGTGAAGGAGTTATTGCTGTAGGTGAAGTTAAAAGTGTTTTAAATACGAAAGAATTATCGGATATTTTCTCTAAAATGAAATCTGTAAAGCTTTTGAAAAGATACTCACAACCATGTCAAGGTGGAATAAGAGGGACATATTATTCATATAGAAGTTTTGGTAGCAGAACAAGTTTTGAGGGTGCAGTTGATGAGGATTATGATCAACTGAATAAATCAACAGACCAAATTTTCTGCTTTGCATTATGTGGGGAGTTGGAAATTTCAACTAAAACTTTAGCAGATAGATTTGAGACAGAGTTAAAACAGATAGGTAACATGAATGAGGTGAATTTTATTTCAATCCTAAATTATGGTATAGTCGCATATTATAACCAAGAAAAGAATAACTTAACAACAAATTTTAAAGATGGAGGTGCTTTTTTTATCTCACAGAAAAGAGAGAACAATTTCGAATATCTACTGACAACTTTAAACAATATAATACATATTACTAGAACGGTTGACACGAAAACTTTTAATAGATATATTACATCAAACAGCAACCTGTTAGTTGAAATCGGAAGAAAAGTTAACATCAGCTAATATATAGACTTTCGTGCGGTCTGAAAGACCCATGATGAAAGGCAGGTTGTACTTAATTCCCAGTTGCAGGAAATTCATTCAACGAGTTTTAAGATTAAAAATGGTTCTATGGAAATAAACAGTATATCACACTCTCCCTCTATACAAGGTTGAGGAAGAAGTAAGACACAGGCAGGCTGATGTGTACTTAACAGGTTTTCTCCAGCATTCACCTTGTCGTTTCACGACAGCGAATGCTCGCGCAAACCGCAGGTGCACAAAGCCTCGGTCGTTAGGGGCAACAATAAAAATGAAAAAAAAGACTAAATTGTAAAATCATGTTTGACTTTTTGAAGAGAATTTTTATAGCAAAATCTGACAACTCAACAGACAAAGTTATTGAGATAGCTAAAGCAGAGTTTATTCCGAAAACAAAACCGGAAACTGAAAAAGTTGAAGAAAAAGAGAAGAAGGTTGAAGAAAAAACAACTAATCATTTCTATGACATAGAACAGGATTTTGAAGACTATGATTATTTGTCTCCTTCCGAAGCTCGAAAAGAAATGAAAGATAGAAAAGAAGGTGGCGAGTGGTTAGATTTTGAAGAATATGGTGGCTATATGAATGCAATTTATGCAGGAAAAGACGACACTTATATCGAGAAAATTGAGAGTATGACACCACAACAAATTGAAAAGTGGTTTTCTAAACGAATTGAAAATGGACAATGGAATACGACAGCTATTTTTGAAGCAGTTGCCGAAAAATTAAAACCTTACCATGAAGAATATCTATTGAAAGAGATGGATACTGTTACAAAAGGAAGAATTGAGGGCTGGGTAAACGCACGGAAGAAAGAAGGATACTTTTTTAGTGATTTAGCTTATTCAATAGCCGATAAAATTTATAGTGGTGAGATTGAAAATCGAAAAACTAAAAGTCGCAAAAAGAAAGTTAAAAAACAAATCGAGAATTCTACTGACGCTTTATAATTTACACGAAAACAAGAAAATGCTGCCGCTAATACTTAGGCTTCCCGCGGTCGGAACGACCCAGCATGAAGTCTCAGTTGCACTACATCCCGACTGCGATTTAGAAAGGGGGAGAAATAAAAGAGTTTGTTTTCTATGGAGTTTATCAGGTGTTTTTTGGAGTTTCCGAATGACTCATTTGAGGGACGGAAGAAGTTTTAAACTCTAATTGAGGAATAATCCTATAACTAAATTGAATTATTGGTTTACAAATCAACTGAAAGCGTTCAGTTTGACATGATTTTGCAGAGTTTATGTAATACAAATTCGAACTCACTATTAGAAGGATAGCTGACAAACAGGAAGAACTGGAAATTCCACTATTGGACTTTAAAAGCATAGAAGGTATATCCTTGTATTTAGAACCCTACATACGGGGTTGGATAAAATCTACTACGACAAGTTCAGGATAACGGAATTTAATCCTGTCTTTCTATTACTACAGCAACGATTAGTATGGTGAGCACGAAAACGGTACAAGTGTTACAAAACCAATATAAACAAAGCTTATCGCTGGATGGACAGAGTGAAGAAGCAATTTCCCAACCTGTTTTACCAATGGAGATATGGATTTGCATAATGAAAATAATGAAACGTACTGATTTGCACAACTAGAGCCGTGTGATGGGAGACTATCAAGCACGGTTCTGTGAGAGGCTTAGGGTGAAACTCCCTTTGCCTACTCGACGCCTCGGTTTTTATCGGCATATTAGAAAAAAAGAAATGAGACACTTATTCTTGACAATAATAGTAATTCTTTTTGCGACTTTTTGCATTGCTACTAAAGAAAAAGACAATAGACAAACTCTTTTGTCTGACACTACATTCGTTGACTTTAAGCCAAATCGAGTCGTAAAAACAGAACAATTTTTAAATGTAGATAGCCTTAATCAAAAAATAACAAAAATCGAATATTACCATGACAGTATAAAAGTCCGCGAAACCTACCGCAATTATATGACTTCTGAGTATGATGGAGCAGTCAATGGAGACTATTATTATTATTACAATAAGAACAAAAGGTTAATACGTAGAGATCTTATCGAACAACCATCATGTGACACTGTGAGACAAAACTATAGATATCCCAACAACCAAAGTTGCAATATAACTGTATTTGATTGTCGTAGAAGATTAAAAGCTAATATGCCACATGGAGATTTGATTACTGAAGGCGACAAAACGACGGAACGAATATGGCTGTACGATAGAACATGGACAAACACATATAATGAAAAAAATAAACTTATTGAATATTACGAACCAATAAAGGACAAATCATACTCAGCTCAAAATCGTTACACCTATAAATATGAGAATGACAAATTGATTGAGGAAAATTCATTTTTAAATGACACAACACTCTATTATACAGAGAAGTTTGAATACAAGGACAACGAAGTATCCATGAATCATGTCAACCGTAATTTAGAAAAAGACAATAAATGGATTTTGCCTTTCTATTCCGAAATATTAAAACTTGACAAAAATCGTAACATAGTATTGATTGAAAAATATGACAACAAAAGGACTTTAATGAGGAAGTATATTAATCTTTACGACAAAAATAACAGACTAATTAAAATGAAGTGTTTTGATGGAAACAACAAGCTTAGAGTGACTCATAATTTACATTACGAGACTTTGCACTAACAACGTAAAACAAAAATACGACCGCTTAACACGCGCCTCGTAAATTGGATGGCTGACATGCACTTAGCAGCATTTGCTGGAGCATTCACTTTGTCCGTCAGCTGACGGACAGCAAATGCTCCGGCAAATGGAATATGCCGGGTATCGGGTATGACAAATGCACATAATTCGGTCGTTATGGGCAAGCTGCATATGATTGTTTTTATAAGTAGATAAATGTAACAGTTGTTTGTATAAACAAGAGATAAAAGTTAAAAAATGTTGAATCAGTAAAGACTGAAAAAAAAATTGAAAACGTAATATGGAATTTTTAGGAAAAAGCTTTAGCACAGGAAAAATTGACAAATTTAAAATTATGGAGGGGTATACTTTGGAAAATACATTAAATCAACAATCAATTTATAAATCAGTTTTTCTGCATCTGTTTCCAGGAATAGTATTCACCGGAATATTATTTCTTACATGTATTTTTATAACAGACGTAACTATCCCAAGGGCTTTAATTTTTTATGTTTTAGCCTTACTGATATTAGTACCCATGTTTATTATAATCATAAAGATTAATGAAAGGGAGAAAGGTACAAGAAAGCATTTTTATGATTACATTGGGTATTTAGAAAAAATATCAGTATGGAAAGTATTGGTAATGGTTTTGCTTGCATCATTATGGGCAGTGGTAATATTTGTTTTGGGGAAGCCATTAAATTCATTTTTTCAAACGCACTTATTTTCTTGGATGGGGAATAAATTTAATATATCCGACTATTTAATAAATCCTCAAAATTATTCTAAAAGTATTCTTATTATTACTTGGTTTGTTGGGCTATTTTCGACCTCAATAATAGTCCCGATATTTGAAGAAATTTATTTTAGAGGTTATTTGTTACCCCGAATTGATAGATATAAAATATTCGCCCCAGTAATAGGGACTATTCTATTTTGTCTATATCACTTTTTTTCTCCTTGGATGTTTTTGGTAAGAGTTATTGCAAGTATGCCTATGATATACTTGGTATGGAAGTATAAAAACATACATATTGGAATTGTGTGTCATGTTTTATTGAATCTCCTTGGAGACACAATAGCTTCAATTCCAATAATATTTAAATGAATATAGTGATATTGTTGACTTAATCATTAGCTTGTCTATATTTTTTAAGAGTTTGGTAAGAATAATACAGAAAGACAAGACTAACAAATCAATGATATTTAATATATAGGTTTTTTTAATAAGAGGTAAATAGCAATTTTTCAAACACTTAATACATAAACTTTCGTATGGTTTGAAAGACCCGGCATGAAAGGCAGGTTGAACTTAATTCCCAGAAGCAGGAACTTCATTCAACGAGCAATAAGAAGAAAAATGTATCTATGGGAAAAGTGAACTGTTTTTGCAGTACGTTTTGGGGAGAAAAGAGAGGAAAAAAAATAATAAAACTATTTTTAATAATAGTAAGTTAAGAAAACACCCGGAAAAACGGGGTAAACAAGAACTTATCTTTCAATAAAACAGTAAAAAAAGCGGTTTTTACTCAAGTTCAGACGAAGCAATGGCCGTCCCTGCATTATACAGGGCTTAAGAGACATAAATTAAAGGTTTCGGTTTTCTGTACGGGAATAAAACACATTATCGGGCGAACGGATATGTGGCAGTATTTCTACCGCTTGTATAGTCCTATTTTTGCATTTTGAACACTGGCTGGGATTATAACCTTCACTTTGTCTTAGCAAAGTAGTTTACTGACGAAGGGTTTCATTAACACGGGAAATAGCATCCATAGTTTTGATGGCACGACTAAGAGTAGAAAATTCACTTTTTGTTTCATGGGTGTCGGACATTTAAAATAAGTACTAATTTTATAGGGAGCTGTGAACTCACATTCAATATCTTTGAACGAAAAGAAAAGATAATAAAGTATGAAACAGTGGTCACTATAACTCGTCCCGAAGGAAATTTAGTGCATATGGGCACAGACAGGCTGATGTACAATTTGGAGGTTTTGCTCCTGCATTCGATTTATCCTATAGCTGACGGAAAGTGATTGCTCCCGCAAATGGAACATACCGGGTATCGCAGGTGCACACAAGCCTCTTTCGTTATGTGTAAATAAAAAAAACAAAAAAATGGAGTACGACAAAACAACCTTTACAGCTTGGACATGGAAACATTGGTCCATGATTCATTGGATTCTAAATCCGGGACTAGTAATTAACGAATTAATATTTGGACAAAGAGTGCCAAAAGTTCTGCTTTTCGACAAGACAACGGACAAACCTCTAATGGAAAGTCAATTTGTTCCTTGTCCTCATTGCGGAATATTAAATGACGGAAGATTGTGGGCGAAAAGGAATGGCTTAAAAAATTGGTTTGGTTATTATTGTCCAAATTGTGGTAACACAATTCCATGTTTACGAAATTTGACAAGTTTGATTGTAATCATTTTGACCTATCCTATTTGGATCTGGTTTGTGAAAAGGTGGAAAAAAAATTGGATAAACAAACAACCGGCAAGATTTGAGAATATCAACTTGGAAGAAATAACACACGACAATACTTCATGGCTTAAAACAGGAATTAGTTGGGGTGCAATTATGTTTATTCTGATGACAAACGTTAACCCACTAATTGCAGGAAAAGAAATAACCCTGATCATGATTTTAATTGGTATTCCTCTTTGGATAGTAGCTGGACTTGGATTTGGTTATTCTATGAAATATTGGATGGGTAAACACACAAAACCTGAAATAAATTAAAAAAAAGCAGAATACACAGTATTTTAATTTGCTTGGTAAAGAGCATTCCGGCAGTTTTTCTCCCTGCATTCACTTAATTGCTAATTGTAAAAATCAGAATATACAGATAAAGAAAAATTACAGCATTCATAAATGCTCAGAGTCTTTTTTGTCAGGCATATACAACACAAAAAAGATAGTACATTTTTCAAAGAACAATTATATAAATGGAAAGTCGTAACAATAATTTAACTCCAACTATTCAAGAATGGTGGGAAACTAAACGAAGTAAATATAATACAGGGTTAATAATTTCAGGAATTGTATCATATATACTTTCTGTTGTACTTGGAAGTATTTTAATTGCACCTTATGATATTGAATTTGAAATTACAATTTTTAGTTTTATTTTTCAGGGATTTTTCTTCCTGATTACAATACTAATTGCGAATATATTTTACAATCTCGGAGCATATACAGATAAACACTTTAATAAAAAGGATGAAGAGAATTTCCGACTAAGAATATATAATTTGGGGTTTTGGTTTTCAGTCGTACTTCCTTTACTAATCCCAATATTTATTCTAATAAAGTATTTTACTTGTTACGCACACCTGAAATAGATTGAAATCAATCATAGCTTAAATATAAGAATATTTTATTCAATTGGTAGAAGTTCATCCCGATAGCTATCGAGGATTACTCCCGCATTCACATAATTGCTAATTGTAAAAATCAGAATATACAGATTAAGTTATAAATGCTATGTTTAAGGGCATACATTTCCAGGGTTATCATACTGCTTTTTAATGATCTATGGAAAGAATATACGATGGAAGAAAGGGATTATTTCAACTGTTTGGTACTTTTCCGGTGCAGAAGTGTCAATTCCACCAGAAACAGATAATAACGCGTTATCCTACAAGAAATACCAAAATTGGAGGCATTAAAGGAGCTTAGAATAGTGTCTATTTAAATAACAAAGTTGACCAAAAAAGGATTTGTTTTTGAATCAAATGAGTGAAATAAAAAATAGGCTAGTTCCCTAAACGAATGGAGCATTTCAAAAAGTAAAAGTGACCTCATTTATCATTTGTTGATAAATGATATCGGGTAGAAAATACAATTAATTAAACCTGAAGTATACTAGGTATTGAAAAAATATCAACAAAATAAGCTTCCCTGTTGTTATTATTAAATATTTAAATAATTCAGGCAGTGCAAGTCCTGAATCATTAATACATATCTTGACATGTAAATGGCTCAGAATGTTATCAATGAAAGATTGAGTTATTATTCAATAGAAGGTAAATTATTATAATTCAGTCCTTACCTGTTCATTCCTAATTTAAGAATCAAGACTCTACAACCCGAGTCAAGGAATTCCTCGTTTGAGGAAAGCACAACTTCCCAAAGACAAAACGGGAGAAGTGTACCGGTAACCTGAATCGTTTGAAACCAGAAAATAAGAATCAGTTTAAAACCATTTTGTAAAGTCCTGGTCTCCGCATTGTTCATACTAGAAATATCCGGATCTAATTTATTCAACTAAATATTGGAGGAAATAAATATGAAAATATTAATAACCGGTGGTACGAATGGAATGGGAAAAGGAGTTGCAAAAATTCTGGCAGGAATTGATAACCAAATTCATGAAGTGATCCTGCTGTGCAGATCTAAAGAACTTGGTGAGTCTACCATCAGAGAGATAGAGAATTCCACCGGGAATAAAAAGATATCAATTATTTTATGTGATCTGGCTAAACTCAGTGATGTCCGGAATGCAATCAACGAGATTCAAAGTAAACATAAGTTTCTGGATTGCATATTTATAAATGCAGGCTTAGGTTATGCAGCCAAACGGGTAGAGACCGAAGATAGAATGGACTCGCATTTTCAGGTGAATTATTTATCTCAGTTTATGTTGACTTTAAATTTATTGAACCTGTTGGAAAAGTCTGAGAATGGTGGAAGAATAATTTTCAATGTCACTAAAGGGGGTAAAATTCTCTGGGATGATATACAAATGAAAAATGCATGGAGTTATATAAGTGGCATTCAGCAAGCTATGGTGGCTAAAAAAATGTTTCTTGTTAAATTATATAATTTGTACAGTGACGTAAAAGATTCAAAACTCTCCTTTATTGGTTTTGAAATATCCAGGACCGTGTGGAGTAATCAGATTCACATTATTCCACCCGCAATGAAGATCATGGCAACAATAATGAAGTTTTTTAGGGCATTTATTTCAATCGAGAAATGCGGGACTATTATGGCTCCATTGTTTATTGAAAATCAAGAAGAAAGCCTGAATAAATCCGGTGAGTTTATCACCTGGAAGAGAAATGAATTTATCGAACTGAAGGAAGATGAAATCGTTTTAAACCAGGAAAAGCAGGATCAACTATGGGATATCAGCTTACAAATACTTCAGGACGAAAAAACAACTCAAATTGCACGAAATCTGACCAATAACACGAATTAATTTCGAATATATTTACTAATTTGCCAGATAATAAACTGATCTTGCAAATTCAATCCGGTAGATTAATGCAGTAAATGTTCAGCTGTCCGAATATATACCACTTCAACTAATTAAAATACGTGTTAACAGCACTTTTAAAAATCAATAAATTAAAAATTAAAGATAGAACTATCATGTCAATAACAAATGAAGACGAATTGATTGGAATTAAAAAAGCAAGCGAAGCGGTTGCCAGTACACTCAAAGAAATGAAAAACTATGCAAAACCAGGCATGACAACCAAAGAACTGGATGAGTTTGGACAAAAGCTATTGATGGAGATGGGTGCAAAATCAGCACCTTACGAAAGCTACGGCTTTCCGGGTTGGACATGCATAAGTGTCAATAATGAGTTTTGTCATGGTATCCCCTCTAACAAGACTATATTACAGGAAGGCGATTTAATCAACATAGATGTTTCTGCTGAGCTAAATGGATTCTTTTCTGATAACGGTGGCTCGTTTGTATTGGGGAGTGATAAATATCAATATCAAAAACTCATTGATGCTTCTAAAGATATCCTGTATAAAGCCATTAATAATATAAAAGGTGGAGTCCGTATCTCAGATATAGGCCTATTAATCGAAACAGAAGCAAAAAAACGAGGCTACAAAGTAATCAAGAATCTGACAGGGCATGGTGTGGGACGAAAACTCCATGAAGAACCGGATGAAATACCTAACTTTAGAGACAAACAAAATACCGCACGATTTCGCAAAAACTCAATTGTTGCTGTCGAAACGTTTATTTCAACAACTTCAACATATGCCGAGACCCTCAGTAACGGTTGGACCATGGTTGGGAATAAAGGAGGGTTTATGGCTCAACACGAACATACAATTCTGATAACTGATGGGAAGCCAATTGTACTCACTGAAAAGAACGGAATCTGGAATTAGTAAAAAACAAACAGTAATACATAAGGCTTCGTGCATTCGGACTCCCACATTCCCCTCCCAAGGATGGGAATGTGGGATCTGATGAATTATTTTTTAAAGTAAAATGCGATTTTAAAAGTTGTGTACACTTTCAAATAATTTCATTTAACCAACTCTTTCTCCCCTCCTTTGTAGGGGTTTGGGGAGGTCGAATTATTATAGTTTGCAGTAAATTATAATTTCTATTAATTGCATTATTTATCCAATTGCAAAATACTATTGAGAAACAGTAAAAAGTTTTTATTCTTTAAAAACCTTATTTCCAAGTATTAAACCTCAGGATAAAACCAATAACCTACCAAGCCTAACCTAATTTACCTTATTTAATAAACAACTGAAATTTCAATTCATAAGTAATAAATTCAACTTTATTCGTTTTAACACATGCGCTCTAGTAGTATATAATATTCTTGTTTCGTAAAGTAGAATAAGCATTAAACAGAATTACAAAAAAATTAATAAGAAACTATGCAAACCGATTATCTTTCAAAACAAATAAGTTTCATTCAGGAAATAGATAAAATCAAGTACATTCAACGTAAGACAAAACTATTTAACAGCGACAGGCACGAAAATGATGCGGAGCACAGTTGGCATTTGGCGATGATGACCATTGTGCTTGCTGAACATTCCGATACGCCGATTGATGTGCTGAAAGTGCTTAAAATGGTTTTAATTCATGATATTGTTGAAATTGATGCCGGAGACATCTTTATTTATGACACGTTGAAAAGTCATACGAATACAGACAATGAGCGAATGGCTGCAAAACGTATTTTTGGACTGTTGCCAAAAGAGCAGGCCGACGAACTAATTGCAATTTGGGAAGAGTTTGAAACAGGGCTTACAAATGAGGCGAAATTTGCAAAATCAATGGACCGGTTAGAACCACTCTTACAAAACACCTCGAATGATGGAGGTACCTGGAGAGAATTTGATGTTGACTACAACCAAGTATACGAGAAAAAAAAGGTCATTAAAGACGGTTCAACCTTACTGTGGAAGTATGCAGAAAACTTACTCAATGAAAGTGTGGAAAAAGGCATATTGAAAAAGTCGAAAAGGTGATTTAAAATCCAGGGTTATATGAATCATATAGGTGTGTGCCGGTTAATACATATACTGTCAGACTTCACAACTCTCAGTTTGTTATCATTCGATATTTTAAATAATGCAGGTTACGATACAAAAAATATAAATGCCTCACAGAATAAGTGAGGCATTTTTTTAATGTAACTATTCTATCTTAAATATTCAAACTTGCATATGTTTTTTTTAAAATTTGAATGGTTATTCATTACATTCAGAGTATAGTTGGACATTCAAGTTACAATACAACAGTTAGATTTTCTTCTTACCCCCCTACCCTTTTGATATATTAAAAAGCCTTTTCAACAAATCGAAAATTAATTAAAAATACATATCGATCCTATAAAAAAATGTTTTTATCTTTGACGATTAATTTATTTAAAAATAAAAATTATTAATACAACAAACCTTATATCAGATTGGATTACTCGCAGATTGAATTTATTCAATTTTATTAATCGAATTTAATAATAACATTGAAGAAAGTTTGAATAGAATTATGCGAAACCAGGTAAATCGTGGATATTCTTTTAAAATGACGTTTACAAAGTGATGCAATAATTTGTAGCTAAAAAAAAATAGAGCAAATATGACATAATATTAAAAAGTTAAATCATTTAATTTTAATTATTTATGAAAAAGATAATTTTAATTTTATTGGTAATTGTTATGTACAACGGGTGTTCAACAAATTTTGATTTAGAAAACCCGAATGTAAAGCAATTTGTTTTGCAACTGAAAAATGGAACTTACAACAGGTATTACCTGGGAGAAGATGGTAAAAAACTTTGGACTATTTTCCCTAAGTTCAAGTTGGAAGATATTCCAGTATTAATTGAAATGGCAAAAGATACAACATTGGTAACTCCGTGCAGTCATTTCCCTATCAATTCAATTTCCTCAATTCCACCATACAGAACAGTAGAAAATGGACATATAAAAGGCATAATGCTTGGAGAGTATCTATTGTGGAGTGTCGAAACAATTATCAATAATGGAGAATTTCCTTCATTGATACCATCACTCAGACAAGAAAATAATTCACAAGATATTGGATTAACAGGAAAAGAAATATTAGTTGTCAGAGAAAAATATCTAAACTGGTGGAATGACTACGGAAAAAACGGGGATTTTAGTGTATTGTCACTTTCTGGAACAGGTTATTGGTGGAGATAATAGTTTAACAACAAATACTAATAATATCACACATTATGTTCATTACTTGCGGGTATGCCAAATGCACATAATTCTGTTGTTCACGGTAATCTTAAAAAGACATGAAACAATATTCCTTATTTCTAATTATTATTTTTCTATTTGGATGCAAAGCAGAAGAATTTTGCAACTCAAGACTTGATGGATATCCAAGTATTGCAACAGAATATTATTCTATATTAAGTGCAGAAGGGAAAAAAATAGATTTCAAAATACAATACAATTATAAAGGACAAGTAATAAAAAGAATTGGTGGTGTTACAAATAGTTTTACTTTCTCAGAAAACGTTTATGATTCAATTATTTATGTTGGTGACACAATAAGAATATTAAATATTTATTGGTATCCATTCGAAAATCAAATTTTCAGGAATTTTCAGGCTAAAACAGATATTATATTGTCAGAGAATGGAAATTTTAAAACAATCAATAAAGACCCTGGATTTACCACTTCATTTCTTTATAATAAAAACAATCAAATTGTCAACAAACTGACATATTGTGATAACTGTAGCGTTGACATGACATGGAACACAACGTTTACATATTCGGTGGATGGTAATTTAGCTTTAAGTAAAACTATATTTATTGATAAGAATAATAATATTACTGATACGATTACTGAGGAGTTTTCAAACTACGATAAATCTCCCAATTCATTCAAAATTTTAAGGATATTCGATGATACATTTCTAAGATCGCTTTCTGAAAATAATTATAAAAAAAGTTTTTCAATTGGTACTGAAAATTGGAACAATGAATGGGAGTTCAACTATGATAGTTGTGGAAATCTCAAATTCATTAAATAATTACATCAAACTCATTGTCCTTCGTACGGTCGGAAAGACCTAATATGAATAATTCCTGAAAGGCTTTGTATCGCTAGAAAAATAAAAGGAAGACTATCATGAGGGGCTTTCCCGCAAATAGTTGTGCAAATTAAGCGAGTTTCATGATGAAACTCGCTTTACTTGGTCGACAATTGGTCGTAATGCGCATACACAAAAAATAGAAAAAGAGATATGTACCATTTTTATACTTTTAGGACAGGCTTTTATTCACAGGTAGCTCCTTTGATTTTTTAATCAGATCCTAAATAGCTTAAATATCAACATTCTAAATATTTTGTTACAAAACCATCAATAAACTAAAAAGCACTATTATACATCATTGTATTTACTGATATTTTAAATCGATACTCGTGAATAAATTACTAATCTGTCTTTTTGCAACATTTTTAGGATTCGGAAGTTTGAATGCTCAGAATACCATCTCAGGAACTATTGTAAGCGAAAATTCACGCAATTTTATTGAATATGCTTCAGTCTATATTGATGGAACTTCAAATGGAACTATGACGGATTCGAAGGGACACTTTACTCTGAAAAACATAAACTTTCCTTGTCGATTAGTGGTTAGTTGTGTTGGATATGAATTGAAAAGCTTTCAACTTTCAACTACAACCGACGTTAATCTAAATATAGGACTTAGAGAGCAGGTTAAGCAACTATCTGAAATTTCGGTAAACGGTAAAAATAGACGAAAACAAAATTTCGAACTATTCAAAAATGCCTTTACAGGCGATGATAAATGGGGGAAACATGCCAGACTGTCACAAGAGGACGGGCTTTTATTTGAACATCAATCGGACACTGTTCGTGTAAACACACAATTCAAAGAAGCAGACTACACTCATACTTTTAAGGTAAAATCAAAATCAGCCCTTATGGTGAAATTACCACTTTTAGGGTATGATGCAGCTGTTGATATTGTTTCTTTCGTGGTGAAAACAAGTTCATTTAAGCAAACTACGGAGTATGATATGTATACCATGTTTACTCCTTACCCTCTTACTTCGGAACACCAATTAAAAAAGATTGAGAACAATCGCCGGGAAGTATATTACAATTCCTCCAACTATTTTTGTCGGTCATTATTCAATAATAAGCTAAAGCAAAATGGTTTTGTTACTTCATTACAGAAAGGATATACTGCACAAAACGCAACAGGTATATTTGAATTTGATATCACCCGCTATATAATTCAACCTACTGAGACTGAAATAGCCATCATTGGATTAAAAGGCAAAACACTCGGAATCTCTTATTATAACAACAGTAAAAAGTACCCCGTCAATCTGGAAAGTCTGTTGATCACTAATGATAAACCGGTATTTCCGAAAAGATATTACTGGAATAAGCATACTTCAACCATCACTTTTTTAAGTGATACTTGTATTGTCTACAGGAATGGTACTATAGCAGATAATAATATTGTGTTTTCGGGAGATATGGCAACGTATGTAGGCGGTCGGCTTTTGCCGTTGGATTATGAACCGCAGGTTTCCTCTGTTACTGAAAAGTTCAAAAACTTTCCGAAAGCTGATTCAACGAACTCAAAACCTCGTATAAAATTTAGACCTGAAAATTCCCCTGAACTGAGGATAAATAAAATTACAAGACAAATACAAGCATTTTCAGATGAATACCCTCAGGAAAAAGTATACCTTCATTTCGACAATACATCGTATTATCTGAGTGAAACCATTTGGTTTAAAGCGTATATAGTTCGTGCTGATCGTCATCATCTCACCGGCCTGAGTAGGGTATTGTATGTGGAACTGCTGAATGCAGAAGGACACTTGCTGGACACCCGCAAACTGAAGATAGAAAACGGGCAATGTCATGGAGACTTTAAATTGAATGCGGCTCAATATGGCGGATATTATGAAGTGCGGGCCTATACGCGGTATATGCTTAATTCTGGTGACGGTTATATCTTCTCGCGTGTATTTCCGGTGTACGACAAACCTCAAAAGGAAGGTGAATATAAAACTACCATCACCGAACGTGCACCATCTCAGCGCATTGAACAAAAACGTCCGTTGTACAAACAAAACCACAAGCTGGAACTTACTTTCTTCCCCGAAGGAGGGTCATTGATAAGTAATATGCGCTCCAAAGTTGCATTCCGGGCTACAACCGAACAGGGTGAAGATGTCGCGGTAAATTGCATGCTTTATAACAGCAGGAAAGACAGTATATGTTCGTTCAGTACAAAGCATCAGGGTATGGGAAGCTTTGAATTCCGTCCGGATACATCAAAATATACTGTAGTTGCCAACTGGAAAAGCAAACAGTATGAGTTTCCACTGCCATTGGCTTTACCTTCGGGCGTAATGATGTCGGTCGACAATTCTAATGAAGATGATATTTATATATTGATCACAAAACCGACAAACATAAAAAGTAAGCATTTGGGAGTTACAATCACTTGTAGAGGAGTTTTGTATGGTTCGGATGCATTTGTAATGAATGCAGACAGTGTCATACGGCTTAATTTCCCAAAACGCAAACTACCGGATGGCGTAGCTCAAATTACACTTTTCGATGCACAAGGGAAAATACTCTCCGAAAGGTTGGTATTTGTGAATCATCACAGTCCGCTGAAATTTACCGGAAGTCAGGATAAAATTCTATATCAACCTTTTGAGCCGGTATCTTTATCGTTTCAGTTGAAAGATACCCTGGATGTGCCTGTTGAAACTTCCTTTTCCCTCTCGGTGCGTGATGCAGGTACGTGCAGTGTGCAACCTCAGACAGAAAATGTATTAACCGGTTTGTTGCTTTCGTCTGAAGTAAAAGGTTATATTGCAAATCCCGGTTATTATTTCGAATCCGAAAGCCCGGAACGTCTTGCAGAACTCGATTTGCTACTGATGGTTCAGGGATGGAGCCGTTATTCGTGGAAACAAATGGCCGGAGTGGAAAAAACAGAATACAAACAATCCCTTGAGGACGGATTGTATCTGGGGGGATCGGTGGTTTCTTTGATTCTGAGAAAACCAAAACCGAATATGGACTTTTCGATGATTTTATTAGGGGATAGTACTTCTCAGCACGCTAGTTGCAAAACCGATTCGGCGGGAAATTTTTGTTTTGCATTGAGAGACTTCTCCGGGACTGCCCGACTCATCCTTCAAACGAAAGACAATCAAAAGAAAATCGAAACTTTTATAAAACTGAACAGGCAATTCAGTCCTGCACTCAAGTCCTATTCTTTCGCCGAACAAAATGAAAAACAAGTGTACAAGGTAATAAAAGATTCAGTTTTAATGACAGATAGACTTGTTCCGGGCTTTGATGAAGAACTTAATAAACTACTTCAAAAAAACAACACTAAGTTATCCATGACACAGCGGAATAACCTGCTAAAGCAAGTCACCGTGAAAGCCAAAAAGATGCCTGTAAAAGTAAGTGGAAAATATGAAGTGGAGAAAGAGATGGACCGTAGAACGGATATTGCCGAATGGTTACCTGCCGATTTGAATATACTCCTAAATTTTACGTGTCAATATTATCATGATGGAAAATACAAATCGAAAAATGTAAAATTCATAAGTGAAAAATCCAGACAATTAGTCTCTGAGATTAATGATATTTTGGAAGGTAATGATGCACAAAATCCTTTTTCAACCAATTCAAAGTCATCAACTGAAAACTCAAAGTCAGTCGACAAAGAATCAAAGTGGCCCACGCCCAACTTGGATGAAATAGAATCTGTTACATTTATTGAAGATTATGCTTCAATATTTCGTCTTTACAGAGGAGGAGATATTGACCCTTATAAAACGTGTATAGGTCTTATTAAACTTAAAAAGAACTATGTAAAAGAGCCTTTCAGTATACGCAATACTAACTTTGAAGGTTATTCAGTATCGCGTTTGTTTTTTAGTCCTCAGTACGATAAAATAAGATTGCCCGATGAGAAAGATTACCGCCGTACCCTCTACTGGAATCCCGATGTGCGGACAGATAAAGGTGGAAAAGTTATCGTGACTTTTTATAATAACGGCACCTGTAAATCAATGTTGATAAATGCCGAAACAGTTACAAGTAATGGTATGTCAGGTGTGTTGAATAAATAAAATCATTTTTTCTCTGTCGATAAGCTAATGAAGACAAAATTAATTTAGCACAATGGAAGTTAACAGGATAATGATTTCGATCGTTTTAGTTTGTGCAGTTACTTTAATTGTCTACCTTACAAAGCGAATTCAGAAAGTTGAAGAAGAAGCAATTGATTCATTAAAAGAAACTATTGATGTGTAAATCTGGTTGAGGACTAAACATCGCTTTTTATTCAATCTGAATGCAAGGAATGAGAGAAAAAGCAGATAAAGCTATTGTTTTCTGGTTTTGGGATACTATCGGCCGATCTCATTGAGAATACTATTACCATAACATTTTAACAAAAAATGGAATTTTATAAAGGAAAAATTGAGGAAGTAGGTAAAGAACTTAACAGCAATGTGAAGGATGGCCTGAATGAACAAAAAGTTAAATCTGTAAGGCAAAAATACGGCAGCAATGTATTGAAAGCAACGAATAGCATCAATATCTTTAAAATTATTTTCCGTCAATTCATTAGTCCGCTTGTTTTTATATTGATTGTAGCCTCGTCCGTTTCATTCTATTTAGCTCAGTATCGGGATGGATCCATCCTTCTGGTCATCGTGCTGCTGAATGCCATCATTGGCTTTTATGAGGAATGGAAATCGGAAAACATCCTTGCTTCGCTTAAAAGCCTGGTGGTGGATAAATGCAATGTGATCAGGGATGGAAAGATCATTGAGATCCGTGTGGGAGAACTTGTTCCGGGCGATCTGGTAAAATTAAATGAAGGGGATGGTATACCTGCCGACATTCGGCTTGTTGAATCGACAGGGTATTCAGCCAATGAATTTATACTCACCGGCGAATCATTACCAGCCGATAAAGATTCATTATTTACGACAGAAACCACCCTGCCGTTATCTGAAATAAAAAACTGTGTTTTCATGGGAACAACGGTAGCAAAAGGCCAGGCTACCGGAATTGTTTATGCCACCGGAATCCAAACTGAGATTGGTAAAATCAGTACCACCTCTGAAAAAATTAAACCTGCCGAGGCACCGGTTCAAACTGAGATTAGGGATATCTCTAAAAAGTTGACCTTTGTCACTTTAGGCATTGCTGTTATTCTTTTTGCAACCCGGTTAGTACTGCATGATTCTATTGCATTGGCACTTGTCTTTTCGGTAAGTGTAGCAGCAGCCATGGTACCTGAAGGTCTGCCTGCACAGATCTCAATGGCTCTTGCCTTGGCAATAGGACGATTGGCAAAAAGAAAGGCTATAGTAAAAAAGATTTCATCAGCACAAACATTAGGCTCTGCTACAGTGATTGCTTCCGACAAAACAGGAACCATCACAAAGAATGAAATGACCATTACCGGTTGTTATTTCAATGGGGAAACATTCACAGTCTCAGGATTAGGGTATGAGCCGGTTGGAAATATTATAAACGGAAAAGAAGTCGTTTTGACGAAAGATTCCCTGGCTGACCTGAAGATATCCTTTCTTTCCGGATTTCTATCTTCGATGGGAAAAGTATCAGCTCCAGATAAATTTCATAAATCCTGGTATTCTATTGGTGACCCAACAGAGACTTCGTTTAGCACACTTGCCCTGAAAGCAGGATATAAACTGGAAGCAATTGAAAAAGACTATCCATTGGTACAAACATTTGCTTTTGATTCTTTCCGAAAAAGAGCCTCCATTATCCGGACTCATAAGAAGAAAGTCATTTCCATTGTCAAAGGCTCTATTGAATCAATTCTGGATGCTTCGACAAGTACCCTGTCGAATGGAATAGTCAGTAAGTTGAGTGCTGTACAAAAGAAAGATATTCTTGCAATGTCGGCAACTTATTCTGAACAGGCACTGCGTGTCATTGCTATCGCCTATAAAGATCTGAAAAACAAAAAGGAGTATACGGTAGATGACGCTGAAACAGAACTGACCTTTGCAGGATTTGTCACAATGCTGGATCCGCCCCATAAAGAAGTGAAGAAGGCTTTAGAGATGGTTTTCAAAGCCCACCTGAAAGTGTTTATGATTACTGGTGACAATGAAGTAACTGCAAAGGCAATTTCTAAAAATATAGGATTGATGAATGAGGGAGATGAATATCCTGTAGTCGTTAAAGGAGCAGATCTACCCTCCCTGACCGATAAAGAACTTAAAGACGTTTTTAAAAGCCGGGCTATTATTTTTTCAAGGGTATCGCCTGATGATAAATTCCGTATTGTGGATTTATTGATGAAACAGGGCGAAATTGTTGCAGTAACCGGTGATGGGGTAAATGACACCCTGAGTCTGAAGCGGGCGGATATTGGGATTGCTATGGGGAAAAACGGCTCTAAAGTAGCTCAGGAAGCAGCGAATATGATTTTACTGGATGATAATTTTTCCACGATTGTTGTTGCTATAAAAGAAGGGAGGACTATTTTCAGGAACCTTGAAAAAGCAATCAAAACAAATCTGACATCCAATGTAGCGGAACTTACCTGTGTATTGATTGGGTTTGTTGGGGTTTTCTTTGGTTTGGTCACTCCGATATTAGCTGTACAGATATTATTGATCGATATTGTTGGAGAAATGATCCCGATTATCATGCTGACTTATGATCCACCCGAAGAAAGGATTATGGAAGATTTTCCACGAAACCCGAAAGATAAAATACTTACGAAAGAGGCCATGTTTGGAATTGCTTTTGCAGGAGTAGTCCTGGGACTTGTTGCCTATGGTGCTTTTCTGGTTTCATTTTTCATTTATCCTCATGGTGCTCATCCATATGAAAATGCCATTACGATTACCTTTATATCCATCATCTTTGGCCAATATGCCAATCTCCTGTCAAGACGGACCTATGGAAATGCTTTGGGAAAATACTTGTTTTCGAACATGAAACTTTTAATCGCATTTGCAGTTTCTGTTTTCTGTATCCTGCTTATTGTGTATGTACCGGCTTTAAATCTTTATTTTCATACAGCCCCATTGCAAACATCTGATTGGGTTTTACCACTTGCTACCGGAGCCATTTGTCTGTCAATCTATGAATTAAAAAAGAAAATATCCAACTATATAAAGCAAAAAAGGAAGGTATTAGTATCCTGATCATAAAAAGTAAACTCTTTATAGTTTGTTTCATATTTGAAATTTGCTTTTAGTAAGCACCTTCAAAGGATTATCTCTTTTTGTATGCCAGAGTAAACTTAAACTCATGATTAACTTGAATCACAAACAGGGATCCGATAATTTTGGACAGGTCTGTAAATGACTTGCATCCTGATGATGAATTAATGACTGCACTATTTCATTATCGAATCCACATATAAAGGAATTGTCCACTTCCATCAAAGGCCTGCGGATAAGCAGATGATCGGCTATCATCGCTTGAATTGCAGCATTTTCATCGTAATCATCGGGATTCACTTCACCCGATTTAATGCGGGGAGCAGCTCTGTTGAACCATTCCGACACAGACTTACCGGTAAAGAAAGGCTTCAGAGTTTCAGCTGTCCAGGCTTCTGAAAGAATGGAACAGGCTATTACTTCATGACCGCAGGATTGTAGCAGAAGCTTTTGTTTGGTGTTGTTCCTACACCCGGGCTTTTCGTAGAATTTTATAATCATGCTTTTCTGGCTTTAATTAGTTCCTGGTTTAATTTATCCCATTCCTCACAGGCCAGGAAAGCGTCATCTGCATACCCCGGTATTTCGCGATAATCAGCCGGTAACCGGTCTTCAATCAGATCATGCAGCGCTCCTGCCTTTTGCCCGAGTTTAAAACGGGCTTTACTTACTTGTTTCTCGAGTTCTTTGATTTGCTCTTCTGTCATATCTATCCTTTTGGTTGTAATTATTACAAATAATGTACCATTTAGTTAATGATCTGTTTATATGTTATTTGCAAGTCGGACATGTTATAAAACAGATACATAATTGTAAGTTTTTATGGAGATTATTACAAAATGGTAAGTGAAATGAAAAATTGGTATACGTCAAAATATTATCACATACATAAATGAACTTGCGATCCTAAGTAGTGGGAACAATATAATTTCTTGTTTTATTATTTACAAAATACGACCTCTTTCTTTGTCCTCTTAGTTTCCCGATTGCAAAAGGGAGAGGAAAATAGTATAAAGGGTTAATGACGTTTTATTTTAATTATGGGAATTTATTTAATTCCTATTCGTTCTCTTGTTTTAATTCTTCTTATTCTAAAACATTTACCAATGTTTCTTACTTTTCAGACAAGCTTTCTGCACGGGCGAAAGTTATATGAATGATGGTTGAAGATAATTCATTTTAAAATTACTTGTCACTTTTTATTTCCTACAGCATAACCATTGTGGTTAACTTGCTTCAACTAAGTGTTTATTTCTATTACAACTTCCTTGAATGTTTTTCAAACACTACTTCATGTTGGACCAGGGATTTTCAAGTTCGTATAATTTTACTGTAAATCCGAATTCTGACAATGAATCATTAAACATTTAGATTTATCCGTTACATTTTCATTTAACCTACACTACGCATTCGCTACCCATTTACTACCAATTCTGAGGTATTACGGTGATATTAAGGTAATTATTCGGTATTATTGCGGTGGTAATACGGTATAATATTAGAGCGCAATATCTCCGCAGAAGCTCCGTAAAACAAGCATAACATGTTCTTATCATTTGTAAAGGTTAATTGAATGGGTAGCGAATGGGTAGTGAATGCATAATGTAGGTCTGATTGAAATAAATGGAATTAAGAAACTTAATTTTAAAGAAGTACATATGTAAGAAAAATAATTTCTTGTTGATTAAAAAATACGACATTCTATTGTTTCAATTACTGACTCCATTTTAGGTAAGAAAATAAAATACCTATTGACTAATTCAAGTATAAAAACGACAGGAAACAGAAAACAGAAAAAAGTGGCCTCTTAGATTAAGTTGTCAAATCTTTTATAATTGGTGCCTGAGCGACACACACGGGGCATTCCAGGACATACGGTATATATTTCCTGCACCGGGAAGCCAGTACCAACCGGGGCGATAATCAAGTGACAGCTGCCAGGGAGAATTAAAAATATACTCCACTCCTAGTTGACCCATGATACCGGTACCGTATAAACCCCGGGAAACACTTCCATGATCGAGTACATTTGCCCCCACTCCCAGGTACCATTTGAGCCCGGTTGACAGGAACGGCAAGTCATTTACCCATTGAAATAGACCGTTAAGCCCGACACCTCTGCATAATTTACCCGCCTGGTTATGTCCATAGGTATTGGCTCCAAGTGTCAATTCCAACCGGATAGTACGGACAAGTGGCAGTTGATACGAAATCTCCTGGGCATCATACCCCATACGAAGACCAAGGGTATTTCTGATATTCTGAGAGCAGATTGAACCACAAATAAGTGATTCGAATGCGAGTAGTAGAATTAATTTTTTCATATCCGACTAAAGAACAACGTGTTATTTTTAGTAAATTATGAATGATGACCTAATAAATAAACAAAATAAACAATTCAAAGTTCAGGATAAAAGAATTGATTTGTTGAATGAAAGTCCTCTTATTTTGGCGGGGAAAAGGAATTAAGTATCTAAAAAAGAAAAAATACTGAAGAAGAATAAAACGCTCAAAGATACTGCGTATGCTTTGAGGTTTATGAATGATATGCGTTGAATAAAACGCTCAAAGAGACTGCGTATGCTTTGAGGTATTTATATGAAAACAAATATCTGATTTGATATGTTATTATTCAGATTAATTATTGAGGTAGGAAATTACTCAGAAATATTTCATAAAAATACAAAGAACTTATTGGAAATGAAATATCATCATGATATTTATTCAATAAACAGGCTTATTTCACCTATAAGTTGGTTACTAAAACAAAAATAAGAGATAAAGAACCAACTATTTATGTATATTACCTGCGAGAATATTGAAGATTATTCAATAACTATAATTTAAAAACTATTTTAAATGAAAAAACTTATTTTATTTGTTATGATGTTGTGCGTTTTAGCACCATCATTCTATGCCCAAAAAATTAAAGGCAGTGACACTGTTCTACCTCTGGCACAAAAAGAAGCTGAACAGTTCATGAAGAAAAGCAGGCAATCGGTTACTGTTACCGGTGGTGGCAGTGGTGTCGGTATTGCAGCTCTGATACAGGGAACCACCGATATTGGCATGGCATCCCGAAGTATGAAATTTGATGAAAAAATAAAATTTCAACAAAAAGGAAAAACGTTAGTTACAAAAATTATTGCTTATGATGCATTGGCTGTAGTAGTCAATCCATCGAACCGGGTATCAAAACTGACACGCGTTCAACTTGAAGGAATATTTACTGGTAAAATTACCAACTGGAAACAGGTAGGTGGTGCCGATCTTAAAATTACACCCTATTCCCGCGAAACAAGTTCGGGTACCTATGAATTCTTTAAAGAACATGTACTGTTGAATAAAAACTATACAAATTCAATTCTGAGTATGCCAGCTACCGGTGCCATTATTCAATCGGTAAGCCAGACAAAAGGTGCTATTGGGTATGTTGGACTGGCCTATATCAATAAATCGGTGAAAGCACTACACGTTTCATTTAATGGCAGGACATTTATTGCACCAAGTATGGCAAATGCGGTAAATAAAACTTATCCCATTGTTCGTCCGTTGTATTTCTATTACGATAAAAAGAATGCAACAAAAATAGTCCCTTTTGTCAATTTTGTACTTTCCGGTCAGGGCCAAAAGATTGTCAGGGAAGTAGGCTATGTGCCTTTGAAAATGTAACAGGAAAATTGTAATAATAAAGAAACAGCATTCGACTTTAAGTTGAATGCTGTTTTTTTTATTATTATTCCACGATCTTACTTCTGTAAACTAAATTGATAATTTTCTGAAGCATTTAAAGAATATTTTACCTATATTGAATAAATAAGCGTTTTTAATTTAGTCTGTTATTGGTTAAATACTGTGTTTTTTTATTAATACTCAAGACATTTCAACAAAAGGAGTTTAGTGAATACAAATCCATGAATATTGTAATCAGGTCAAATATTCTAAAGATATAGATTCTCTTAAAAAACAGAATAAACCATTCTCAGCATTGATTTATCAATAACGTAAAACAATTCATCTTAAATAACCGACCTTTTTAATAAAAATCATACGATTATATATATTATTGTGTTTTAAATAAATATAAAGATTTTTTTTAATCAAAACTATAAGAATCTATAAATTTAAGTATGTCTTCAAGTAATGTATCAACTTTCATTCTCTTTATATTTATTTATAAAAGAATTGTTGATACATCAAATAGAACATTTGTTCACTTAATTAATTCTTACGATTTATCTCTGTTTATAGTATTCAGATTTTTAATCTGATTACTCCACCGATCTGTTTTCAATAGTTATTACTCAATTGTAAATAGCTATTCAAAAATTCATTAAACAAATTTAAGTATAGTTCAAACTAAATTATGAAAAATCAAAAAAGGATTAAAGTTGAGCTGTCAACCGGTTCTGTTCTGCAGAATAAAGATCAGGTATATCAAGAATATGTAAAAGAAAATGAAACCGCCAGTTTAACACAGAATAAACAATCTCAGGATATTACCAGAATATCTTCAAGAATTGGAAGTTGGGAATTTGACATTAAGAACAAAATACTGACCTGGTCGGATGTGATCTATCAGATCTACGAACTTGATATGGATTTTCAACCTACATTGGAATCTGCTATCGGTTTTTATTCACCTGAATCGAAACTCATCATAACAGAAGCTGTTAGAAACCTGATTGAGGAAGGTATATCATTCGATTTAGATTTAGAACTGATTACAGCAAAGGAAAACAGATTTTGGGTTCGGGCAATCGGGCAATCGTTTCGTGAAAATGGGAATATTGCTAAAATTGGAGGATTGTTTAAAGATATCAATGATCGAAAACAAAGAGAACATGACTTGAAGGTTGCCAATGAAGAGCTTGATAATCAAACATTAGAGATTGAAAAACGAGAATCTGAATTAATGATTGTCAACAAAGCCTTTCTTCAGTCGGAAGAAAATTTCCGCCGTTCTATTTCAGAATCACCATTGGGAATTCGAATCGTCACGGTAAATGGAAAAACAATATACGTCAATAGTGCCTTCCTTGAAATTTATGAATTAGATAGTCTGGAAGATTATAAAAGTAAACCAGCCAGTCAACGATACACAACAGAAAGTTACGTTCAACATCTGAAAAGAAGAGAAATAAGAAAAAATAATCAGGATGTCCTTACTTATGAAAAAAGCCTATACCTGGAAAATAATGAAATCAGGCATGTAAAAGTATGGAGGAAAGAAGTGCAATGGAATGGTATCAAACATTTTCAGGTGACAATATTGGATATTACCGATCAAATAAGGACTGAGGAAGCATTGAAAAAATCGCAACAGGAATTACGGAAATTTGCAACCCATCTTCAGAATATACGAGAAGAAGAAAAAATAGGACTGGCCCGTGAGATTCATGATGATCTTGGACAAATACTCGTTGCTTTAAAAATTGATCTGGGATTGTTTAAGAAGAAAGTATCAAAAGGAATTGAAAATATTTGTACAGAAGAAATTCAATCGAAATTTGAACATCTTACAAGTATGGTGGATAATACGATCAAAACAACCCGAAGGATTATGACCGGATTACGTCCTGAAATGTTAGATTTACTGGGATTTGTTGATGCCTGTAAAAACTACATTTCAGAATTTCAGGAAAGACGTCATATCCCCTGCAAGTTCGAGAGTATGATTTCCGAACTGAATATAAGTCCTCAGCAATCGGTTGCCTTATTTCGGATTCTGCAGGAAGCTTTAACCAATATTGCCAAACATGCAAAAGCATCAGAGATTAAAATTCTGCTTGGAAATCAAGAAAATAAAATCATCCTGGAAATCGCAGATAATGGCATTGGTTTTGACAAAGATCAGAATTTCAGACAGGATTCATATGGAATGTTGGGTATGAAAGAACGGGTTTTCTTGCTGGAAGGTGAATTATTTATTACAAGTAAAATAGGATCCGGAACAACTGTCAAAGTTTTGATGCCATATAAAAATTAGCCTGCATGATAAAAAAAAACAGCTGTTTTTACAAAATTATGCAACGTTTTCATTTCTTTTTCCGTCTTTATTAAAAAGATTGATTATGAAAAGAATATTCTATTACTTCCTGATTATACCTGTGTTTATTGCCTGTAGTCCTGAAATGATTACAATTAACAGGGATTTTAATAACAAGACCGGATTTATACAGTTTCATGGCTGTTTTTGTGGACCATCCGCTTACCGGTACCTGATAGCAATACAGGATACAAATGATACACTCCTTTTTAATCCGGTCAATTTGCCTGAAGAATTTAAAGATGACTCCTATAAAATAGTGTTTAGTGCCAATCTTTTAAACGATAGCAGTGTCGTTTACGGCAATACACCGACAGACGCACTGGTTGAGGATTTTAAAGTCAGGAACATAAAACTTACTTCTATCAGTAAGTGTAGCAATTTAATCCTGAATGACACTATAGAGCTTCACTACGGTAAAATTTATACCAATTATGAGAACAGGTTGAGCATTCAGCTCGATTCGGTTACAGAAGACTCCAGATGCCCTTATAACGTTGAATGTGTATGGGCTGGCAATGCAAAAGTGAAGTTTAATTTTCTGTCAACTAATAAAAAGGATGTATTTTCACTTAATACTTCCAATGGTTTTATTACACAAACAATCATTTCGGGATTCAAAATTCAGTTGATTGAATTAAAACCGGTTCCGGTGTATCCGAATCCAATTCTTCAAAAAGATTATGTAGCAAAGGTAAAAATAACACGACAAAATTAATTTCCTGCATAAAGTTCATAATTTTGGGTATAGGAAGTGTAATTTGAGGTCTCAAATAAAACACACAAAACACATTGTACTTCTTTTGTAAAGTCCCTTGCCGGTAATTGTAGATATTTAGAAATCTATTAGTTAATTTATAAAAACACGTATTTCAGTTTCCCGGAAATTGTTAATTATTTATTGCTCATTATTAAATACTTTATTATGCCATCTTCATTGACTGTAATAAAATATCTTACAAAAACATGCCAGAACGACCTTTTTTAATTACCAATTTGAACAATGTAAAGCCAATATACATAAAACTGAAAGAAAAGACTGACTTAGTAGTTGGTCTTTTTTCATTTAAGGTTCGAATTGACATGATTTTAATCCCTAAATCCTATCTTTCTGATAATCAACAAAAAGGAAAAGAGATGAAAAGTTATTGTCTATTTGCTTGATAATGAAGAATAAATTATGTAATTTTGCAGAAATTTAAAATACGGAAAAATTTCTGTATTTAGTTTTATTAAGGACTCATGAGTAATGAATTTTAAACAGTCCTTGTTTACGTGTAATAAATTTCAAACTATTATATATATATTATTATGAAACCAACTCATATTGAGCATTTAGGCATTGCAGTAAAAAGTCTTGAAACAGCTATTCCTTATTACGAAAACGTATTAGGATTAAAATGTTATGCCATGGAAGAAATTCCGGAGCAAAAAGTAAAAACAGCTTTTTTTAAAGTAGGACAAACCAAAATTGAATTGCTGGAATCTACCGATCCAGAAGGACCAGTTGGAAAATTTATTGAAAAGAAAGGCGAAGGAGTTCATCACATTGCATTTGCAGTGGAAGGATTGCAGGCTAAACTTGACCTTGCAGCCGAACGCGGTGTTTTATTAATTGATAAACAACCACGAAAAGGAGCTGAAGGGTTAAATATTGCCTTTTTGCATCCGAAATCTACTTTTGGAGTGTTGACAGAACTTTGTGAAGATCCAAACAAATAATTAGTAATCAGTGAACAGGTTGACTGGTACTTACACGTGATTTTGTACCGATAACAACAACCGTTGACTAAAGACAAATATAAAATGGAAAATCAAGAAAAGGTAAAGAACCTCATCGATTTACGGGCACAGGCCAAATTGGGTGGTGGTGCTAAAAGAATTGCTTCACAACATGCCAAAGGCAAGTTTACAGCACGTGAACGTTTGGAAATGTTGCTGGACGAAGGCAGTTTCGAAGAACTGGACATGTTCGTAACCCATCGTTGTACGAACTTCGGTTTGGAAAAAGAAAAGTATCTGGGCGACGGTGTACTTACAGGTCATGGTACTATCGATGGACGGACAGTGTATGTATTTGCTCAGGACTTTACAGTTTTCGGAGGATCATTGTCAGAAACAATGGCACTTAAAATTTGTAAGGTTATGGATATGGCCATGAAAATGGGATGTCCTGTTATCGGAATCAATGATTCGGGTGGCGCACGTATTCAGGAAGGTGTTACTTCTCTGGCAGGTTATGCCGAGATTTTTGAACGAAATATATTGGCATCGGGGGTTATACCTCAGATTTCAGCTATTTTCGGTCCTTGTGCCGGTGGTGCAGTATACTCTCCTGCCCTTACCGATTTTGTTATAATGACAAAAGAAAACAGTTACATGTTTGTTACCGGACCTAAGGTTGTAAAATCTGTTACCGGTGAAGACATCTCAACTGAAGATCTTGGAGGTGCTGATGTTCACTCACGTAAATCGGGTGTATCACATTTCAAAGCAGAAAACGAAGAAGAAGGCATGTTGCTTATCCGCAAATTACTTTCATATCTTCCACAGAATAATCTGGAAGAACCACCTTTGTTTGAAAATACCGATCCTATTATACGATTGGATGACAAACTGAACTCAATTGTTCCGGATAATCCGAATATGCCTTATGACATGAAGGATGTTATCCATGCTATTGTTGATAATGATGAATTCCTTGAAATTCACCGTCATTATGCACGTAACATTATTGTTGGTTTTGCACGTTTCAATGGTGCTCCTACAGGTATTGTAGCCAATCAGCCAAACTTCCTTGCCGGAGTACTTGATTGTGATGCATCCCGTAAAGCAGCCCGTTTTGTTCGTTTCTGCGATGCTTTCAACATTCCTGTATTGACATTGGTTGATGTTCCCGGGTTCTTACCCGGTTCAGGTCAGGAATATGCAGGTATCATCACTCATGGTGCTAAACTGATGTTTGCATACGGAGAAGCAACCGTTCCGAAAGTAACGGTAACTATTCGTAAATCATATGGTGGTGCTCATGATGTAATGAGTTGTAAACAGTTACGTGGTGATTTCAATTACGCCTGGCCAACAGCCGAAATTGCAGTTATGGGAGCTGCCGGTGCCATTGAAGTATTGGAAGGTCGTGCAATTTCAGCTATAAAAGATCCTGAAGGAAAAGCTGCTTTTATCAGTGAAAAAGTAAACGAATACAAAGAAAAATTCGCGAATCCTTATCAGGCTGCCTCTTATGGTTATATTGACGATATCATTGAACCAAGGAATACACGTTTCAGGGTCATTCGTGCCTTCCAGGCATTGGAAACTAAGAAAGTGGTTAATCCACCAAAGAAACATTCTAACATTCCTTTATAATCAATCCTATGATATTTGAAAAACTTTTTGGTAAAAAAAGCAGCTTAGCTTCAACAGGAAAAGATAACGGAGAAATCCCAACAACCGATATTGTAGCTATTGCAATGGCTTTACATTTGTATTATGACGAAGTTCACGATGATGAAAGTAATGTTATTACGATTAAACGCATCGAAAGACGATATTCGCCCTGGAGTTCAAAAATTTATGGTATAAACAATAATATCAGATAACCTAGTATGAAGAAATTCAAATTTACAATCGATGGGGCTTCATACAGCGTGAATGTCAAATCAATAGAAGGCAACAAAGCCGAAATAGAAGTGAATGGTAAATCGTATGCCGTAGGATTAGAGCAAGAAGTGAATACTCTAAAAACACCTATCCTTGTACGTAAAGAAGTTGTTACAAATCCGGGAGATAATAAAATCACGGTAAAAGGCGCTCCTGCGCTAACTCACTCACGACCAAGTGCCAACAATATTAAATCACCACTACCCGGAAGTATTATCAGCATTGCTACGACAGTAGGAGCTACTATTAAAGAAGGCGATTTATTGTTAGTAATGGAGTCGATGAAAATGGAAAATAACATTTTAGCTGAAAAGAAAGGTGTTGTTAAATCCATTTCTGTAACTCCCGGACAAGCAGTAATGCAGGATGATATTTTAATAGAACTTGAATAGTAATTAGTGATCAGTGATCAGTGATTAACAAATAAAAAATCCCAACGATATGTTCGTTGGGATTTTTTATTTGTTGTTTTATTAGGTTTGTTTGTTATAGCAATAAAAGAATTAAAAGGATAAGCAGTAATCCTCCGCCGCCAACAAAAACAATACCTCCACGATGATGCCTGCGACCATCTCCGTCACCGTAACCACGATCTCTGTCATGTCTGTCCTGTTGATTTTGGATCATATGAACTTCATCACGCAATTCTTTCTTTTCCGAAGGAGTTAATTCGGACATATCCATTGCTTTAATTTCTTCCAGGCGGTTCAACTGAGCTTCTGCTTTGGCATCTTCTGCTGCATTTACTGTAGCGACAGCATTGACATCGGTTGATTCGGTTGTTTTAGTGATTACTGCAGTTGCAGTACTTTTTTCTGTTTCAGCTTTTAACTGAGTAGGAATAAATGACAACATTATAAATGAGGCCATTATACAAAACGTTATCTTTTTCATTTTTATGAGTTTACATGTGAATTTGTTTTCACGTTGCAAAGGTCGTTAGTTTTGATATTCGATGCGTTACATAATTCATGAAAAATCTTACATATTTCACACATAAATTAGCCCTTTTTATAGATTCAGGGACACAAAAAAAGGTGTAACTTGTTTAGCTACACCTTAATTAAATAGATTTTGAAAATGAATAACCACTATTTGTTATAATCCTGAAACTAACTGTTTCAGTTTCGTTTCGGATAGTTTAAGGTTGTAACGGAAATTTATAAGCCGAGTGTTCGATTGAACATAATCTTCCTGAGCAATATGCACTTCCAGAGAAGTGGATTGTCCCAGACGAAGTCGATCAAGACTGATTTTTATATTTTCTTGTGCCAGTTCGTTGTTTTCAGTTTCAATTTCCAGTAATCGCTCTTGATTTTCAAAATCAGTCAGCGTATTTTCCAATAAAATATTTACCTGTAATTTAATATTCTGCAAATCTAAAGCCGCATTCTCTGATTCAAGTTTGGCAACAGTAATTTTCCTTTTGTTTTCACCCGCACTGAATAATGGTATGACAAGGGTTCCCCCCACTTGGGGACCAACGTTTCGGTTTTGCGATACAGAGGCACTCGTATTGGTTGATTGGGAAAAGTAATATCCGGCATTAAAATCAACAATGGGGAGATATCCGGTTTTAAATTCTTTTACTGTCAGATTCGCAATGTCTATTTGTTTCTGAAATGATAATATTGAAGTATTGGATGCATTCAATTTTTGGATTAGCTCATTTCTATTTGGTGAATAGTTCAATTGAATTGAATCCGTTACTAATAAATCAGAATCTTTTGGGATGCATAACAACTGATTCAGAGTCTTTCTTGCTTGAATAATTATAAATTGTTGATTAATCTTATTTTCCATTGCGACATTCAAATCAATTTTCGCCTGCAGTAAATCAGTTTTAATGAGCGAACCGGCATTATACCCAGCCTGAGAGATTTTAACCCGTTCCTTATTATAACTTAATGCTTCATTGATTGATTTCAATTGTTGATTCTGCCTCACGACATCATAATAGGCACCAATAACATTGAACAGGGTCTGTAATACCTTATCCCTGTATTGGATTTCTCCAAGAGCTTGTATCTCGTTCAGCTTACTTTTAGTCACAAACATTTTACCTCCGTTAAACAAGGTCCATGTCAGTTCTGCACCTGCAGTAACCGAAGTGGAACTCACCGAATTGGAATTTGCGGATGTACCATCTGTATTTTTTTGATACCTGTTATTCAGACTGTAGTTTCCCGATCCGATAAGTGCCACGGTAGGCAACATACCTGCATTTCCAGGAGTGTTATTTACTTTCGAAATGGTTGAACTGTTGTTTGCAATGGATATGTCGAAATTGTTTTTGAGTGCAATCTTCACTGCTTTTTCTAATGGCAGTGATTCCTGAGCCTGCAATGCAGGTACTATCATTAACCACAACAGCAGATAAATGATTTTTCGTGTTATTACTTTTCTGTTGTTTTTCATTCGTTGTCTGGTTTTTTAGTTTTACTTGACAATACAATATAGGTAACCGGTATAACAAATAAGGTCAGCATTAATGAGAAGAACAGACCTCCTACAACCACAATTCCCAAAGGTATCCTGCTCGAGGCTCCTGAACCAAGTGCAAAAGCAATTGGTAAAGCTCCGAATATCGTTGCCAGTGAAGTCATTAAGATGGGGCGGAATCGTGCAGAAGCCGATTCAAAAGCAGCTACACGCTTATTCATTCCAAGCTTCCGTTTTTGGTTGGCAAATTCTACAATCAGAATACCATTTTTAGTTACAATACCAATCAACAGAATCATACCGATTTCTGAAAAGATATTTAATGTCTGTCCGAATATCCAGAGCGAAAGCATGGCTCCCGCGATAGCCATTGGTACGGTAATCATAATAATAAAAGGATCGCGGAAACTTTCGAACTGGGCAGCCAAAATTAAGTAAATAAGTAATAGAGCCAGTATCAATGCAAAAGATATATTCGAATTACTTTCGGCAAAATCTCTTGAAGGTCCTGCTAACGCAGTGGTAAAGGTTGGATCTAACAGCTTGGTTGCAATTCGTTGCATTTCTGTTATCCCCTCGCCCAGTGTTCTGCCTTCTGCAAGGTTAGCCGATACCGTAGCCGATTTATACCGGTTGAAATGGTAAAGTATCGGTGGGTTACTGTTTTCCTCAATGTTCACCAGGTTATCCAGCTGGATCATGTTTCCTGTATTGGAACGGACATAAAGGGATGATAAATTGGCCGTTGTATTCCTGTCCTCACGAGCCACCTGACCGATAACGTAATATTGCCGGTTATTGCGTAAAAAGTATCCGTAACGGCTTCCGCTGTACGCTAAATCAAGCGCATCCGAAACATCTTTTTCATTTATTCCAAGACTGTTTGCTTTTAGGCGGTTTACTTTAATGTTTAACTCCGGTTTGTTGAATTTCAAATCGACATCCACATTACTGAACACCGGACTGTTTTGTGCTTCATCCAGAAATTTAGGAAGTATCTTTTGAATCTTGTCAAAATCAAGATTCTGCAATACAAATTGAACCGGCAATCCTCTGGAGTTGGACGTTGTGATAGTTGGCTCCTGACTGGCTATGATCCGGGCATCCGGGATCGTATCGTAAATTTTAGACAGCTTTTTATAGATCTCCTGTTGGGAGGTTTTGCGTTCACTTGGATCCGACAAGAACGTCATCACATTCCCTGTATTCACACTTGAGCTTGACCCTCCCCCATAGCGCGCCAGCGTAAATTTAGCATCAACACCCAGATCGCTGTTTATTTTAGCCACCTTATCGATGATCGCTTTTGTTGTGGAATATTCAGTCCCTTCGGGAGCCGTAATGCTCGTTCGGATGTAACTGTGATCTTCAAGAGGTGCCAGTTCCGATTTCAGGGTCTGTGAAATCGCGACTATCAGGAAGATACAAAAGGCGATAATAGCTCCTGAAATCCATTTGTTTTGAATAAAATACGCAAGAATCCTTTTGTATTTCTTTTCCATTCCCAAAAAGAATGGTTCGGATGCTACATAAAATTTAGAATGGTGAGTTCCTGAACCGCCCAGAAAGACGTTCAATACCGGTGTCAATGTCAGCGAAACAAATGCCGAGATTAAAACAGCACTTGCCACCACGATACCAAATTCACGGAATAACCTTCCGGTAAAACCCTGCAAAAAGATAACCGGTATAAATACAATGGCCAGTGTCAGCGATGTTGAAACCACAGCAAAGAATATCTCACGGGTGCCTTCCATGGCAGCCTGGAATTTGTTCATACCTTTCTCTATCCGCTTGAAAATATTCTCTGTCACCACAATACCATCATCAACCACCAGTCCGGTTGCCAGTACAATCCCAAGGAGTGAAAGCACATTCACCGAAAAACCAAATAGATACATGACAAAAAAGGTTCCTACCAGGGATACCGGAATGTCAATAAGCGGTCGTAAAGCGATAATCCAGTTTCTGAAGAATAAGAATATAATCAGTACCACCAGAAAAATGGCTATCAGTAATGTTTCCAACACATCAGTAACCGATTGTCTTACAAATATTGATTTATCACGACCAATATTCAATTCCATTCCTTTTGGTAGATTTTGATTAATCTGATCCAAACGTTTATAAAATTCGTCGGCAATCTGTATATCATTTGCTCCCGGCAATGGAATCAATGCCAGCATCACACCTGTACTCCCATTAATGGTTGAACCCGATTCTTCATTTTGCGGCCCAAGCACTGCTTCACCGATATCGCTCAACCGGACAACCTGATTATCGGTCTGTTTAACAATTAAACTATTAAAATCTTCTTCTGTAACCAGCCGTCCTGATGTTTTGACAGTAAGTTCAGTAGTACTACCCCGTATCTTTCCTCCCGGCATTTCTACGTTCTCCTTTGCCAGTGCTGCACTAATATCGGATGCCGTCAGATTATAGGCTGTCATTTTCCCGGGATCAAGCCACAAGCGCATAGCAGGTTTCTGTTGTCCGTAAATTGATACAGAACTTACACCCGGTATGGTTTGCAACTTTTCAAGCAATACATTTTCGGCATAATCACTCAGTTCGATGGCACTCATGGAAGAACTTTGTGCGGTCAACATAATTATCGGATCACCGTTCGCATCAGCTTTTGTTACTGTTGGGGGGGAATCGATATCCAGTGGCAGGCTCCGCATGGCCTGTGAGGTCTTATCACGTACATCATTGGCTGCCTTTTCAAGATCAGCCCCCAAATCGAATTCAACCGTAATGGAACTTTGACCGGTAGCCGATTGTGAAGAAATTGATTTTACTCCTTCAATACCATTGATACTTTTTTCCAACGGTTCTGTAATCTGTGATTCAATGATTTCTGAATTTGCTCCCGTATAACTTGTCTGCACGGTAATCACCGGAGGATCAATGGCCGGATAAAGCCGAATTCCCAAAAAACTAAAGCCTACCACTCCCATCAAAATGATAATAAGGCTAAGCACTATCGAACCTATCGGTCGTTTCAGTGCAATATCTGAAATTATCATAATTTATCGGTTACTGTTGAGTAGGTTAATTTCGAACCTTCTTTTAAGAAAAGAAGTCCTGAAGTAATAATCGTATCGCCTTGTTGAATTCCTTTTGTGACTTCTATATTAGAAGCATTCCGGATACCTGTTGTTACAACGACAAAATGAGCTTTCCCGTTTTTAGCTACAATCACACTCTTGCTTTGTTCCTGCGGAATAATTGTCTGCGTTGGTATCATGATGGCATTTTTATTCTCACTCAGCCGCAATAAAACATTTGTAAATGCCCCCGGAAGTAGTAAGGGAGATTTGCTGTTTACCAGCGATCTTACTTTCAGGTTACGGGTAGAAGCATCTATTCCGTGCTCAGTGGCTATAACAGTTGCTTCAAACGGATTGTCATTGTTGTACATCGTGAATTTTACCTTCATCCCGGTTTTAATGGCTGAACCATACTTTTCGGGGACACTGAAATCAAGCTTAATCTTATTTCCGGTGCGTATGGTCGAGAGTAATGTGGAGGGAGTTACAATGGCTCCAATACTAATGTTTCTCAGTCCGATAATTCCATCAAATGGAGCACGGACTTCTGTTTTTCGGATTAATGTTTTCTGAACTTCAATATCCGCTTTAATCGAATTGACAAGCAGAATGGTTTGATCATAATCATTTTGACTGATTCCGTTTGCCTTCAACAATTCTGATTGCCTTTTAAAAATCTGTTGTTGTATGGCCAGTTGCGATTGTTGTTTCTTTAAAGTGGCCTGTAGATCATCATCAAAGAGTTTTACCAGTAAAGTTCCTCGTTTTACTAATTTTCCTTCCGGTAAATTTATTTTAACGACTCTTCCTGCTACTTCATTCTGAAGACTGACTTCATCAAATGCTTCCAACGATCCTGAAACAGAAATTTCATTAATAAGCAATGAGGGCTTCACGACATAAGCATCTACATTTTTTTGTGCTTTTTTCGAATCAAGTCTTTTTGATTTTTCATTCGAAGAATTGAAGCCTACTTTCCATACGAAAGCTATTATTAGAACAATAAATACGATAATCCAGAGAGCTGATTTTTTTTTCATTTGGAAAATGGCTTTTATAAGTTAAAAAGATTTGATTCTATTGTTACAAGCATGCTGTATAATTCATTTTTCTGATGCTCCGATAATCCCTTTAAAGAGACCAGGGAAACTTCATGCAATGCTTTTTTAATTTCAGGAATGACTTTTACTGCTTTTTCGGTAATGACCAGTTCGTACTTTCGCTTATCCGTCTTATTTGGTATTCGTTCGACATAACCGTTCGAAGATAAATAATCAATAATCCGTACAACCTGAACTTTATCACACGATAACTCCCGCGAAAGTTCCTGTTGAGTAATCCCCTTCCCCGATTCAATTAGCAGCAAAGGATAAAATGAACGGTCAATATCAAGATGGGACAAGATGTTGCGAAGATTATCCTGCGACATCTTGCTGATCTTTCCCATAATTCTTTCTACAGGCTCATTTATAATGACATTAGATTCTAATTTCATACGATGGTTTAATTAAGACTGCAAAATTAAGGAAAATTATTATAGTTATCATTGTTATCTATTTTTTTAATAGAGATTTAATAAAGAGATTGTCCACAGCTTACACTGATTCACACAGAATACTTATTTAATAAAAAAAATTATAAAGGAGATTGTCTCCAGATTAAACTGATTAACACAGATTACTTATTTAATAAAAGAAATTATAAAGAAGATTGTCCACAGATTCCACTGATTTACACAGATTACTTATATTATTTTCCGCATTAAGTCAGCCTCTGTTAAATAGATCTTAATTGGCATACCTGATTCACTTTAAATTTTTATTAGCATGGGCGCATTTTTTACTCAAAGATTAATTTCGTAAGTGCATATTATAAAATAGTAAATAATCAGACTTTTTACTTCTTCTATTCCGTTGTGGTTTTATTCCCCTTTTACTCCCCTTTTATTCCCCTTTTGTATAGGTCCGTATATACACCGTTACATGTCCATATATAGTCCGTTATATGTCCGTATTTATATAGATACGGACTATATACGGACTATATACGGATATTTAATGGACAGGATACCGGTTCAATGGAAAGGGGAGTAAAAGGGGAGTAAAAGAATAATAAAAGAATAGGTTTTGGAGCATTGACTGCATTTGTTTTTTTCAATAGTCTCCTGCTTTAGAGACTGTGTAAAAAGAAAATTTTAAAACTCAAATACTATCAAATTGAAACTTAACATTTAAATTAGGGAATAAGGTTTAGAAATAGTGAGGATTCATTTTACTGAGTCCCCACGATCAGAGATCGAACATCAAGATAGATAACTTTGAATTGCTGGATATGGCTATTCGATATTGTCTGATTAGCAACACTTTGCAAAGAGTTATATAGTAGGTTGACAAATAAAAATAAGGTTTTATTATTTAAAAACCTTATTTTCAAGTACTAAACCTTAGTAAAAAACCAATCACCCACAAAACACAACCTTATTTCCCTTATTTAATAAATAGCTGAACTTTCAATTAGTAAATAATTTATTCAACTTTATACGTTTTTACACAGCCTCTTTAGCTGGAGCAAAAAGTGATAATATAATTCAGATATTCAATTAAACAGCTATAAAAGATTGTAAAAATAAAATTTAGAAATAGATAATACCCATTTCAACAATAAACAAAAAACGACCATTAGCCCATAAAACGTTGCAAATTAGCACTACTACCGAAAGTTCATTTATACCATCTTTTCTAATTATGGAAAAATCGTTTTATCACTCTTTAAATCTCATTTAAGTTTGGGGATGTCATTAACATGGATATTGCGAAGAATCATTTTTTTATTCTGCTCCTCTTTTTGAGAAAAGGAATACAAATTAAAATTAAGGTAATTTTATTTAAGAAAATAATAAGAAAAATAAAATGAATGTTGTATTTTTGGAGAATCAAAGGATTATCCTGTCCTGATTTCAAATAACTGACCTATTTACAACGATATGAATATATTTTGCAGGAAAATGACAGCTTCAGATTGGATGTATGTTGCAGAAATTTACAAACAAGGAATAGATACCGGAATAGCCACTTTTCAACAGACCGTTCCTTCCCGGGAAGAATGGGATCATAATCATGCTGCATGTTGCAGGATCGTGGCAGAAGTCGATAACGTGATAGCAGGTTGGGCTGCCTTGTCGCCTGTTTCAGGCAGGGCAGTTTATTCGGGTGTTGCTGAAGTCAGTGTGTATGTCGGGAATGAGTACAGAGGGCAACAAATAGGGACAAAATTACTCGAATCGATTATTCACGAAAGCGAATGTAACGGTTACTGGACGTTGCAGTCGGGTATTCTTACTGAAAACTCAGCCAGCATTGCCCTACATAAGAAATCAGGATTCAGGGAAATCGGCTATCGTGAGAAGGTGGCTAAAATGAATAATGTCTGGAGAAATACGATTTTGTTTGAAAGACGGAGTATTGTTACCGGCATGGAATAATGTTTACAATAAGAATTCAACTATTTTCAACCTAAACATGAACGTTTTAAACGAAAAACCAAATGAAGAAGAAAATTGCTCAACTTGTATCTGTTGCCGGGCACCCATTATTGACAATTCCCCTGTATGCGGCATTCGTGTTGTTTACTTTTGAAGATGTCAAAACAGCTTCTTTTAATTCGGCATTGATTATCGGTTGTATTTTTATCCCATTAATTTTAAGGTTATACCTAAAATCCCGAAATGGTTCGTATACCAATTTTGATGTCTCAGACAGAAAACAACGGAAATCAATGTTCTTTTTTATTATACCCCTACTGAGTATTGTTACTGTGATTGTGTTTTTAACCGGACAGTCAAGAAATCTGTGTTTAAGCCTTCTATTTGCACTCGTGCTTGTTGTTATTTCTCAACTTGTTAATTTACAAATTAAGAGCTCCATGCATGTATCCTTCAACTTCTATCTTTCGTTTTTGGTTATGACCTTAAACTATCGGATAGGGATCATCGTGCTTTTAATCAGTTTCCCCATCGCATGGTCGAGGATAGTACTCGGAAGGCATACCCTGAAAGAAGTCGTGTTTGGAGGTGCGATAGGCCTTACAGTAGGTTTATGTATGTATTACGCTGAAGGTTATTTCTAACCTGAAAGAAAATTTGAATATGGAATTCGAAAAAATTACTTTTAATGACTTACCTGAGATAAGGACGCTGCAACCTGAAGACTGGGGAGATATCATCCCTGATATGGAGTTTTATCTTCGTTATCCGTTTTGCAATCCAATCAAGGCAACTTTTGATGGTCGGATCGTGGGTATCGGGACAACGATAATTTTTGATCATACAGCCTGGCTGGCTCACATCATTGTTGGAACTTCATTCAGAAATAAGGGGTATGGTGGTGAATTGGTACATTATCTGTTGGAAAAAGTACAGCAGGATTCGATTGAAACTATTTTGTTGATTGCAACTGATCTTGGTAAACCGGTATATGTAAAAGCCGGATTCAACATCGTGTGTGAATATCTGTTCTTTAAACGAGAAAAGCCCTGGACGAATTACCCTGTTTCGGATAATATAGTTATGTTTCAGGAGGAGTATCGGATTAAAATCTACGAACTGGATAAAAAGATGTCCGGTGAAAACAGGATTCCTTTGTTGACAGATTATTTAAAAAGTTCAATACTCTATGTGGATCATGGTTCGGTAGTGGGATATTTCATTCCTGATTTGAAGGAGGGATTGATTGTTGCCGACTCAATCCATGCCGGGTTGGAACTTATGAATCTGAAATATTCAAAAGTTGATAAGGCCGTTCTTCCTTCAGGAAATATTGCCGGGTGTGACTTTCTACGACAACGTGGATTTATTCAGACAAAAATTGGAACCAGAATGGTATACGGGAAAAACACGGACTGGAAACCAACGATGTTGTATAGCCGGATTGGAGGAAACCTGGGATGAAAAGTTATACCTGAGTTATGTATGAGATTGTCCACAGATTCCAGACAAAGATTAAAGAAAAGATTGTCCAAAGATGACACAGATTCACACAGATTACTTATTCAATAAAAGAAATTAAAAAAGAGATTGTCCACAGATGACACAGATTTACACAGATTATTTTTTAATGAAAGAATTTAAGAAAGAGATTGTCAACAGATTAAACAGATTCACACAGATTACTTATTCAATAAAAGAAATTAAAGAAAAGATTGTCCACAGATGACACAGATTTACACAGATTATTTTTTAATGAAAGAATTTAAGAAAGAGATTGTCCTCAGATGACACAGATTCAC
>Ga0302286_10000248_pt1 | contig 44673 bp, 42 predicted proteins | sample III_Fen_E2_3_FD_198765 | JGI IMG/M metagenome (GOLD analysis project Ga0302286, IMG submission 198765) | Peat permafrost microbial communities from Stordalen Mire near Abisko, Sweden - III_Fen_E2_3 | ecosystem: Environmental > Terrestrial > Soil > Wetlands > Permafrost | place: Sweden: Abisko...
ACGATATATCAAAATATTACATATATTATATTCACTATTTTATTATAGATAAATCACATCAGATCTTGGGGTAATCTCTCAGGCTTCATTGATGATAATTGTTTAATTCAACCCTTGATTCGCATTATTATAATTGAAGTAATTAAAATCTCCAGGCGTAATTTCTCCAATTTCTTCTTTTTTCTTTTTACTTAACCCTTCCTCCTTCTCAATATTAATTTCCATTAATGGATGTAGTTTATTAAATATCAGCAATGCCTTATCTAACTCTGTCTTAGAAAATGCTGTTGCATTATATTCGCCTCTAGATGAACTAAAAAATACTGTTCGCATTCGATAAAAAACGTATCTATCTGTAGGCGTATACACATACAATTTGTCTATATTTGAGCAACAATCCTTTACAAACCACAAACACATCATAAATGTCTGCAGGAATTCGGCTTTATTTTCAGATAATCTTGTTGGATTATCAACTTTGGCATCTAAAAAATGGTGAATATCTGCTGATGCTGTAAAATGTGGATTTTCATTTAGTGCTTTTATTTCAATCATTCCAGCACATTGCATAAAATCCGGTGTTCCTATCAATCGAGATAAAGTTGAGTTTTGATTTGATAAACTAAAAATATCTAATCTAAAATCTTCAATTGATTCGCTAATCTTAAAACTCTTTGTACCACAAATAAGTCGTAGTTCCATGTTAGGTGGGTATTATAATTTCCGCTAACACCACAACACCCGCACTACGCATCTATCCTTATTGAAAACCCCACACCCTCCCCATTTAATTACTTTCACCTTGGATTGAAGGCGAGTTAAATTTGTCATGATACAGCAGTCAGTTTATGAGTAGCTTACTTGTTAATTGGTTGTTCTTTTCGTGAAAACAATCAGGTTTTTAAGGTGTTGTTACAGCGGGCTAATGTACACATTATTTTTAAAGGCAAATAATTCTACATTAAATATTTAATTTATCCGACGGACTTTTAATCTGCTCAAATCGCTTGGTAGTCACATGAGTGTAAATTTATAAAGGGTTTGGATGCAACGAAGGTCTGTATCGTTTTCAAGCAAATGAGTTGCAAAACCGTAACGCAAGGTATAAACTGTGACGCAAGGTATGCATGGCAACCCGTTTGCCATGCCACCCTAAAAACAATTCGCTTATCACTAAAAAACTCAGAATCGATTTCTACAATCACTTTTTAATGCGTTGAAATACCATATCGTTATTCCAATCATCTTAAAACGGTATTTTCTGTTGTTCCACATCAGGGCCAATTCGCGTTAAGGATGAATTGTATTTGAAATAGACAGTACCGGTAGGCCCGTTTCTGTCCTTTGCAATTATTAGTTCTCCACGACCTTTTGAAGATTTACCGTCTTCATTTTCATCTATTCCATAGTGTTCAGGTCTATGAATCAGTATAACGGTATCTGCATCTTGCTCGATTGCGCCTGATTCTCTTAAGTTCGAAAGTTCTGGCCTTTTGCCCGGTTTGTTTTCAGATTCCCGGTTGAGCTGACTTAGTAAAAGCACCGGAATATTTAGATCTTTTGCAATACATTTTGCCTTGCGTGATGCTTGTAATACAAGCTCTTGTCTGGTTTGTACTCTTGTCTCAGCCTTCATGTCAATTAATTGCAAGTAATCAATATGAAATGGAAGGTCTGACAAATAATTACCAGCATGTTCAATTGCTTCAAATTCTAAATTATTACAATTTCCAAGTCTCCAGTGATTGGCTTCTACATTTGACTTTGCTATAAGCATTCTATCGCCAAGTTTTACAGCATTTCTATTCATTGATTTTAAGCACCTGCTTCAACTTCTCAATTTCCTCCTGCCATTTTGCAGGATTAGATTTCTTGAGTTTTTGGATGTTGAGTTGTTTCCACTGGACAGATGGATAATTTTTAAATAAATCATATTCAGATACTTCCCAATTTGGTTTTCCACTTTCAAATGAAATCAAGAATGATTTATCTTCGTCTGTGAGCATATCGTTAACGTTTTTGATAAGATTTTCGCGAGTTTCTTCAAACTCTGAATAATCAAACCCGATGTCAGCCATACCCACAAATTGATTCAACATGGCATCTCGTTGGTCAATTAAGTTGGGAGTAAACGATTCGCGTATTGGACGATCGCTACCCAAAAGGCAAAAAATAAATCCAGGCTTAATACGATCTAAATCCACGTTCATGTATTTGACATCAAACAGATCTCTTGGATGTTGGCGGGATAATGCGGCTGCAACCTTACCTCCGTAAAGCAATGATAGTGGAACAATATTGGCTTCACAATAAAGTCCGAACTGCTCCTGTGCTTTCTCACATAGCGGCAGTATGACTATATCACCACCAACGATTCCTCTTTTGGTTTGATTCACTTCAATCTTTATCTGCTTGCCTTTATATTCGCAGAGAAGTTTGCAACTATCGGGACGGTGGGTGATATTGACACCCTTGAGCGATTTCTTTACTTTTTCTGCAATTGCCAATAATCTATTGTTTATGTTGGTAATGCTTGTATTTCTATCCTCAAGCGGAATATATGTCAAGTCAATATCGATCGATGCCCGAGGTAGATTTTTGACAAAAAGATTTATCGCTGTACCTCCGTGTATTGCAAAACACTCTTCACCGGAAACAATGGGAATAATCTTTAAAAGTACTTCAACTTTTTGAGTATATACATTATTCATAATCATCCAGTTCTTTAGATATTGTTATCCCATATTTGTTGTTGTAAACGCCATTCTTTACTATGGAGCGTTTCCCTTCTCCCAAATCTACCTTCGAAAGGCTTATCGCATGAAACCATGGATGCTTTGATTTCTCTGCCATATAAAGAAACAACCGTTTCACCTTTACTGAGGTGCAGACTTCAAGTAGTTGCTGTACCAATTTAGGGCGAAGCGTCGTTAGCATCTCCATAACGTAGTATGTGTCCATTATTGAGTAATAGGCCGGCACGAGATGCAAACACTCCATAAATGCTCTTTCAGGTGACGAGACCAACAGCTCTACACCATTAACCTCCATTTCCTCTATGCCTATAAAATCACTGCCGAATATTTTGGTGGTAAAATATCGAACCTCCATATCCCAGGCGTTATTTAGTAACCAGAAAGGAAGCCTTTGCAATGTTTGAGTAAAGAGATAAGCGGTAGGCTTTCCCATTGCCACAAAGTGTGAGAAGCCTCTTAAATCGAGAGCGGTCAAAGCTCCGACAAAACACTTCTTTTCCAGCTGTTTGTTGTATGAGGATATGGCAGCATACAACGTTGGAACGTCTCCAACCCTATAATAAACACCTTGTGATAATCGATTAAGCCAGCCGGATGTGACACACAAACTTTGCTCTTTGGTTGACATCTTTTGTTTTGTCATCCAAGAGGATATTAGCAAGGCGTTTTTTGGCACTTGCTGAAGTAACAAGTTTATTTTAGTTGCCATATAGGGTGTTATTTACCGTAAATATAAAACATAATAAACTATCCTCAAAATATGGACGGCGTATATTTTTATGGAGCTGTTCGAATGATGAACAACCACAAGAATCAATATCAATATTGTACCGGAGTATGAGTTTTGAATAAGACAAGCAATCTTTTGCAGACATTATCGGACAGGCCAAAGCCATATTTTTAGACTCACAGGGTTCGACCCATGTCGATGCCCGTTCTGCAAGAAAGGGGCCATGCGTACTGTAGAAACCCTGCCAAGGATTAAGGCACCATTAGTCCTCTTCACAAACGATAAAACTTCTTGTTAGTGCTCTTTTTCTGGAGACCCGCTTTGGCGCGGGTTGGATTTGTGTTGCCTGAAATGAACGGAAGAAGCTCAAATCAAAGGAAGTGAAGCTCCAAAACAAGACTTTCTTCACAAAAAAAGGGAAAAACGTCCCGAAAACAACTTCCCTTCTCAAATATTGACTTCACTCCAATCTAAAGGAGAATTACAAAACACACTAAAGTGCATAATGAATATTGCTTCTTATATCCCGGATGTAGTGCAACAGGGAGTTCATGCTTGGCACTTCGTACCACAGGAAGTCCTATTCATTAGGGCCAGGTTTATGTTTTACTCATTGTCAAAATTATATAAATCGCCATCCTCACCCGTACACTTAACAAATATCTGTTTAGGAATACCAAGTTCCAGATTTATTCTTGTTTTAATCGAATTGTCACAATCTTTCTTGTTGTCAAATATTAGAATTCCATTTTTCAGTCTAACAGACAAGTCTTCAATGTTGTATATATAGTAATTTCCGATGTATTGATTTTTAGAATTATAAACTAAAATCCTATTGGTTGCATGATGTGATTGACCCCAAAATAAAATGGAAGTCATTATTTTGAACGATTCGCCATTTTCAGCATTAACTTGTCCCAAATATTTAAGATGTGTTTCTTCTCCTTCGTTTTCAGTCCATTTCCCAAATACAAAAACACTATCAGCGATATTATATTCCAATACCTTTTGCCTTATTAAGTTTTCATTAATCTGACCCCAAATTGATGTGCAATATAAAATTCCTAATATGAGTAAAGTCTGTTGCATCAGTCTTGTCGTTTTAAACTTGCTTATAACGAGTTGCGGCATGAAAAAGAAGCCGAAAAGCGAGCAACAATTTATCACCCGAAAACACGGTTGAAACGGGAATGGAAGCTCCAATTTTGCTAGTGTTCGGCTTTTTTTATAACCGCGTGCAGCGGTTCGGTGTTCTTTATTATAATTAAATAACATGTCATGTATTATACCCTTCTTGGATTAATGCTTATTATCAATTGAAGAGAAGATATACATTTTTGAATTGTTGCTGTTGGATTTTGTCTGTGTAATTCTGTTACCCATGCAGTGTTTTTAGTCTTTTCAGTTGCTATTTCATGTGCGTCACCAACTAATATATAAGGCATATCATAATTTGGAGAAACAGATTCAAGCAACGAACAATTATATAAACCACCTTTTTCAGTATCTAATGCACTTTCTCCAATAGAACATGCATACAATGAAACTTGTTGCTCTAAAGCTTGCATTATACGAGCATCATATTTTTCCCTAATAGAATCATTCTGCAAAGAACGACTAAACGAATCGAGTAATAATGCTTTATTTTTTAATTGTTCTGGTACTACATTTCTACAACAATCAAAAATTGAAATTTGTCTTGATGAAATATATTTTAATTCTAATTCTGAAATAGTTTCTTCAATTCGATTGAGTTCTAATATTGTATTCCTAGTATAAGCACCATGTCCGCTGAAAACAACAAAGGCAAAGTCATTTTTTTCAGTTTTAAGTTGTTGAATTATTGTTAAAAGTCCACTTTTAGAAGGATTCATCTCAATAGTTATTTCTGAATCATACCATTTACCACCAATATCACTTTTCAAAAAACGAATATAGTTATCTATATCAATTTTAACTCCACCTAATCCATTTGAATTTCCAATTAATAATGCTCTTCTTTTCATGTTTTATACTTTAAATAGGTATTAATAAATAATCTAAATTCATCATCATAACCATCTATATTTTCATTCTTATCTACAGGATTCAACCAATTGTTTTTATGAATTCTTATCCAATTTTTAATATCAACGAATTCTTCAACCTTTTTTTTATCATGATTAAAATATTCCCATACATCATGAAGATAATTATATAAAAGATTACAATACATATCGTAACGAAGATATTTTTCATCACCAGTTAATTTATAATTGTCCCACTTTGATGTAAAATCTTTACTTTCAAGATAAGGATATTCAATTCCTATTTCCAGAATTCTATTTAATTTATCAATAAGTTTTTCTTTTTTTTCTTTTTTATAAAGTGTCAATGTCGTATTTGAACTTATTGCTGAAAAAACTGCACTGACTGCTGCTGCAATTGCACTTAATACAGAAATAACAATACCCCAAAATTGAATTTCTTCCGTTGTCATATAATTTTAATTAATATTATTTTAATATGTTCTTATCAAGAAGTGTTTTTTACTCTGACCGCTAATGGCGGGCTAGAACTAAGTCTTTAATAGGCTGTTTATTAGCCAATTATTAGCTGTATTTTTTATCTTCTATGCCCCTGAAACTCTATGATAAATTTCACCCGTATCAGATGCGTGTCTTCTTTTAATTAAGATAATCTCGTTTAATCGTATTCTACCGTCTAAGACCATCATCAAATCTTGCCCATCCATTAATATCATTGATTTAACAATTGGGCTTCCCGTCTCTGTACATTCGGATGAAAATCCATCAAGTGAAATAAATAGACCTAAAGTGTTTTTTAGTTTTCCTGCAATTTTGCCACCAAACTTATATAAATCACCAGCATTTACTTGCATTTTTTGCCATTTTGCTTCTAGCAAATAATCGCTGTTATCAAATGTAAAAGAACCGTCTATCTGTTCTCCAGTTATTTTGTATGATGCTTTTGGTTGTAAATCAAAAAGCTGGAACAAATCATTTAATAACTTTTCAAATTGAAAACCTCTTTGTTGTGGATTGTCATTTGCTGCAATATCAAAGAAAAGCAGTTTTAGATTCTCTAGTTTTTCAGAGAAAGAAATTGTCAGTCTTACTCTCTCTATATTCGCTGATCTTTTCACTGCTGCCTTATTTAGCTCATCAATTGCATCAAAATATCCTTGTGTTTGTGCTCTTAATTTAATAACAGCTTCTTTTGCTCGCTTGGTTAATTCCCCATCCTTATCCCAATAAGCGAGATGACTGAAGTCAGTTATGTTTGATGTCTCTTGGAGTAATTTTAAAAGATCAGTTTTGTAGAGATCCTGCCTTGCAACCATTCTATCTATCAGCTGTGATACACTTTCGAACTTAACATTCTCTTGCCAGTCAATTGTTGAAACTATATATGGATTTTCCATCGTAAGTTCAATAAATTGCCGAATATCTTTCTTTCGGTAATATATATTAGCCAGAGCATCTTTCAATGCTAATAGAGCTTGAGAAGAGATCCTTTGCATATTCATTACTATTCTTTTTTTTAATTTGCAACTATATATGACCGGTTCTAATATTGCCCACACCGTCCGCGGGTATGAAACGTGCCGGATTTCGGAGCTGCGAATTTATCTCACGTGACAAACCTTGAAGCGGGACGAAACGCTTGCAAACCCACTGAAACCAGCATATTTTATGAACCGTTGTTATGGGCAGTTTTTATTCAAATTTCAACAAATTCAATTTTTGTTTTTCTATTTTTCCAGAATCTTGTGAATAATAAGCCTGATAAAACTCAAAATCCTTTCTATTACTTTTTTCACACTTCTCTTCGACAATTTTTAAGATTCGAATCTTGTCAGAATTTGATGTTTTAATCCCAAAGATAATCCCTTTCAATGATGAAAAATCATATTTTAGTTTTCGATTATTTTTATTTTGATAATCAATGAGACCATCATTTATTATCAGTCGATATTCTTTTTCATATTGCCAATCATCAAGTTTTGTAGTCAAACTCTTTTGAAAATTCTCCCAATAATTTTTTCGCCATTTATCTTGATTGTTTTTTAAATACTCTCCACATTCACTTTTATTCCCAAATTCATCTGTATACCATTGATGTTCTAATTGAATAACAGACGCCCGACCAAGTGACCTAAAAAAATCAATAGACACATGCTTATTCTCATATTCGACTTTTTGAAAGGGATGAGGAACCATTCCTATAATCGGGCCATTATTTGAATATCCGTGTTCTGTTTCTAGATTAATTTGAATTCTATCAGTATTATTAACAGTGTTGAAAATTAAGCATACACCTTTATGATTCTCGCCATAGTGCCCCCAAATAGAAGAATTTGTGCATTCACTCATAAATGAAGCTGAGAACCAATCTGGATATACCAAGGACTCTAATCTTTGTAGGAATTGCTCAGGAAATTCAGAGAGAAGAAAGAACTTATTCGAATGTAATTCTATTTCTTTTCCTTTAGAATATTGACTAATAAGCTGAAATTCACTACCAACCATATTTGTTAACGAGAAAAATAATTCAGCAATGTTTTTGTGCTTATAAGAAGAATGTTCCTGTTCAAGTCTATTTGTGAGTAAAACGATGCTACCTGCTTTTTCTATTACTTTCCTAAATTCATCTAAATGGTCTTTCGAAGATTTAGATTTCGGTAATATTTGATGGTTTCTGTAAACTTCTGTTATAATTTCAATCGCAAAGGGATGAATTAATTTTAAATAAGAAAGCAACTCTCCCCTTCTAATTGGATTTATTCTACTTTCCAAGTCTTTTGGCAAAGAACTTAAGAATTTAGTTTTAAAGAAAATATCATGAATTTCTTTAAACATTTCTCGATATTCAGTTGTAGGGAATTTAAGAGAGTTAATATTTATCGGAATATCCTTTGAATTAATTCCTTTTTCCTCACTCAAAATTATGGTCAAGGAATATATATGCTCAAGACATCTTAGATAGTGTTTTAATAAATTTCTCCAAACGACTGAATCACCTTTCCAATAAATATCTCTGAAACCTTCAACAGGATCATTAAGTTCACCGGGAGAAGCAAAATAAATCTCTTGATTCTCTAATTCCTGATATTTATCAAGCAAGTTATCTATTGGCCTAAATCTGTACATTTCATTCAATAAGTCCATTTTCTGACACTTTTAAAATTGCCCATAACACCTCAGCACCCGCACTACGCATCTATCTTTATTAAAAAACCTGCGCCCTCCCCGTTTAATTACTTTCTCATTGGATTGAATGCGAGTTAAAGTTTTCATGATACAGCAGTCAGTTTGTAAGTCGTTTACTTGTTAATCGATTGTTCTTTTCCTGAAAACAATCAGGTTTTCAAGGTGTTGTTACAGCGATCTAATGTACACATTATTTTTAAAGGCAAATAATTCTGCATTAAATATTTAATTTATCCAACGGACTTTTAATCTGTTCAAATCCATTGGTGGTCACATGAGTATAAATTTAAAAAGAGTTTGGCTGCAACGAAGGTCTGTATCGTTTTCAAGCAAATGAGTTGCAAAACCGTAACGCAAGGTATAAACTGTGACGCAAGGTATGCATGGTAACCCGTTTTACCATGCCACCTAAATATCACTATAAAAAACTCAGAATTAATTCATACAATCATTTTTTAATACGTTGAAATACCATATTGTTATTCCAATCATCTTAAAACGGTATTTTTTGTTGTTCCACATCTGGAGCGATCTGTGTTAAGGATGAATTGTATTTGAAATAGACAGTGCCGGTAGGCCCGTTTCTGTCCTTTGCGATTATTAGTTCTCCACGACCTTTTGAAGACTTACCGTCTTCATTTTCATCTATTCCATAGTATTCAGGTCTATGAATCAGAATAACGGTGTCTGCATCTTGCTCAATTGCACCTGATTCTCTTAAGTTAGAGAGTTCCGGTCTTTTGCCCGGTTTGTTCTCAGATTCTCGGTTGAGCTGACTTAGTAAAAGCACCGGAATATTTAGATCTTTTGCAATACATTTTGCCTTGCGTGATGCTTGTAATACAAACTTGTCTGGTTTGTACTCTTGTCTCAGCCTTCATTTCAATTAATTGCAAGTAATCAATTATTAGCAAATCACATAGGCCTTTTTGTTGCATCCTGCGTGCTGATGCTTTGATTTAGGCTTATAATTGACGTATCATCAATATGAAATGGAAGATCTGACAAATAAGTACCAGCATGTTCAATTGCTTCAAATTCTAAATTATTACAACTTCCAAGTCTCCAGTGATTGGCTTCCACATTTGATTTTGCTATAAGCATTCTATCGCCAAGTTTTACAGCATTCATTTCCAAACTATAAATTACCACGTGCCGATTACTTTGACATGCCATTTGAGCAAAGAATAATGCAAGGGCGGTTTTGCCCATTGAGGGTCTGGCAGCCAGAATATTAAGATCTCCATCTTGCCAACCCCCAAACATAGTGTCCAAAGCTGGAATGCCTGTAGGAATGCCAGTGCAAGTAATACCTTGCTGATATAGCTCCATTCTTTTAAGGCCGGCCTCTGTAGAGAGTCGAATTACTTCTGGAGCATCTTTTAAAGAGTTGAAACAAGGGACATCTTTACCGATAGCATCCAACTTATTTTGCGCCTCAATTATCAAGTCTTCACCAGGTAGGCTATTGTATTTTGCCAATTCCAAAATTTGGCTTGCAAAAATCATGACTCTTCTACTAAGGTGTGCTGACAGGATTTTCTTTTTTCAGCTAAATTGCAAAAGAACCACTTTTTCCAGGAGTAGTCAATAATTGCAACCTTATGCATAAAAAGTCCAAACAGCAAAAAACGGATTGGAGAAGGAGAAACGGGCTTTTTACAAAAACAGGGAAGAGCTAAAAAAAACATCTTATGGTTTGAAGCAAAACATCTTATGGTTTTGAGGAAAACCTGTTATGGTTTTGAGACAAACCAGTTGATGTTTTGAAACAAACCAGTTATGGTTTTTGAGCAAACACGTTGATGTTTTTTGAAGAAAATAAAGATGCTTTTCGGAATTGCATAAATACAACAAAAATAACCAATAAATATACAAATGATCAAAAAGACCACAAACCTAACACACAGTAAATCAAACATATTACAAACCGAAAAATCATCAGCTGATGATTGCCGAACTATCAGCTGATGATTACTTAAACATCAGCTGATGATTTTTTATTTGTCAGGGATAAAATTTTTTATTGTCAGAATGAATTTTTATGGTTGAATTTTAATTTCTGCAGTTGAAAATATTTTGACATTGACAAGTTTGCAGAATTGGTTCTTTGACATCAATGAAAAATAATTCATGGGTTTGATAACATCCTACTAGTTGAATTCATACATTTGGAGACTAAATTTTAAATTTTGAAAAAACTATTATTATTGTTGGTAATCATCTCATTTTGTATGTTTGCTAATGCAAAAAATCTGGCGGAATATACCGCATCTAATGGTGTGACATATTACGTTAATGGCATCTTGACATTTGGTCTTGGGTCTTTGCCAAATGGCAATTTTAAATATGCCAAACATGGCGGCGCAATGGCGTTGCTCTCTTATGATCGATCCAAAGGAAGGGATCAGTTCTGTATAAGTAAAGATTACGCCGGAACATCCTCATTGATAAAAATAATAGAAAGTACGGAGTATAATGGAAAAGATGTAATAACGATCATCCTGAAGACGCAAAGCATAAGGGTGGATGTAGAGAATGCTATTTCTTGTGGAGAGATTGACGGTGGAATGACGGAAGATCAGGCACTCATTCAGCTCAAAAAAGAAAAGCATAAATTGGATTTGAATCTGATTACACAGGATCAGTATAATGCAAAGAAAGCCGAATTGTCAAAATACATCAAATAATGAGCCATATAACCCTTATACCCTCAACGGCGTATTGATCACTACCGATGTTACCGAAAACTTTTCCGGATGGAATGATATTGAAGATGGGGTAACTTGAAGTTACATTATATATGATGCCGGATGTAAAACTACTACTTCAGATCAAAAGCATACAAATAACTAATTTCTTTATTAGGATAATTTTTTATCCAAGCTTCTTCTTGGTGACTTATGCGAATGATTTCTTTTGTAGAAGTTTTAATAAAACGAGATATAATATCATTCAGTACGTTTAATTCTTTTTCTTGGAAAATGTTAGCATTAAACTTTTTCAGTGCAAAGAACTTTTCACCAAAATCCCCATTGTTTAAAGGGGGGTGGTCTATTCTAATAACCCCCCTTTTTTCCAATTTTTCAAAACTACTATTAAAGTAATCAGGAACAGGCCCATAATCAATAGCGTAGTATTTTTCACCGCTAATTGATTGACCGTATTGTTTAAAGTAAGTAAAATCGGCATAAAAAAGCAACTTATTAAGTTTTGTTTTCCATGGTTGAAGTTTCTCACTGAAAAACAAGACCATTTCGGCAAACTTTTCAAAATCAGGTGACGTAAAGCCGTTGTATAAATTCGGCTGCGAACCACCAAAAAGGCAATCTTCTATAAAATTTTCATTTCTTTCTGCTTTTTGTTCCTCAATCAGCTTTTTGATAGTCTTCAGCGTTTTTTCAAGTAAAGCACCCTCTATAACTTTTGATATATCTAGTAATTTTCTAAATTCACGCGGATTAGCCGCAAGTTGGATTAAGCGTGCATTTGACTGGCTTGGCATCTCTCCGTCTTCATAATGCCGATAGACATTGGCACCAAATCCCAAAACTTCTGACATTTTCAATTTATTCAATGCGTATTTTTCACGGATCGCTTTAATTTCTTTTGGTGTGGGTATGGAATGTTTTGACCTGTATTGATTAAGCACCTGATTGTAATTTAACTGTGCAAAACTATCATCTTCAAAGAATTCTTCGCTCTCTTCACAGTACCATGTGTGAAAACAAACCTCGAATTCTTCTTTTCTGTAAGTCATTTTTCGCCATTCTTTCTTAATGGTCATTTCTTTGCCTGTGTATGGACTTTTCATAATGTTTGTTTTTTGAAAGGATAGTTGATAGGATATTCAGCTAAATGAAAAGAAATACAAATTGCTTTACAGTTAGGGGCAGCCATACTCACTTTAATATACACTTCCTCTTTATTGACTTGCGTTCCAAATACCCACATAGGTAAAAGACAATTTTGTTTTTCTTCTAAAGGACCTTCGGAATAATCATCCACTTTAAGATCCATTATTATTTTTTTTCTTTTATCAGGAGTGATATCCAAATCAAGCAATGCCTGTGCATTTTTCCCCCGGTCATCACGTATATAAATATCAAAAATACCAATTTTAACTCTTAAATCTCTTAGGTATTTTTCTACGTCCTCTCTTCTTGTCATGTTTATTGATATTGCAAATGTACATCTTTATATTTAAAAACGATCTTTAAGTTGATATATTTACACTATTTTATGTTATGGCAACTAATTGGTTTGTTTTGAAAAATAGGCCACTATAAATTGAATAGTTTCTGAATAATACGAGAAACGACAATCTGAGAAAATAAGTTTTGGATAAACGGTTTCAGTTGGAGTCCTTCCTTCGCTGTAAAGGTGAGGTCTATTTATAGATGAGGATGGCAAGAAATTAAACAAACATAACGCCTGTACATACTAAGTTTTGCATGTACGGCAAACATATGGTAAACCGTCATTAAAAAAGCACTTACAAATTTCTTCATAAGTGCTTTACGTTCAATTAGTCGGGGTGACTAGATTCGAACTAGCGACCACTCGCCCCCCAGACGAGTACTCTAAACCGGGCTGAGCTACACCCCGAAACTAAAAAAGCACTGCAAAAGTAAGTCTTTTTGAGAGGGCTTCAAAATCAAAAAACGGTTTTTTGTGAAAAATGTCAGATGCCCATTGCATCACAGTAAAAATCAAGCATCTCTTCAATGAGGGCTTTGTCTGCTGTTTGATTCAGCTGGATGTCTCCAATACTGGACAAGAGGGTGAAATTGACCGCCTTGCTTTCATTCTTTTTGTCATGGGTCATGGTTTCGTACAGCGCAGGATAGTCTTTGTAGGAAATCGGGAATACGCCGTAGGCTTCCCGGACAAGATAAATATATTGTTGCAGGACAGCACTTGGAAAACCAAATCTTTTTGAGGAAAGATAGAGTTCGCAGATCAAGCCCCAGGCAATGGCATAACCATGAAGGACAGGCGTTCCCTGTTTGTAGGAGAGGCTTTCAAAGGCATGTCCTGCTGTATGGCCAAGATTGAGTGCTTTACGGATACCCTGTTCCTTGGGGTCTTGTTCGGTTATGTCTTCCTTGATATATACGGATTCTTTGACGGCGGACAGGAATTCAGGACTTTCTGGATGCCGGAGATCCAGAGAAAGTAATTCGTTCCAATATTTCGTATTGGAGAGTAATCCGTGTTTCAGCATTTCTGCATAACCGGACAAAATGTTGGGCTCGTCGAGGCTCTCAAAGAATGGAGCATAAAAAAGGACGGCTTTGGGTAAGTGAAAGGCACCGATTTCGTTTTTCAGTCCGTTGAAGTTAATGCCGGTCTTTCCTCCGACAGCTGCGTCCACTGCTGAAAGGATGGTGGTAGGCAGGTGGATGCAGTCAATACCGCGTTTAAACGTGGCTGACGCAAATCCGCCAAGATCTGTTATCATTCCACCGCCAATATTGATGAGTACCGATTTACGGGTGGCTCCCTCCTGGCTCAGAAATTGCCAGATCTTAGATAAATTATCTGTATTCTTTTGGTCATCACCAGCCGGAATACTTAAGAAGCGGGCCTGTTTCAGACATTCGGCTCCCTTCACTTCGGGAAGGCACAGTGCTTCGGTATGTGAATCGCATAATACAAAGATCTGATTGGAAGCGTAGCCGGAAAGCACATTTTCCAGGTCAGTCTGAATGTTTTTCGAGAAAAAGAGTTTGGTAAATGGCATAAGCTATAATGAATTTACTGGACAAATATAGCACATATTTAATACTTTTTTTCCATATTTGTATTTAAGTATTTTAAAGTTTGGCGGTTTACCTTAAATTATGTTGTTGATAAATACCTCTTCGTGGCCTGATATTTTCTTATTGTTGTTAAATTCGGTTTATTGGATAACGTTGGTCGGGGTCATTCTGGTTCTTGTTTTAGATAACAGAAATCCCGTAAAAACGATATCATGGGTTGTTGTGCTTATTTTTCTGCCTTATGTCGGTGTCCTATTGTATATTTTCTTTGGTCAGCGTTTTCGGAAACAAAAAATAATTTCGAGAAAGAGCATTAGAAGCATAGAAAATAATCCGGCTTATTTGTATGAGGAATTGAACTCGGATCAATATCCCAAAGAGTGTCTGGAACTTATTGAGCTTTTGAGGAATAACAATTTCCACCCTTTGTTTTCGGGAAACGATGTCAAGCTGTATACGTCAGGACGTGAACAGTTTGATGCTATGTTTGAGGATATTCGAAAAGCGAGGAAGCATATACATGTGGAGTATTACATCTTTGAAAAATGCAAAGTCGGGTATGAATTGCAGAGTCTGCTGATTCAGAAAGCAAGGGAGGGGGTTGAGGTTCGCGTGATCTATGATGATATCGGTTCGTGGAAAACGCCGAACAGGTTTTTCAGGGAGATGACGGATGCAGGGGCGCAGGTGCATTCTTTTTTAAGGGTGCTTTTGCCGTATCTTTCTCCAAAGGCCAATTATCGCAATCACCGTAAGATTGTTGTTGTTGACGGTGAGATAGGCTATACCGGTGGATTTAATGTTGGGGACAGATATATTGACGGTGGCAGGTTCCTGTTTTGGCGGGATAGTCAGGTAAGAATTCAAGGGAAAGCCGTATATGGTTTACAGACGGCTTTTCTCATTGACTGGTTTTTTGTAAGTCGCAGTCTTTTGACTTCTAAATATTATTTCCCTGATATGAAGAGTTTTGGGAGTTCTTTGGTACAGACTGCCACCAGTAGTCCGGATACGGATTGGGAAGGTATTATGCAGGGTCTGTTCTGTATTCTGACGAGGGCAAGACATTATGTTTATATGCAAACGCCTTATTTCTTGCCTAATGATGGTTTGCTTACGGCACTTCAAACGGCTGCTCTCAGTGGAATTGATGTTCGGCTTATGATACCTGAAAAGTCTGATACTCCAATTATAATGCGAGGTACACACTCTTTTTTGGCTGAAATAATGGAAGCCGGCGTTAAGGTCTGTTTTTATCAGAAAGGATTTCTTCATGCCAAGTCTATGGTCTCAGATGATATTGTTTCTACTGTTGGCTCAACCAATCTGGATTACCGGAGTTTTGAACTGAATTTCGAACTGAACTCTTTTATTTATGACAGAGATTTTGCGATCCAGATGAGGGATGCCTTTTTAAATGATCAAAAGGATAGCCGGTTAATTGACTTAAAAGAATGGATGAAACGTCCCCGTTTGGTACGCTGGACGGAATCTATTTGCCGTTTGTTTTCTCCTCTGAGTTGATCGTTGCTGTCTCTTGCTGAAATAGGCTGAAGTTTACACTGCCATAAGTGCGTAATTGTTGAAAAAGGGGATGTCTGCTGAAATCCGTCGATTTTGAGTGCTCAACAATCAGTAGTCCATTGTCGTTCAGAAGTGTGGACTTGAAGATGCGTTCGGGAATACTGTCTATTTTTTCATCGGCGTAAGGGGCATCCGCAAAAATTAGATCAAATTTGTCGGTGGATTTCTCAATAAATCGGTATGCATCGCCCGTGTGGACGGTTAATGTACTGATCTGAAGTTTTTTTGCTACTTCTTTGATGAATTGTACATGGGGAAGATAGTGTTCCACGCAAGTGACTGACTTTGCTCCACGGGATAGAAATTCAAAGGAAATGCTGCCTGTGCCTGAGAATAAATCTAAAACCTGAAGGTTTTCGAAGTCTATAATGTTTGCAAGAACATTGAATAAATTTTCTTTGGCGAAATCTGTTGTTGGCCTTGCTTTAAGATTTTTGGGCAACTGGAATTTTCTGCCTCTGTAATTGCCGCTGATAATTCTCATGTCTTTTATTGTTTGTTTCCAATAAGCTGAAGTGGCTCATCCGGCAGGCTGGTAAAGGCAGCCATTTCTATTTGCTGAATATAGGGATGTAAAGTTTCGAGGATCACTTGTCCGGATATCGTTTCAGAACAAATTACGCATCGTGTTTGTTCCGGATTTAAAGATAACTGCTCCATACAACGCAGCAAAAAGTATGGTATTTCCTCTTTTTTCTTAATGGGAAAAGTATTGGCAAAGATCAATCCATAGGAATTTGCCACGCAAACAAGCATACTTGCTCCAAACAAATGTGTCACAAGAATTGTTTTCTGTTGCGAGGCTGCCTGACGTAAGGTCCATTCTATCATAAGGAAAGTGCTTGTATTGATGTCAAGATTTGTAAACAGGCGCTTGAATATATTGTAGCGGTCAAGAGGCATTTCCCAATTAAAAGATTGTTTTCCATCGCTCAGTGGGGTCGAAAATATTTGATACGCTTCTTCTTTTTCCTGAAAAAACTGGAAATCAAAGAACGTTTTTATCTGTTCTTTATTTGTAATACTATTGGGCAATAATAGGAAACGTTTGGTAAAGTCAATGAATGTCACAAACAAATCATTCTGATTCGCCCATCCTTCTGAGGTTATATAATCCTCAAATTGATCCGGAAAGTCAATGGGTGCCGGTAGTTTGAGCACTTTAGGTTCGTTTCCTTCTGTTGTTGACGTGTAAAAAGCAAAACCATCCGGAATGGTGCGAATGGTTATCCTTGCACTGTCAATGGATGGATTGTTACTGGTGGATTCTTGCATTAGACGATAGAAATGTAAGCTGTTTTAACAAGAATTATAATAAGAACAAAATTAGTAAATGAATTCGAATCACACTACTTTTAGGGTAAAATTACCTGTAAAAATGAATCCTGAGCTTCTTGCAGCTGAAATAGCTGCCTTTTTCCCCTTCCAACCGACTCCCGATCAACAATCTGCTTTGGAGAAGCTGGCCTCTTTTATGATTCATGCTACGGATCAACAGGTTTTTTTACTTAAGGGCTATGCTGGTACGGGAAAAACAACACTTATCAGTGCTTTAATCCGATATCTTGATGCTCATAAGGTTACGAGTGTTTTGCTTGCTCCGACCGGAAGAGCTGCCAAAGTGTTGGCTTCCTATAGTGGACATACAGCCTTAACCATTCATAAGAAAATATACCGGAAAAAGCAGATAACCGGAAGTGAAGGTCCTTTTTCGCTGAACATAAATCCGGGTAAGAATTGTTTTTTTATTGTTGATGAGGCGTCCATGATTTCCAATGAATCTGGTGAGAATGCTTTGTTCGGGAGCGGGCGTCTGCTGGAAGATTTGTTGGAATATGTCTATACCGGTGATAATTGCCGGCTGATCCTGATGGGTGATACGGCTCAGCTTCCACCGGTAGGGCAGGTGCTAAGTCCTGCTCTGGATCCTGTTCAGTTGCGCCATTTGGGTATGGAGACACAGGGCATTGAGTTGACACAGGTGTTGCGTCAGGCGGGCGATAGCGGTATTCTGAGCAATGCTACTGCTTTGCGTGAAGCGATTCGAAACGATTTGGTCAAGGAAATTCCTAAATTAAGGGTTAATAAAGTTGATGTAATAAGACTTTCAGGTGATGAATTGATTGATGAGATTTCGTCTTCTTACGGGCGTTCCGGTATGGAAGAGAGTAAGATTATCTGTTATTCCAATAAACGGGCTGTTTTATTTAATAAAGGGATTCGCAATACGGTTTTATATAGAGAAGATGAGGTTACATCCGGGGATTTTCTTATGGTTGCCAAAAATAATTACTTGTGGTCGGATAAATACAAGGAAATTCCTTTTATCGCCAACGGTGACCTTGTGGAAGTTGTCCGGGTAAAAAAGCAATATGAGATGTATGGCTTCCGGTTTGCTGATATGGAAGTGCGTTTTCCGGAATATGACTGGGAACTGGATGTCCGTGTCATACTTGATTCGCTTGCGGCTGAGGCTCCTGCTTTGGAAAGGACTTCACAGGAAAGGCTTTATATGGATATAATGCAGGATTACGCTCCGTATTGCAACAGCAAGAAGGAACTTTATGAGCGGTTACGCATAGATCCATGGTTGAATGCGCTTCAGGTTAAATATGGGTATGCTTTCACTTGCCACAAGGCACAGGGAGGACAGTGGAAAGAGATTTTTCTGGATCAGGGTTATGTGACGGAAGAGCGGATGGGACTGGACTATTACCGTTGGTTGTATACGGCAATGACCAGAGCTACTGAAAAAATGTATTTAATTAATTTCAGAGATGAATTTATCTATTGACGTCTCATTCATCTCTGAAACAAACTTATAGGTCAGAGTGAAGCTTTTATTTTTTCAGAAATACTTTTTACTGCAGCTACGAGTGAACTTGCATCTTTTCCTCCGGCTGTTGCGAAATGTGGCTGGCCTCCGCCACCTCCCTGAATCATTTTGGCTGCTTCGCGAACAAGTGTTCCTGCATTTAAGCCGCGTGCGACAAGGTCTTCGCTAAGCATAACGGTTAGCATCGGTTTGCCGTCATTTACAGAACCAGCTACAAATGCCATTTTTTCAGGAACTTCTGCACGAATCTGGAAGGCAATGTTTTTAATATTGTCGGCACTGGCTTCTCCATCGAAGCAAATAAGTCTGATGCCATTTGTCTCAATGGCATTTTTCAATAAGGTGGCTTTAATAGACTTTGCCTTTTCGGCAGCAACGGTTTCCAACTCTTTGTGCATTTCCTGATTATCCGTCAACAACTTTTCAATGGCATTTGTCACGTTTGGAGTATTGTTGAAGAAGCCGCGTATGCTGTGAATTTCATCTTGCATATCGTTGAACAGCTCATCGGCTTTTTCTCCGGTAATTGCTTCGATACGACGGATGCCTGCAGCGATAGAGCTTTCGGAAATGATTCTGAAACTTCCGATCTGACCTGTTGAGGAGATGTGTGTTCCACCGCAGAACTCTATTGAATTACCGAATTTAATGACTCGGACATCTTCTCCGTATTTTTCACCGAATAAGGCCATGGCACCCATTTTCCGGGCTTCGGCAATAGGGGTGTGGCGGCTTTCTTCCAGTGGAAGGTTGCGCCGGATGGTGGAATTGACCAATTTCTCAACTTCACGGAGCTGCTCATTGGTTACTTTTTGAAAATGAGCAAAGTCAAAACGTAGATTTTCAGGACAGACCAGAGACCCTTTCTGCTCAACATGTGTTCCGAGGACTTCACGTAAAGCTTCGTCCAGCAAGTGTGTGGCAGAGTGGTTGCAGGAAGTGGCCTGACGTTTCTCTTTATCGATTACGGCCTTAAAAACCTGTGTCGGATCGGAGGGAAGTTTGGCGCTGATATGTATGGTTAAGTTGTTTTCTTTTTTAGTGGTTTCGATATTGATGCGTTCGTTTTCTGTCTCTATATAACCTGAATCGCCTACCTGACCGCCCATCTCACCATAGAAAGGAGTCCGGTCAAGCACGATTTGGTAAAAAGTTTTCCCTTTTTGTGAGACCTTCCGGTATCGCAGAATCTCAGCATCACATTCTGTGAAATCGTATCCGACAAATTCTTCTTCCTGGTCTTTAAGTATGACCCAGTCTCCGGTTTCGACTTCAGCGGCATTACGGGCACGGGCTTTTTGTTGTTCCATTTCGGCATTGAAGCCATCAATGTCAGCCAAAAGGTTGTTTTCACGAAGTATCAATTCGGTCAAGTCGACAGGAAAACCAAATGTATCGTATAATGTAAACATGTCCTTACCCGGCAATGTGTCTTTACCGGCGGTTTTAATGTCAGTCATGGACTTGTCCAGTAATTTGATACCTGTTTCGAGGGTACGGAGGAAGGATTCTTCTTCTTCCTTGATAACCTTTTCAACCAAAGTTTGCTGGGAAATTAGTTCAGGATATGCTGATCCCATTGAATCAATCAGTGAAGGAACAAGTTTATATAAAAAAGCATTGCGACGTCCGAGGAAGGTGTAACCATATCGGACAGCCCGACGCAATATTCGGCGGATCACATAACCTGCCTTGGCGTTTGAAGGTAATTGACCGTCTGTGATTGAAAAAGAAATTGCCCGGATGTGGTCTGCAATGACACGCATGGCGATATCGGTTTTTTGGTCTTTTCCGTAAGTTACATTACAGATATTTCCGATTTCATTCAGGATTGGTTGAAAAATATCTGTATCGTAATTTGATTGTTTTCCCTGAATAGCCATGCATAGACGTTCAAAGCCCATACCTGTGTCGACATGTTTTGCCGGAAGTGGCTCCAAAGATCCGTCTGCCTTGCGGTTGAACTGCATGAATACATTATTCCAGATCTCAATGACCTGGGGGTGGCTTTGGTTGACCAAAGAAAGTCCGTCTATTTTGCGACGTTCTTCATCGGAACGCAGGTCAATATGAATTTCCGAACAAGGTCCGCAAGGTCCTGTATCACCCATTTCCCAAAAGTTGTCATGCTTGTTTCCGTTGATAATGCGTCCGGCTGGCAGGAATTGTGCCCATACGGATGCTGCTTCGTTGTCCCGTTCCAGACCTTCGGATGCATAACCTTCAAAAACAGTTGCATACAAACGGTCTGGATTTATCTTAAGGACAGTTATCAGATATTCCCAGGCCCATTCGATGGCTTCTTTTTTGAAATAATCGCCGAAAGACCAGTTTCCCAGCATTTCAAACATGGTGTGGTGATAGGTGTCATGGCCAACTTCTTCCAAATCATTGTGTTTACCGCTTACGCGCAGACATTTTTGTGAATTGGCAACGCGTGAATATTTGGGTGTTGTGTTTCCAAGGAAAATATCCTTAAACTGGTTCATTCCGGCATTGGTAAACATAAGTGTCGGATCGTTTTTGACAACCATTGGTGCGGAAGGGACTATTTTGTGTCCTTTGGACGCAAAAAATTCTTTAAAAGAGTCTCGGATTTGTTTGGATGTCATTCCTTTTCCTGTGTTACTAATTACCATCTTATGGGTCATTTAAGAGTGAATGGGCTTAGAAAGCTTAATGAAAGTTTAGTTTTCTCGAAATCGGGTGCAAAAATACGGCTTTATTATTATTTTTGTATCTAAATCAATTGAAAAAGATTCTTCCATTTGAGCAAGAAAATTAAATATCATTTTAATCCTGAATCATTAAGCTTTGAACGTATAGAAAAAAATGCGCTGGACTGGCTTAAGTCATTTCTTTTGCATGCTTTCACCGGCCTTTCAATGGGATTGGTCTTTTTCTTTATATATCTTACTTTTTTTGGAACACCTGAGGAAAAAAGGCTTAAGAATGAAAATGAAAGGCTTCAGGGTCAATATAAAATACTTGATATGCAGACGAAACGTATCAAAAGTGTTTTAGTTGATCTTCAAGAGAGAGATGATAATCTATACCGGGCAATTTTGCAGGCTGAACCCATTCCTGAACAAGTTCGTGAAGGTACTTTTAGCGGGACAAACCGGTATGAATCATTTAAAAACATGAGGAATGCTGATTTGCTGATTTATTCTACCCAACAGGTTGATCAGTTGTCCAAAAGGGTATATGCGCAGTCAAAGTCGTATGATGATCTTATGGACAGGGCAAAAAACAATGAATTGCGGTTGCTTTGCATTCCCGCCATACAACCTATTTTAAATAAAAATATGACAAGTATGGCTTCCGGCTATGGAAGACGTATAGATCCGATTTACCATGTTCCAACTTTTCATGCAGGAATGGATTTTTCTGCTCATATCGGAACGAAAGTTTTTGCGACAGGAGAGGGGCATGTTAATTATGCCGGATGGAAACAAGGTTATGGTAATACGATCCAAATTAATCATGGATATAATTATGAAACACTTTATGGTCATTTGAGTGAAATTGATGTCAGGATTGGGGAAAAAGTCAAACGTGGCGATGTGATAGGAAAGGTTGGCGATACCGGTAAATCGACAGGTCCGCATTTGCATTACGAGGTTCATTATCGTGGAGAGCCCCAGAATCCTTCCAACTATTATTATAAAGATTTATCGCCGGCGGAATATGATAGAATGGTTCAGATGTCTTCAAATTTTGGACAGACAATGGATTAAGGTTTACCAAAAAAGTTAAGATTATGCCAGAAGATTCCAGAAAATTATTTTACTCCATTGGTGAAGTGGCTGCTAAGTTTGATGTGAATGAGTCACTGCTGCGTTTTTGGGAAAAAGAGTTTGATACCATAAAGCCAAAGAAAAACACGAAAGGTACCCGCTCTTATACCAAGGAGGATATTCAGGATATTCGCCAGATTTATTATTTGGTTAAGGAAAAGGGTATGACTCTGATCGGGGCCAGGAAGCGAATCAAAGAAGATCGTCAAGGTGTTACCGCCCAAATTGAGTTGGTGGAGCGGTTGACTCAAATTAAGACTCAATTGCAGACATTGCAAGACGAGCTGGGGCAGATTGAGATAGATGGAGAAGAGATAGATAACCCTCTGTTCCGTTAAATAGTTTGCTTATTATAGTATCCCGGCCAAAGGAACAGGCCTTCGACCGGGATAAATTCCACCCTAAATAAATTTTTTTTAGTTTTTGTTTGGCTTTACGGTTTGTAAGCCGATAATAGTTTTTTTCAGGTTATTTTTTGCAAATAGATTAGAAGTAAATAATAATTAGTTGCCCATTAACTATTACCCCAATTGATTTTACTTTCTTCCCTCCATGTATACAATCCATTTCGGATTCTGTCAGCTCATTTAACTTTTTTTTTGACTCGTCTTTTTTCATAGTAATGTGGTTTAAGTTTTTAAAAATTTATTTTGTTTTTTTGTTTCTGCAAAAATGCCAATGTTATTTGAGATATGATGTCGAATTTTTATCGAATTTTTATCGATGAAGTGTTAAATGTTTAGTTTCTATTATTGATGATTATTAAAGATATTTTGTATTTTTGCCATTTAAATTATATTAAAATAACATAGTATGAAATATGAAATATTAGTCTATGTATCCATTGGATTAGTTACTTTGATATTTGTCTCTCAGATTTATTTAATAGGAAGACTTTTTCAGGTTAATAGAAATTTTCTAAATAAGCAAATCAATCTGGTGTGTCAGGATGCATACACAATAGATATGAATAATAGATTGAGAAGTATCACTCCATTTTTGCAACCTAAGATCGTTATAGAGAAAACAGCTCAAAAACATGATAAAAGTTATAATATTGATCAAATGGATAATGTCAACAAAAAGAGTTCGTTGACTTTGGTTAATTTGGCGATGGAAACTTATTTATCTAAAGTTAAACCGTTGCAATTATCATCCATTGATCGTATTGCTGCAATTTTGCTAAAAAAAGATAATATTTATTTCCCTTTTTATTCTCAGATTATAGATTTAAAAAGCAATAAAATACTGGCTACCACAAAAAGCTCTTTTCCTTCATCTGTAATGCCATCCTTTCAAGTGCAGTCAAATCATATACCTCTTGATTTTCAGGGTACTAGAGTTTTGCAACTTGTTTTTTATGATCCGATGAAGGCCATTTTTTCTCAAATAGTTTACATCCTGGTCCTTTCGTTTTTCCTTTCCTGTTTTTGTTTCTATTGCTTTTATAAATCACTCCAGATTTTTCATAGCCAAAAGAAATTGGCTCAGACAAAAAATGATTTTTATCACCAGGTTTCCCATGAGTTAAAACGTCCTGTGTCTGTTTTGTACACGACTATTGATTCGCTTATTAATACCAATGCCATTGATAATAAGGAACGGAGAGAAAAATATCTTGGAATTTCCATGAATGAAATATCCAAAATTAATGGGAAGATAGATATGATTTTGACGATGTCTATGAATGAGGAGGGTATGTTTAAATTGAACAAGTCGGAGTTTAGTATTGTCGATTTGGTATATGAGCTGAAAGACCGGTTCTGTCTATTGAAACATAAGCCTTTAGAAATATTTGTTGAAGATGGGCTTACCTGGAAAACAATTTTGGCAGATAAGGATCATGTATCCCAATGTCTTTCCAATTTGATTGAGAATGCCATAAAATATTCGGATGAGAGCGTTGAAATTTATATTAAACTAACCAGCAGAGGTGGCTTTTTATATATTTCTATATCTGATAATGGTATAGGTATAAAGAAGGAAAATATTGAATTGATTTTTGAAAAGTTTGCAAGGGTAGATAGTGGAAATAAAGCTCATGGCTATGGTATTGGGTTGAGCTACGTGAAACAGATTGTGGAGAAACATGGCGGTAAGGTTGTTGTTGAGAGTGAGTTTGGGAAAGGAAGTGCATTTATTATATGTCTTCCTGTCGGTTTGTAGGTGTTTTTGATGTGTGGCTTCTGGCTTGGAAATTTAAGTATCATGGAAAAAATAATGTTGGTTGAAGATGATCCCGGCCTATCTCTTATAATTAAGGAATATTTGGAAGAACTGGGTTTTGAAGTCTCTCATTTTAAGAATGGAGAAGACGCACTATCTATCATTGATCATGTCCTTTTTGACCTTTTGCTTATAGATGTGGATTTAGGTGAAAGAATGAGTGGTTTTGAAATGGCGGAAGTTGTAAGGCAAAAGCACAAAATATTACCGGTTATCTTTACTACAGCCAAGAATGGCTTTAAAGATCTACAGCGAGGATTTGGCATTGGGCATGTTGATTATTTGAAAAAACCTTTTGGTGTAAAAGAACTGTCACTCCGGATCAACGCTCTCCTTAACCGAGATCAAAATCAAAGCTGTGCCGGCATTATCAGATTGGGCATGTTCTCATTTTATTATATAGATCAAATTTTGTCAGAAGAGCATGAAAAAAACCATCTTACAAAACAAGAGGCTACCTTTTTGAAAATACTATGTGAAAATATGGGGAACGTGGTCAGTATAGAGAATTTTGTAAAAGTATTGTGGAAATATGAAGATGATCCATTAAATAAAGAGCGTGCGATAAATAATTTAGCTTACAGATTGCGGATGTATATGAAAAAGGACCCGACTGTTGTGCTTGAAAATATTCAGAGAAGTGGATATAAGCTTTTTGTTTTAGAAAAATAGATAAAGCCTTATTGTACAATTCCTTCCATCTGCTCTTTCCGATGTACTAACTGTACATTTTTAATTTTGGAGATTTTCATGCAAAGATTTTGGATATCTTCAACATCATGGACAAAAAGTTCTATTGAACCTTTAAAAATTCCGTCTTTGGTCTCAAATGACAATTTTGTCATATTTACAGCCAACTCGTTGGAAACGATCTCCGCTATTTGACTGACTATGCCTACGCCATCAATACCGTTCATTTCGATTATGACTGGAAATGAGAGCTCTTTGTGCGTAGCCCATTCTGCTGAGATTATGCGTGGACCAAAACTGCTTTTGAGCTTCATCGCCACTGGACACTGCCGTTTGTGTACCGTTATATTCCCATTTTCGTCCACATAACCCAAAACATCATCGCCTGGTATTGGCTGGCAACATTCTGCCAATTTATATTTTTGTTGTATAGATTCTTCTGTGAGTTTGTGTGTCGATTTGAAATCGATGGCTTCTTTTATTTCAGGTTTGGATTCTTGTTTGGTTTGTTTGTTACCGCCCAGTCCAAATGTGAGTTTCCAGTATTTCATTAGTTTGTTCTGGTCTTTGCTTGCCTTAAAAATCTGTGATTCGGCATCTCCAAGCTTAAGTTGTTCCATCCCGAGTTTCGTCAACAGATCATCTCGGGTTTCACAGTCAAAATGTTGCTGAAGCTTTTCAATTGTAGTCTGGTCGTTAGGGAGTCTTAGTTTGGATAAATATTCGGTTAGTAATTCTTCTCCTTTTTTAATGAAAACTTTATTGTCTTTGCGAAATCTTGCTCTAAGCCTTGCTTGTGCACGACCTGAGGTAACGTAGTTCAGCCACTCGTATTTTGGTGTTTGATTATTGGATGTAAGAATTTCAACCTGGTCTCCACTTTTCAGGACATGGCTCATAGGCACAAGTTTATGGTTGACTTTAGCCCCAATACAGTGAAGCCCGATTTCAGAATGCAATTCAAATGCAAAATCCAACGCAGTTGAATTGGCTGCCATTGTTTTAATGTCTCCTTTAGGTGTGAAAACAAAGATTTCTGACGAAAAGAGATTCATTTTTATAGTATCCAAAAAATCAATGGCATTTGGCTCCGGATTTTCCAGAATTTCCTTAATTGTATAAATCCAGCGATTTAGCTCTGTTTCTTCTTCAATTTCTCCGGTCTTGTATTTCCAGTGTGCAGCAAATCCTCTTTCTGCGATCTCATCCATACGGGTACTACGGATTTGCACTTCAATCCATTCTCCGTCAGGTCCCATCAATGTGACATGTAACGCCTGATATCCATTAGCCTTTGGGTTGCTGACCCAGTCGCGGATGCGGTCAGGATGATGCTTGTAAATATCTGTAAGGACAGAATATATATTCCAGCACTTTTTCTTTTCCTCAGCATAAACCGCGGGGTTTGATGTGTGTAATTTGGTATTGAAAATGATACGTACAGCCAGGATATCGTAAATTTCTTCAAATGGAAGGCCTTTGGTTTGCATTTTATTCCAAATGGAATAAATGGATTTGGTCCTGGCTTTCAAGCGATAATCCAGACCCATTTGATCGAGTTTTTCTTTAATAGGTATTGTAAAATTCTCGTACAATTCATCTCTGGCTGCAGCTGTGTTTTGAATTTTCCTGGAAAGTTCAGCATATGTATCGGGGTGCTCGTATTTAAAACTTAGATTTTCAAGTTCGGTTTTGATGTGGTTGAGACCAAGCCTGTTCGCCAAAGGTGCGTATATGTACATTGTCTCCCCTGATATTTTATATTGTTTGCTTGGGAGCATTACGCCCAAAGTACGCATGTTATGCAAACGATCCGCCATCTTGATTAATACAACACGGATATCTTCTGCCATAGTAAGCAGTAATTTACGAAAATTCTCGGCTTGTGCTGAAGCTTGGTCTCCAAAAATTCCACCTGATATTTTCGTGAGTCCATCAACGATAGATGCAATTTTAGGACCAAAATTCTTTTCTATATCCTCTACTGTATATTCCGTGTCTTCAACAACATCATGTAAAAGGGCAGAACAAATAGATGTTGAACCTAATCCGATTTCTGTGCAACAAATTTTTGCTACAGCAATAGGATGCATGATATAAGGTTCCCCGGAACGTCGTCTGATGCCATTGTGCGCGTGGTTTGCAAAATTAAAGGCCTTGGTTACTATATCAACTTTTTTCCTGTGATTTGAATTTAGATAATCCTGGAGGAGTTCCTGGAACTTCTCATTGATCATATCATTTTCCGCTTGACTAAATGTCGATAAATCTTCCATGGCAAAGAAATATTAATTTATTTTCAAGCGTTGATTAAGACGTAATTTTTCAGAAGAACTTATATTATTTTTTCGTTTCAGTTTTGCAAGAGTTACATGATAATGTTCAGCTATTTCAGAAAGTGTATCACCGCTTTTAACCTGATAAAAATGGCTAGACTTACGAGCTCTGGCCCTGGCCCTGGCCGATTTGCTTAATCTGCCTGATCGGCTTGGTCTAATAACACTTTGTTCTATAGGAGCAGGCTCAACTGTGAGTTGTGTATCCAAGAGCTCGTCTGCCATATAGTTTGGTATGCTGTCCTGGTTATCAAGAAAAGAAAGGGTATAATTTGCCGGCAAACACAATGCCATTGGCTTTTCGGGCGTTCCAGGAATGATTTTCCGTCGATATTGGGGGTTGAGAACCTCAATATCTTCACTCGGAACACCAATAACAGCTGATATTTGGTCAAAGTGCATTTTTTTGTCAACCATTATTGTATCCGTATGCATGGGATAATAGGTCTGTACAGGACAAATAAGATGTTCTTTGTAATAGGTCATCACGTAGTTGGCAGCAATAAATAAAGGTACGTAGCCACGTGTTTCTTTAGGAAGATAATAATAGATATCCCAATAATCACGTTTTCCACCAGATCGATGAATAGCTTTATTTACATTCCCTGGGCCACAGTTGTATGCAGCAATGGCCAAATGCCAGTCACCGTAAATGCCATATAGATCTTTAAGATAGCGGACGGCCGCTTCTGTTGATTTAATAGGGTCCCGTCGTTCATCCAAAAGACTGTTGATCTCCAATCCGTAAATTTTACCAGTACCAATCATGAACTGCCATAAACCTGCTGCTCCAACTTTGGAGTTTGCTTTTGGATTAAGTGCTGATTCAACAACGGCCAAATATTTTAGCTCATTGGGCATATTGTATTTTTCAAGAGTTTGCTCAAAAATAGGAAAATAATAGTTACTAACACCTAACATTACCGCAACTTGTTTTCTTTTTTTTCCACTGTACATATCAATGAATTGTCTGATAATTTGATTGAATGGCAATTTGATGGCGGTTGGCATTTCTGAAAGTTGCTTCATGATCTCTTCATCCGAAAATACAGGGTCTATGGAGTCAGATTTGCAATTCTGATCGATTTGTACAAAAGTTTTAACATGCCAAACCTGTAATAGACTATCTAGATCCATCTCAAAGTTTTCGGGTAATCCAATTTCCCGGTCTTTGTCAGATGAACCAAAATAGTCCTTGGCTGTCGGTATACTGTCATTTGCGTGTATGGACAGACAAAAGGCAAGCCCCGCAATGAGAAATAATAAATGTTTCATATATTGTGTTGGGGTTATAATTTTAAAAATTAAAAGCCAAACTTAATCCGATATTTTTCGCTCCTGAAAAGGACGGGGAAGAAGTCGGTGGCATTATTGTCAAATTTGGACTGATGTCGAAATCATATAATTGAGCATCAACGTATGCATCCAACATACAAATAAAATATAATCCGATGGCACTGATAAAGCTTAGGTCCCTGTACCGTCTGTATGATTGTTGACGATTCTTTAAGAAGGAAGTCAGATACTCAGTTCCATAAGTGTCTACAGTCGTTCCAGGTGGCAGGAGTTTTGTGTAACTTGTTGTCTTTGGATTATTGTCTGAAATATCCCTATAGCCATTGGTATAAGCATTGTACTCTTTGCTATTCCAACCGATTGCATAGGCAATACCAACAATACCTGCACCAATAATGGGAAGCTTCCAGTATCTGCGATTGTACAGCTGTCCCAAACCAGGACACAAGGCTGAATACCAAATAGCCTTAGTCGGGCTTGGTTTATAGATTATTTGAGCGACTGTATCTTTTGCAATGGAATCTGGCGAAAGTTTTGCGGTTGCCGGTAAAGCGGTTTGTGAAAGTAATAATGTATCAGTTTTTGTTGATATATTTTTGATATTTGGCGTTGAATCATTCACGGCAGCGCTAATACTGTTGCAACCTGATTTTGAATTAAAACAGGCTGCAAAAAGAGTAATTATAAGGAGGCAATATGTAAGAATCTTGTTTTTCAATGTGCTAATTCAATATTTTATCAAAAGAAGCCAGTAAAGACTCCAATTGTTTTTCGGATTTGAAAGGTATGGTTATTGATCCTTTCCCGATTTTATTTATAGAAAACCGAACTTTTGTGTTTAATTGATCAGATAATAATTTTTGAAGAGCCTGATATTCTTCAGGTGTCTTGTTTGTTATTTTTGTTTTGCTTGTTGGCTTTTCTATATTTTTGATTTCGGCCGTATCTCGTACGAGCTCCTCCACCTTCCGAACAGAATAGCCGTTAAGGACAGTTTCTTCATATATGGCCAGCTGGATTGTAGGATCTTCAATGTTAACCAGAGCCCGGGCATGTCCCATATCAATTTTCCGGTTTTGCAAACCTAATTGAATCTCTGCGGGGAGTTTAAGCAAACGAATATAATTTGCAATAGTTGTTCTTTTTTTACCAATTCGTTCACTTAATTTTTCTTGTGTGAGATTATAGACTTCCTGTAATTTTTGAAAAGCCAGAGCAATTTCTATGGCATTTAAATCTTCACGTTGAATGTTTTCAATTAATGCCATTTCCATTACTGAATCATCTTCAGCTGTCTTGATATAAGCAGGGATCTGAGTCAACCCGGCTTGTAAAGCGGCTCTGTATCTACGCTCTCCGGCGATAATCTGATAATTTCCGTCAGGCATCAACCTAAGCGAAATGGGCTGAATTACACCAATCGTTTTGATAGAAACGCATAAATCCTGAAGCGCATCCTTATCAAATTCACGACGAGGTTGATCTGGGTTGGGGAAGATTTTTGATAATTCAACCTCATTAATGGAAGAAGATCCTTCTGTGTGGATTTCTTCAACACTAATCAGAGCGTCAAGACCTCTTCCTAAAGCGTTCTTTTTAACCATAAAGTTAATATCTTTTTGCTATTGGGTACAAAATGCCCAAGCTATTGTTTATTTATTTTTCTTGTTTTTTTGAATGAGCTCCAGTGCCAGTTGCATATAATCTACAGAACCTTTTGAATCGGCATCATAAAGCAATACGGGTTTTCCGTAGCTGGGTGCTTCACTTAACTTGACATTTCGCTGAATGATTGTTTTAAATACCAAGTCCTGAAAATGTCTTCTTACTTCTTCACTAACTTGCTTTGCCAGACGTAGTCGTGCATCATACATTGTCAATAAAAAGCCCTCAATCTCAAGACTTGGATTGAGTTTTGATTTAATGATTTTAATGGTATTTAGTAATTTACTAATCCCTTCAAGTGCAAAATATTCGCATTGTACAGGGATGATTACCGAATCAGCAGCGGTTAATGAATTTACAGTAATTAACCCTAATGAGGGAGAGCAGTCAATCAGAATATAGTCGTATTGGTCTTTAAGAGGTTCTAAAATCCGGGTTAGGATCTTTTCCCGATCAGGTAAATTGATCATTTCAAGCTCTGCTCCGACTAAATCTATATGTGAAGGTAAAATATGCAAACTATCCAACTCGGTTTCGAGTATGGCTTTCGAGGGATCAATGTTGTTTATTAAACATTCATAGATGGTAAATTCAAGTGATTTTACGTCTATACCGAAACCTGAAGAAGAATTGGCCTGGGGGTCGGCGTCAACAACCAGTACTTCCTTTTCTTGTGCGGCTAAGGATGCTGCTAAATTAATGGTTGTTGTTGTTTTCCCAACGCCACCTTTTTGATTGGCCAATGCAATGATTTTTCCCATATAATAAAATTTCGCCGACGAAGAATATCTAAATCGCCGGTCTAAAGCTTGTTCTTTTAAAGAATCAACATGCAAATATAAAGAATAATTGAAAAGGACACAAGCTGGATTCCATCCGTTTTGCCGGTCTCTCTTATAGAATGTTAATATGATTCGTAAAATTAAAGAATAGAGATTTGAAAGATTAATGCTTGTAAGTGGTGAAAAGTCTGGAAAATAAGAATCCGGAAATTGTAGCATGAATAGAAACTCCAAATATGTATCTTTGCACTTATTTTAAGAATAATTGTTATAGAGATGAAAAAGCGACCTTTAATTCTGTTATCCAATGATGATGGCTTTAGGGCTCCTGGCATTCAGTTCCTGATTGATGTTTTGCGCCCGCTTGGCGATTTGGTTGTCGTTGCGCCTCAATCTGGACGATCCGGTATGTCAGCAGCTCTTACTGTTGTTACTCCATTGGATTTGGTGATTGTCTCCAAAGAAAAAGGTCTTTCCATATACAGAAGTAATGGGACACCTGTTGATTGTGTTAAACTGGCTTTAAACCAGTTGTTTGAAGATAGGAAACCCGATGTATTTTTTTCCGGGATAAATCATGGTTCAAATGTCTCTGTGGCAATTCACTATTCCGGGACCCTTGGTGCTGTTATTGAGGCTAGTCTGAATGGAGTTCCTGCTGTTGGCTTTTCTTTAGATGATCATTCCATAAATGCCGATTTTGGACCGTCATGCCTTTATATTAAACAAATTGCGAAACAAGTTCTTGAGCATGGTTTGCCTGAAGGCCACTGTTTGAACGTAAATATTCCAGCTATACCTGTACTTAAGGGCGTTAAAATATGCCGTCAGGCTCGTGGAAGGTGGGTGGAAGAGTTTGATAAGCGTGAGCATCCCAACGGTGGTTTTTACTATTGGTTAACTGGCAATTTTAGGGATGATGAGCCATTGTCACAAGATACAGATATGTATGCATTGAACGAAGGCTATGTTTCAATAGTACCTTCAAAAATTGATATGACTTCATATTCATTGAAGGAGACGATGAAGGATTGGAATTTTAATATTAAATAGAACCAAATGAAATATTTTTTGGTGGCAGGAGAAGCCTCGGGTGATTTGCATGCTTCTAATGTTATGCGTGAATTACTCGTGTTGGATCCAAAAGCGGAATTTCTTTTTTTAGGGGGAGATCAGATGCTATCTGTTGGAGGCAGTCTTGTGAAACATTATCGGGACATGGCCTTTATGGGTATTATAGATGTTGTTATGCATGCACGTACTATTCTGAAAAACATGTCTTTGTGTAAAAAAGAAATTCGGGAATGGAAACCGGATGTCCTTATTTTGGTTGATTATGCCAGTTTCAATCTGAAAATAGCAAAATATGTTAAATCAGTGAGGCCATCTTTGCCTGTTCATTTTTATATTTCTCCAAAAGTATGGGCTTGGAAAGAATACCGCATAAAGGCCTTTAAGAAGTATATAGATAAAATGTATGTTATTCTTCCTTTTGAGACGGCTTTTTTTGCCAGGCATCATTTCTCGGTTTCTTATGTGGGAAATCCCTGTGTGGACAGTATAGCTGCTTTTCATTCGAAGTCTTTTGATACGGATGCTTTTCGGATTTTACACTCTCTGGATGAACGGCCTGTTTTGGCATTATTGCCAGGTAGCAGGAAAGGTGAGATTTGTTCCAATCTTCCTTTAATGATGGAAGTTGCGTCCCTGTATCCAGCGTTTCAGATTGTTGTTTCAGGTGCACCCGGTATTGAAAAAGATTTTTACTCAACTTTTATTCATGCTGATACGAAACTAATTTTTGGAGAGACTTATTCACTGCTTGAGATGGCTTATGCTGCTCTTGTAACATCAGGCACTGCAACTTTAGAGACAAGTTTGATTTCTACACCACAAGTGGTTTGCTATTCGTTTCGCGGTGGACGTTTACCCAATTGGATTTTTCGCCATTTTATGCATGTTCCTTATATTTCTTTGGTAAATTTAATTGCAGGGAGAGTGGTCGTTCCTGAATTGATGGGCATGTTTTTTACAAAAGAGAACCTTAAGGCAGCTTTGGAACCGTTGTTGTCGGATACGCCTGAAAGGTCTGCCATGCTACAGGGTTACTCTGAAGTTCAAAACAAACTGGGTAAACCAGGAGCAGCCGCAAAAACAGCTTCACTTATTTATAATTCAATCTTTTTTGTTTTATAATTAAAATCTCATGCAAGAACAACCAGATAAAATCCAGGGCTTGTTTTTTAAGAGGCCCGTTTTTTTCATTTTACTGTTAAGCATGCTCCTTACTTTACCATGGATAGGAATATCTGATTTCTATACAAAAGGGGAACCACGTGAAGCTTCTTTAGTCGTTTCAATGATTAATGACGGGAATTGGATTTTGCCGAAGGGATATGCCGACGAAATTGCTTATAAACCTCCTTTGATGCATTGGATTATCGCTGGCTTCTCTGAAATCACAGGTCATGTGAGTGAAGCTACTTCCAGATTGCCATCAGCTTTAGGGCTGATTGGAATTACGATGTTTACATTGGTTTTTCTGATACGTCGGAAAACAAAAATTGAGGCTGTCCTTTCTGCTTTGATTTTACTAACTTGTTTTGAAATGCATCGCAATGGTATTGAAGCGAGGGTTGACATGACCTTGGCCTTTTTTATGTCTGTTGCATTGATTGAGATGTTTAAATGGGAGGAGAAAGGCCTTAGGGGGTTTCCAGTTCTGCTTGTTATTCTCCTTGGTTGTGCAAGTCTTGTGAAAGGTCCTGTGGGCGTGATCTTACCCTGCTTCGTTTTTGGCATTTATTTATTGGTTTTAAAATATCCTTTTGGAAAAGTTCTTCTGAAAAATGTAATTGTAGCTATTCCTGCATTATTTATCTTGTTTATCTGGTACTTTGTGGCATGGAAACAAGAAGGAAATCATTTCTTAACTATTGTATATGCTGAAAATATTGGCCGTTTCTTTGGAATGAAGAGTGATGCTTTGGGTATTAATTATGATTTGGGACATGAGGGCCCTTTTTGGTATTATATTCCTGCAATACTTGCAGGGCTTTTGCCTTGGTCTTTGATTCTATTGTTTGCCTTTTTTACTTTTGGTTATAAAAAATGGTGGAGAAAGGTGAAAGAACAGCGATATTTATGGTTCCGGCATTTTGCTTCTATGGATAAAATAACGTTGTTCAGTATTATTGCTATACTTGTTTTTTTGTTTTTCTATTCTATTCCAATTTCAAAAAGAAGTGTATATATTTTACCTATTTATCCTTTTGCGTCATTTTTACTTGCGAGGGTTATACTGTGGGCTGGAAAAGTGAGACCATCCCTTATTCATCTTTTGTCAAATATTTTGCTGACTTTAGTTGCTTTAATTTTACTTTTAACAGGTTTTGCCCATTTTATAAATATATCTGATATAGTTGCTCCATTTGTTACAAGTCTTAAAACATCATATGATATTGCTTTGTTTGCAAAATATTTTCAGAATCCTAATTGGTCTGGTTTTTTGCTCTGGCTTATATTGTTGGTAGTCTTTATTCTGGTTTTAAACCGGCAACGGACAAAAAATGCCAGAATGCTTATTTTTAGTATTTTTATCCTTTTTATAAGTCTACAAGTCTTTTTGGAGGGTACTGCATATCCGGTATTTAAAAATGGACATTCGGTAAAACATTTTGCCAGTGAACTTTCAGCTACTTACAATCTTAAAAACGATGCTTATGTAGTGAATGATCTACGATTTTATGGCAATTTGTATGGTTTGAATTTTTATCTTGGTAATGTGTTTAAGAATTTTGAAAAAGAATTACCATCTCACGGTTATTTAATTATTGGAGAGAAAGACCTCCCAGTTTTAAGAAAAAAGTATACGGGCAGATATAGTTTTGTTGAAACAAAACGGACTAATTGCCCCTATTATAACGAAATGGATGATGAAGTCATTGTTTGTAAGATTATTAAATTCTAAGTTTCTTAGATACGGTATTGTAGGAGTGTTTGGCCTTGTCGTTGACATGGGCGTATTTTACATTCTTCATAAAATGCTTGGAGTGAATTACATTATTTCCAATATTGTAAGTTCGACAATAGCTGTAATACACAATTTTATACTTAATAGTGTGTTTACTTTTAAGGTGAAAGATAAACGGTTAAAGCGTTTTGTTTCTTTCTATATGATTGCATTGGTTGGAATGGCCATAAGTTCTGGTCTTTTAGCTATAATGATTGATGGGTTTAAGATGGATAGTATGATTGCAAAGATGATATCTGTATTTATTGTTGCAATTATGCAGTATTTTTTAAATAAAAAACTAACTTTTAGAGAGGGCCGGCTTCTCTCTTTTTTCCGACCTATCCCCAGAAAATAAAATCAGTAAATATGCAAACACTTAGTTTAATTGTTCCCTGTTTAAATGAAGCAGCAGTAATTGAAGCTTCATACGAACGTTTTAAGAATATGTTGGATGGTTTGTCTGATTTTCAATCTGAAATTATTTTTATTAATGATGGTAGCACGGATAGAACGGGAAACATACTTTCTGCTATCGCATCTAATGATAATCGTGTGACTGTTTTACATTTCTCACGCAACTTTGGGCATCAACCGGCGGTCACTGCTGGCATTCATCATTGCAAAAGCGATTTTGCAGTAATTATTGATGCGGATCTGCAAGATCCACCTGAGTTGATACCTGAAATATTAGAAAAACAGAAACAAGAAAATGCGAATGTTGTATATTGTGTGCGACAGAATCGAAAAGGGGAGAGTTTTTTAAAAAAGACTTCGTCCAAACTGTTTTATAGAACCTTGAACTCTTTGTCAGAGGTGAAATTTCCGCTTGATACAGGGGATTTTCGTCTAATTGACAGACGTGTAATAGAGGAGTTTAAGCAATTTCGCGAAAAAGGCAAATATATCAGAGGTATTATTAGTTGGATCGGTTTTAAACAAGTGCCATTTTATTACAAACGAGAGGCCCGTTTTGCCGGAGAAACGAAATATCCTTTTCGCAAAATGCTGCATTTTGCAGGAACGGCTATGCTCTACTTTTCTAAGAAGCCATTGAAACTTGCTATCGGTCTCGGTTCGGTAACTGTTTTGATTGGTTTGCTTTTTGCTGTTTGGATATTACTTGGAAAAATATATGGTTTTACAAATGCTGCAACCGGATGGAGTTCTATCATTATGTTGGTGATCTTCTTTGGTGGCGTTCAATTACTTACTGTCGGTGTGCTTGGCCAGTATATTGGTATATTATTTGATGAGGTGAAAGATAGGCCTGAATATATTATTGAAAAAGAAGAAAATTATCAGAATTATAAAGAATTAAATCCGGCTGAATTTATTTAAAAAAATAATCAATATTCTACAGGCATTTTTAATATTTCTTCGTAGGTGAAGACAGGTCCATCTTTACATACATAGGTTTTACCGACCATACAATGTCCGCATTTGCCAACACCGCATTTCATCCTGTTTTCCAATGTCGTAAAAATCCGATTGTTAGGGAACCCGCTTTTGGACAGAATTGGCATTCCTAATTTAATGAGGATAGGGGGACCCGCAATTATGGCGATGGCATTGTCGCTTTCGGGTGGATTCTGTTCGAGAATTGTTGGTACAAAACCAATATATCTTTTCCATTCTGGAGTTTCACCTCCTGGGTCAACAGTAATAAAAAGTTTCATATCACCCCGGTTTGCCCAATCATCGAGCTCGGCTTTGTATGTCAGGTCATTAACAGTCTTTGCACCGTAATAAACAGAAATTTCGCCGAATTTTTCGCGTTGGTCCAGTAAAGTATTGATGACGCAACGAAGTGGGGGCAATGCAATGCCACCAGTAACGAAAACGACATTTTTACCGTACCATTGCTCTATTGGAAAAGAGTTTCCAAATGGGCCGCGCAAAGTGATAATATCGTTCTCTTCACAATCGGCAAGAGCTTTGGTGACACGTCCTGTGTTTCTGAAAGTGCATTCAATATAGCCTTCCCGAGTTGGCGCTGAAGCAATGCAAAAGGTGCATTCTCCTTCTCCAAATATTCCATATTCGGCAAATTGACCAGCCTTGAATGAAAATTCATCTGCCTCTTTTTTGTCTACAAATTCAAGTCGGTAAGTCTGAATGAGCGGAGCTTCTTCTGTGATTTTAGCAACCCGCATTTTGTAAGGTATGTAGTTGTTCTTTATGTTCATGACTTATGCTTTTGTGACGTTCAAGATATTTTCAAAAATATTTAAATGTGCAGGGCAAATGCGGATGCAACGTCCACAACCCACACAACTGACCATTCCGATGTTCTCAACAGAATATTTAAATTTGTGTAATAGCCGCTGGCGACGGCGTGCGGTTTGATTTGGCTTTGGGTTATGGCCCGAAGCATGCTTGGTAAATTGGCTAAACCCACATGCATCCCAGCAACGGATGCGTTTTCCATTTTCTCCTGTGCCTTCGTCTTGAATATCGAAACAGGTACAGGTAGGACATGCAAAAGCACAAGCACCACAGCCGACACAGCCCATTGACTCTTGTCCCCATGCAACATTGTCATAGGCATTTTGCATTTTTTCCTTTATTTCTTCAATTGAAAATTTAGTGGTGGGTTCTGCCAGGTATTTTTCTTTACTTTTTTCTGTGCTAGATGTGAATAATGATTCAGAGGTTTTGATAGCTGATAAACCTTTTTCAGTTATGACTTCAACATAGTATTCATTTCCCATCAGGGTCAATTGGATATCACTCCCTTTTGTCTTTCCTGGGTCAAGTCCAACTGATGTACAAAAACAGGCTTCATCGGATTTGGCACAGCTAATAGCTATAAGCGTCGTTCTTTCTTTGCGGGTAGCAAAATAAATATCTGGATTTTCATCCATAAAGAACCGTGTCATATAGTTAAAAGCTGCACTGTCACATGGACGAAGTCCCCAAACAACTGTTTCTGGTATGTCGGATAAGGATTGTTTTGTCTCAAAATTATCAGTAGTTTTACTATAAGAAAATAGTTCTTCTACTTTTGGAAATACAACAGATTTGGCAGAAAAGGCTGTTTGAATATAATCTGTCTCTATTTGATTGTAGGATTGAACTCTTTCGAAAAATATTTTTCCGCTTTTTTTCAAAACTGGGGCAATCACAATTTTGCCCGATTGGACGAGTTGATTGAAGAAAGTAGAAATATTAGTCGTGTTGATGGTTTTTATTTCCATGAAAAATGTTTTTATGCTGACTTGTGGTAAATTATTTTATAAAACCTTCTTTGTCTTCAGGTTTAAAGGTGTTCATCGCATATTCTCCTTTTAATGAAAAACCAGGTCTTGTTGCAAATTCTTTAAAGAGTTCCTGATTCATCTTAGTGGTGAGCAAGTGAATGGGAATACCTACTGGGCAGACCCTGCCACATTCGCCACATTCGATGCAACGTCCTGCCAGATGCATGGCTCGCATTATATGCCATTCAAGATTGCCAGTCGTCTCAGATGAAATTTTGATCCATTGAGGTTGGTTGCATTCAACAGTACATTGTGTGCAGTAACACATCGGGCAAACGGCACGACAGGCATAGCACTTTATGCAAGTAGAAAATTGTTCCATCCAGTACTTCCAACGTTCTTCACGAGGAAGTGAGTCGATGTACTCCAGCAGTTTTTTGTCTTCTTCTGTATGATTTTCCGGGAAATAAGTCTGAACGTATGTTTCGACTTCTCTCATGTTCTTAAATAAGATTATTTCGTCTTTTTCATTGACCGTCAATATGGTTTGTTCTATATCCCATAATTGATTTTCTGAAGTTAACTGAATCAAAGAACGTAAGGTTGCAATGTTACCTATAATACCAACTTTTTTAATTTTTTTTACTTCTGGCTTATGAAGATATACTGAGAGGTTGTTTTTGCAATCAGCGGTATAAATTAGCTGTTCTGCTTGTGAGCTATTTTCGATGAAACAAGGTACAACCTGTTTGTTCAATGCGTTTTTAAATCCAATCATCAGATTAATAGTTCCGTTCTTGAACAGTTCCGCTACTTTATTTTGTAATAGCTTCATCGTATAATTGTTTTAAAAGGGTACAATTTAGTTTCTTTAAATCTGTAAAAGGACCTTTTGATTTAATCTTTTCAGTAACTTCATCAACTATTTGAGCCCATTTATTACCTTCTGCTGCGGAAATCCAGGAAAAGGTGATACGGTCTGTATCAAATCCGATAAAATCAAGTAGTGATCGAAATATGATCCAGCGACGACGTGCATGGAAATTACCCGAAGTGTAATGACAGTCATTTGGGTGACAACCAGAAACGATGACACCGTCTGCTCCGTTTTCGAAAGCTTTCATTAAAAGCATGAAATCTATACGTCCTGTGCAGGGGAACCGTATGATTTTCACGTTACTGGCATATTTGGTTCTATTCGTTCCTGCAAGGTCTGCACCTGCATAGGTACACCAGTTGCAGACAAAGGCTACTATTTTTGGTTCAAATTCAGACATAAAATTCATTTAAAAAGGTTGGTTCAATAATGCTATCACTTCAGATAGCATTTGCTGATTGCTAAAGCCTTGTAAATCGATGGATTTATTTCGGCAGAAAGCCACACAGGTTCCACAACCCTGACAAAGCCCTGCATTTACTTTTGCTGCTACTTTAATTAAATCACCGGTTCTTCGATCCCTGATTTCTTCGCGTTCGATAGCATTATACGGGCAAACTTCCATGCAAAGCAGGCAACCAGTGCAAGTTGTAAATTGTGGTGGAGCCATTCGGTTAACAACGGCAACTATTGGTTCTCGAGTCATTTCATCACTCGAGAATAGCCCAAGGACTTTGCTGGCTGCAGCTGACGCTTGTGATACAGTGTCAGGAATGTCTTTTGCTGTTTGACAGGCTCCTGCAAGCATTATTCCTGCTGTATTTGTTTCAACAGGTCTTAATTTAGGGTGCGCTTCTGAAAAAAAGTGATGCTTATCGTAACTGATGTGCATTTTTTGAGCCAAGAGCTCGGCGTCTTTATTTGCAACTACAGCAGTTGCCAGTACTACCATATCTGCTTCTATTTCAATAGGCTGAGCATTTAGTAAAGTATCAATGCCTTTTACTATCAACTTATCGTTTTTTTCATAAATGCGTGATACACGGCCACGGATATATAAAACTTCGTCTTTTTCAATTGCCCGACGTACAAATTCATCATAGTTCTTTCCGGCTGCGCGAATGTCCATATAAAAGACATAAGCTTTACCTTCTGGTTTTTTATGTTTGTACAACATAGCATGTTTTGCCGTATACATACAGCATATCTTGGAACAATATTCTATCCCTTTTGCTTTATCTCTTGACCCGGCACATGCTATAAAGACTATTTTTTCAGGTATTTTACCGTCTGAAGGACGTCTGATTTCGCCCCCTGTCGGACCTGATGCTGAAGCTAAACGTTCAAATTGCAATCCGTCTATAACATTTCTATATTGTCCATAGCCATATTCAGGGAAAAAATCGGTGTGCTTAATGTCAAAACCAGTGGCGGTAACAATTGCTCCAACTTTAATATTTATAATCTCATCTTGCATCTCATAATCAATGGCACCTGTTGGACAATTTTTTTTACAAAGTCCGCATTTACCCTTTAAAAACCAAATGCAATTTGCTCTGTCAATAACTGGTTTGTTCGGAACAGCTTGGGGAAAAGGAGTATAAATAGCAGTTCTGTCACTTAGACCTTCATTGAATTCATCCGGGATTTTTTTTGAAGGACATTTTTGCCAGCATGTTCCGCAGCCTGTGCATTTTGACAAGTCAACACTTCTGGCTTTTAATTTAATATTTACATCAAAATTACCAACAAATCCAGAAATGCTTTCAACCTCTGCAAAAGTGTGAAGCGTGATATTCGGATGTTGAGCTACTTCAACCATCCGTGGGGTAAGGATACACTGTGAACAATCAAGGGTCGGAAATGTTTCAGAGAGTTGCGACATGTGCCCACCGATAGAAGGAGATTTTTCAATGATGATTACCTGATGCCCGGCGTTGGCAATATCCAGTGCTGCTTGTATTCCTGCAATGCCACCTCCGATAATAAGCGCCGTTTTTGTTACAGGAACTTTAATCGGATAAAGTGGGCTGTCTTGCTTGACTTTTTGAACCAATGTTCTAACGATATCAATTGCTTTTTGAGTTGTCGCATCTGATTTGGGATGCACCCAGGAAACTTGTTCGCGAAGATTGGCAATTTCACACAAATAGGAGTTGATGCCAGCTTTTTCCGCTACTTTCCGAAAGGTGGCTTCATGCATTCGGGGAGAGCAAGATCCTACTACGATTCCAGTAAGTTTATGTTCTTTAATTGCCTCAATTATCATGGTCTGTCCCGGGTCGGAACACATATATTTATAATCTGTTGCATAAGTTACGCCCGGTAGTTTTGAGGCGGCTTCAGCTACCTGGGTAACATTAACTGTCGCTGAAATGTTTTCGCCACAGTGGCATATAAATACTCCAATTCTTGCCATATCCTAAGCCTCTTTTTTAACGATGGATGATATTACTTTTTTGGTGGAAACGAAATGATTATTAAGCCCTAACTTGTCTGCTGGAATACCCATACTTAGTCCCAGTACCTGAGTGATGAACAAGACTGGAATGTCCAGGTCTTTTTTAATTTGTTTTTTTATTTCGGGTCGTCTCATATCGAGATTCATATGGCACATGGGACAAGCCACCACAATTGATTCCGCTCCACTGGCAACAGCATTTTCAATAATTTTTCCTGAAAGTTTAGCGACGATGGCAGTAGAAGAGACAGATAGGCTGGCTCCACAGCATTCTGTTTTAAAAGCCCAATTAATAAGTTTGGCTCCTGTCTTTTCTAAAACTGACTCCATTTCAAGTGGGTCTTCCGTGCGTTTCAATGTTGACGTTTCTTTAGGTCTGGCCAATAAACATCCATAGTAGCAGGCTATTTTTTGATTTAGATTGTTGACGATATATTGATCAGCAACCGGTGAAATGTATTTTTGCAGAAATTCAATAACAGACAGTATTTTTATTTTTCCTGAAAATTTTAGTTCCAGATAAGACTCCACTTTTTTATGTGTTTCTTCATTTGTGGTTACTTCGTATTGCGCTGCTGCCAACCTTCGATAGCATGCCGCACAAGGAACCAGGATCTCCGTGAATCCTTGTTCTTCGGCAATAGCTAATGTGCGAGCAGGAAGAACAATGGCCAAATCGTGGTTTAAATTGTGTGCCGCAGAAGCTCCACAACAACTCCAACCTTTAATTTCTTCTGGAATGATGCCGCATTTTTCAGCAACAGCAAGCAATGATTTACTGTATTCTTTGCTGGAACTTTCGAGTGAGCAGCCAGGATAATAACCTATTTTCATTTAGAACCTCCTTCGTTGCTGATTGTTTTTCTGAAAAGTCTTTTGATTTCTTTTATATTTTGCACTTTATGTGGAAAAAGACGGAGCTTACCTTTAAAGAACATAGAAGGAGCATGTCTCACATCCTGTATCAGGTTGAATGTCTTTAATTTGTAATTGATAGTTAGCCCTATTTCATTCATTTTCCCATTCTTTTCAATGTTTTCTAAAAAAGATTGGTTGAATTTAAGGATGTCTTTGGCTTTAGGATTGACCTTATTTTCTCTGAGTGACTTCTGGCGGAAAAAATCCATTATTTCTGAAAGCTTAATTTCCTGTGGACAGCGAGAATAGCACATATCACAATTAAGACAAAGCCAAATTGAAAGTGATTTTAATATTTTGTTTTCATAGTTAGGAAGTTCAAGTTGCATCATGCGAAGGATTTGGTTAGGCATAATGTCCATATCCCCATTTAGAGGACAGCCTGCGGTGCATTTTCCGCATTGATAACATTCTGTAATATTTATTTTTGTAGCCTGCTCTACTTGTAATCTTAGGCAATCCGGGTATTTTTGGATGGTCATTTTGTGCACGATGGTCAGATTTAAGTTTCTTTTACAATAAAAGCGCTTGAGCTCTTTTCTTCTTGAAAGATAAAGGTGAATTTCCAGAACCTTTAAAGAAGAAGATAATAGAATGATAGTCTATTTTGCAAACTCCATATTGCAAAAATAGGTTTTATTTAGGTTCTATACAAGTGGGGTGAATAAATATAAAGCGCTTCCAATGCACATTAATATTTATTATTTAAAGATAATCAGATAGTTGTGTTATTTGGATTAACACAAATTATAGCTATTTTATGTTATTTGACAAATGAACTACTGTTTGGGGATATGGAATCTCAATACCTTCTTTCTCAAATGTTTCCTTGATTCTTTTTAGTAATTCACCAGTAACGTCCCATTGTCTTTGTGGTTTAGTTTCTCCTGTTATTTTAATTTTTACAGAAGAAGCATCCAGAGCATCAACCATTAAGAATCTGGGAGCCTGATTGATAGACCCTTTCCATTCGGGATCATCGGCTAATTCGTTACCTATATTATTTATTATAGCAATTACATGATTAATATTTGCATTGTAAGAAACGCCGATATTGACATTTATTTTTGCAAAATTTCTTGTAAAATTGGAGACCTTTTTAACTTCTCCATGGGGAATATAATGAACTGTACCATTAGCATCACGTAAAGTCGTTACTCTTAAGCTTATATCTTCTACTGTGCCACTGATTCCTTCGATATTAATTACATCGCCTATTCGGTATTGATTTTCAAATATGATAAAAAAACCAGTGATGACATCTTTAACTAAATATTGCCCTCCAAAACCAATTGCCACACCAACTATTCCGGCGCTTGCCAGAATAGGGGCGATTTTAACACCGAATTCCTGCAAAATCATCATGGTTGCAATAACTATAATGATTGTATTGATAGTCCAGGAGAAAATCCTCACCAAAGTATGCATGCGCTTCACTTCTCCGTCAGTTGTCATAAATTTATCTGATGAAACAGCCGCTTTTACAATTCTCTGTATAAAGTGTTTGGATATTAATTTTAAGA
>Ga0302286_10000249_pt1 | contig 44664 bp, 45 predicted proteins | sample III_Fen_E2_3_FD_198765 | JGI IMG/M metagenome (GOLD analysis project Ga0302286, IMG submission 198765) | Peat permafrost microbial communities from Stordalen Mire near Abisko, Sweden - III_Fen_E2_3 | ecosystem: Environmental > Terrestrial > Soil > Wetlands > Permafrost | place: Sweden: Abisko...
ATACCACAATTGATATTTTGATACATTTGCTGCAACATTAGTTGAAGAGAAATCAATTTGACTTAAGGTTGCATTATTCGTTGTAATTGCCAATGTAAATTTATATACAGCATTTTTTGTCGAACCCTGTGCTAAATTTGCTGTAGGAACAGCAGGGTTTGTTGAAGCTAATGCTACATCAGGAGTACCACAAGTAGAATATACAGTAGAACCACTTACGGTAAATGCACCTGCAGATATTGTTGGTGCTGAAACACAATTTCTATCAAATGTTGTAGAAACCGTTAAAGTAGCTGAACCCGTTTTTGTAAAACTACTTGAACCTTGTTTAAAATAAGGGATTGTAATATTACTTCCGATGTTAACAGATGTACCATTTACTGTAAAACATCCAACTTCAGTTCCAGCAAATGATGTTACTGACCAACCATGATTATAAACAAAATTACCTGTAACAGTAATCGTTCCATTATCCCATGATAAACCTTCAGTTCCATTAGCAATTGGGCCAATACTTAAATTCCCACCAATAACCAAAGCTGAGTTACCTATTGTTATTTTTGAATCTTGACCTGATGAATATGAAATATCGCAATTCCCTGTTATTGTTAAATTATATGAACCTTGAGTTATTGTACATCTATTTTGCATTGTAACATTTGCAACTGTAGTATTTGCAGCAAGAGTTATAGTATGATCCCAACCACAAAAAACAACATTATCATACTGGGTAGGAACTGAAGCAGCAGAACCACCACAACTTGTAGACCAAGTGTTTGGATCATTCCAAGAACCAGATTGACGAGTATAATAGGTTATCGACTGTGTAACAATTGTTTGTATTCCTCCAGCAGTTGCACTTCCCGATTTACTACCACATGCAAACGTTACATCGGAATTTGCTATTGAAGCAACATTAATTGTATTTGAACTTGTGGCTCCTGAAGCAACATCACAAGTTATCCAAAAATAACCAGTAGTTCCTGAACTTATCGATTGAGATAATCCACTAAAAGTATGAGAACTTGCACCTAAGCTTGATGTTATATCACTACCAATTTGTGATGCGGAACCCAATGTATTTGAGGTACTATACCAAAGTTGAAACTTTGACATATCACTAGCTGAATAAGTTCCTGCTGTTGTAAAAACAAGTTGACTAATAGAAGCATTAGCTGTTGTTACAGCTAATGTAAATGCTGATAGAGCTTGTTTTGTTGTATTTTTTTGAATATTTGTGGCAGTTATTTGTGATGCTGAAGCTAAGGTTATACTTGGTGGTGATGGAATGTTAAATGTTCCAGATGTTACGGGTGTCAAACCTGTACTATTAAATGTTATTGTTGCATTACTTACTGACGTTGCGTAACTAGCAGACAAATCGGTAAATGTAGACGTACCACTTACAGCAGCTTTTGAACTTGTTCCTCCAATTGACCATAAACCTGAAGTTGCAGAAGCAACAACCGCAGCTGTACTTGTTGTAGCATTTCCATATTGATCCTGAATATAAACTGCTGGCTGAGTAGCTAGTACCGCTCCATTCGTTGAAGGGGCGGTTGGTTGCGTTTTCATAACAAGTTTGGTTGCATTACCCACTGCTATTGCTTGTGTTACGGTTGCATTATTATAACCAGTAGCTATTACAACAATAGCTTTACTTCCATTTGTTTGTAATAATGCGGATGCTGATGGTGTAAAAACGATTTGACCCGAAGTAGTTTTACTCCAAGCAGCACCAGTTAAAGTAGATCCATCAACAGTAATACTGGTAATTGCGGCTTTCCAAGTATCATCTGTCGAATACGTTATTGTAAAAGTACCATCAACACTTGCACTTCCAGCAGCTGTTAAAGTTGGAGGAGTTAATCCAGGAGGAACTATTTCTCCAGTAGACAATATGACTGGTGTTCCAGCAAATCCAGTAAACGAAATCTTCGATAATTGACCCGCAGTTAATGTTCCTGTAGTAGCACCAAAAAATATTTTACCTGCAGTACCTGTAGCTCCTGCCGAACCTGTCCAACCTGTTATTGTTAATGTAGTTCCTGCCCAAGATACGGCACTACTATTAGCAAATGTTACAGAATGACTTCCTGTTCCTAGAGCAATAGTAGAATTTGCATTTAAATTAAGTGTTCCAACCGTTTCGCCATAACCCGTAGTAGCACCTGTACTAAATGTTCCACCATTTAGTTGCATATTACTTGAATTACTGATTCTATCGGCAGCACCTAATCGTAACGTACCTGCAGTAATAACTGTAGTTCCAGTATAAGTGCTACTTCCATTAAGTGTCCAAACACCAGCATCTTGTTTTGTTAATGAAATAATTTTACTACCATCTTCAATTGTTCCTGTTATTGAACCTCCAGTTGTTCCACCTAAAACCAAATTTATAGTAGTGTAAGTGCCATTTCCAGAATTTATTACATTACTTGAACTTGTTAAATTAATTGCTCCATTATTTGCAATAATACTTACATTATCTGTACCATAATTCATTAACTCTACTTGACCAGCATAAGAAACAGCAGTCGCCGAACTATTTTTTAATGATCCGCCACTTGAAATTCCAGTTCCTTGTAATTGTAGTCTTCCCGTTCCATCGGGGGTAAAACCATTCAAATCAAGTACTGCACCACCCCATATACTTATCCAAGCATTACCATCTACAGCATCTTTTGACCCTAAAGTTAATAATCCAGCTTGAGCTGTAACCAAACCAGTATTTGTATTAGCAGCACTAAGCATTAGGTTTCCTGCACCAACTTTTGTTATACCAAAACTTCCGCTAATTATTCCATTTAATGTTAAATCGTTCAAACTTGATCCATCGGCAACGGTAAAAGTTCTGGTGGCAGTTAAAACGATAGGATTTGCAATTGCAGAAGCTGCACCAGCCCCAGTCAAATCAACATTACCTCCTAATGTTATGGCACCAGATCCTGAAATTTGTGACGACAAAGCCATTGAAACACTTGTTGGTGTGCCCAATGTATATGTACCCATTGCTAGCGTTCCGCCAGCAGCCATTGTAAGTGCTCCATTGACTGTTAAGTTATTTGATGCTGTTTGCGTTCCACTGGTATTCGACAGCGTTAAATTATTATATGTAATAGCAGAAATCGTTTGAGAACCTGATGAATTAGAATAGTCAACAGTCAAACTTGTTAACGTTTTTGTCGTTTCAGTATACTGACTCGAAAAATCAGCCGTTGCCGATGTTCGTGTTACTTTAACAGTTCCACTTCCATTTAAAGTTCCACCACTAATTACAGCTGTAGCAACAGGAGTTAATGTCCCATTTACCGTTAATGTTCCAGTGATTGCAGTACTACTTCCCATAGTGCAAGCATGTCCCGACTGCACAATAAACACATCTGAAGCTCCTGTAAAATTACCTGGTGCACTACCCGATGAACCGTCTGTATTGGAATTCCAATTGGATAATGTAGACAAATCTGTTCCATTTTTTGAATAATATGTTGCCACTGCAGGGGTTGCAAAACCTGGCGAATATGTAATTCCTGCAACATTTGTTCCAGAAAACGCAGTAATATAAGTTACATGTGTACTTCCAAAGATTATTGTAGAATTAGGTTGATTTAATATAATTGTTTTAACCTGAATAGGATTACTTGAACAAGAAGAGAAATCGATTCCCGGTGCAACATGATCATTAGTAACAGTAAATGTACAATTGGGAGCAGTACAAGTTCCTGTTATATACAATTTTCCTACATTGTTCGCTGCTGTATTATCGGTAAAAGTAGAAGACCCTGTTTGACAATCAAAATTCCCCGTTATATTTAGATTATTTTGAGTGCCAATAGATACACTAGTATTATTTGTTAACCTCAAATTGGGAATTGTAACACTACCACATAAACTCATTGATTGGGAGGTTCCATTAAGAATTACGTAACCAGATGTTGCAGTGAATGATCCAACAGTACAATTAAATGTTAAATTTCCGCTTACAGAAAGGTTATTTGTTCCAAGAGCTAAAACTCCATTATTACTGTGAGTTAAATTTGCACAAGCAGCATCAACAGTCAAAGTAATAGTATAGTTTTGATTAATTGTTACATCATCCCCTGCAACAGGTACACCATTGGGAGTCCAAATAGATGGAGTACTCCAGTTTCCACTTTGGTTGGCTGTATAACTTGTTGCAAAAACATTTTGCAAAAGAACCAACATTCCAATAATCAAGAAACTTTTTCTCATTATCGCATTCCAACAACGCAGCTTCATATTTAGAAGTTTTAATATTATATGCAAATCCCCTTAAGACTTAAATAGCCTACTACGCGGTTTACGAATATTATAATAAAAAGGTTTGTGAGTTGTTCTACAAATATTTACTTTCCTATTCTTTTCCCAAATCGACGAATTGAAAAACGATAAGAAAGCATTGCTAAAATAAAGTAGAAAAAGGCTTGAACGAATAGAAATATAAATTCATAACGAACTGAATCGAATGTTGCACCACATATTCGAAGTTTTAAATATGCAGGAACAACTGTAGTGCTCGGAAAAATATGTGCAAACCAACTTAACAAAGGTGGTATTGCAGAACTTGGCCACGATATTCCACTCATAAACACCATCATAGGTGAAAGAAAAACTAAAAACAATACAGCATGAACTCGTTCCTTAAATGCCATACTTACTGCTAATCCAAAAAATGAAACAGCTAAAATATAAGGCACAAACAGGGTAAATACTAACAACATATTTCCTTTATCTGGTAATGTAAACCAATGATGAAATATTACAAAAGTAAATAGAGCATTAAGGAAATAAACAAGATAATAAGCCGAAGCCTTTCCTAAAATCAAACGCACGCTCCCAAGGTGATGTTTAGCATGACCGTTTATTTTCAGAAATATTTTCTTTTCGCGAATAGTTCCACCTAAAACACCAATTCCAATAAGTAATGTTTGTTGCATAACAACCAAAATCACTCCTGGCATTATAGAACTGGCATATCCGCTCGATGGATTATAAAGATTATAAACATCAACCTTTACAGGTTCCTGAGAATCTAAAGCTTGCCTTATTGATTTACCTTCAGCCAACATCCGTTTGACCTCGATCCCTGCAGCAAAAGTTCCATTTGCAAAACTGGTACCCGTTAAAACCTGCTTATACAACAAGAAAAAACTGGCATCGCAATAAACCGAAACATTTGTTTGCTTTGCAGCATAAATATCCTTTTCAAAATTATTTGAAATAAGCACAACACCCTTTACTTTTCCATCAAAAAAGAGTTTTTCTGCTTCTTTAATACTTCCAGGCTTACATGTTATTACTACTTGTTCGGAAGCATCTATCATTCTACTATATTGACGACTAAGTGACGAATGATCGAGATCGACAACAGCAACGGGTAATTCACGAACAACTTCTCTACCATAGCCCGTTATATATAGCATTGGATAAATAAACATCGCTAGCATAAAAAAGAGTACAGCACCCGAATCGGTAAATATTAGTTTCAATTCACCGATAAAATATCCGACAGTTTCTCTGGCTCCTATTGTAATTTTCTTCCACATAATTCAAAATTTTACATTTTTCCCCAGCGTTTTCTATTGAGCATCGAATGCATTAGTTTTGGAATAAACATTAGTCCAAAAAACACAAACACCAACAATGAATACATTGGCACAATGCTATTTACAATTGGTTCGCCTCGTAAAGATTGTCCCATTAATATTGTAATCCAATACGTAAATGGAAATACTTTTGCTATAGATTGTGCAAATATAGTCATACCAAAAACCGGAAATGTTAGTCCACAAAATGTAATAGCAAGCATACAATAGCCACTTCCTAGTGAAAGACTTAAACGCATATTTGTAGTTACGGTCAATAAAAAAATTGCCATTGCTTGATAACTCAAAATCAGCAATAATTCACCAATTAAAATACTCGATAAATGTCCACGAACTGGCACTTCAATAAAATAGAATAATACTATATTAATTATCATTGCAACACAATAATATGCAACAGTATAAGGCAATAATTTACCAACAATTGCTACTATATAATTTTTACCCGAAAGTCGAATCCATTGAGGCCCAGTTCCTCGATATAATTCATCGCCAATTGCATAAATAGATCCTAAAAGAGTGAATACAATTAAACAAATGAACAACAAACTCACCGTCAAATAATATGAATAACTAGTATAGGGATTAAATAATAAAACAGAACGTAACACAACTGGCATAATTCGCGACATAGCTTGTTCCTGACATAATCCACTTTTCATCTGTAATTGTAATTTAATTCCAGCAGATAAAGTTCCAATACATTTTCGAACAGCACTATTTATTAAACCACCTTTTACAAGATTCATATTATTAATATACAAAGCTGTAGTTGTGCTATTACCTCGATAAATTGTACGTTCAGCATCTTTAGGAATATATAATGCTGCATCTACCTCTCCGTTCTCAATAGCTTTCTTAGCATCGTTCAAGCTCGAATAATTAGTATGAACTTGAACAACTGGAGAAGCATCAATCATACTCGTTAATTTACGAGACAATACAGTTCTATCTAAATCGATAACAGCTATTGGTAAATCGCGAGGAACACCAGTCGAGAAAATCCAAACAATAAGAAAAATAGACAAGGCAGGACCAATTATCGTCAAAAAGAGTAAAGCCCAACTATTGGTTATTCGTTGCAACTCTCTTTGCAGAACATTTTGAAATGCCGATGTATTTTGGGTTTTCATTGTGCTTTATATCATTTAAACTAATTCTAAAAATACCGAGAAAGATTATAAAAAACGTCAAAAAGATTACTAAAACCCTTCGACAGGCTCAGGGTGACCAAGTACAAGGTGATCGTCATGCTTGTCGAAGCATTTTTATAAGAATTAAAACTTTTTATTCTCTTTAAAATAATTTCAGTTTCTATTACTTTTTAGCAGCTTCTTCAACTATAGCCCAATCGACTAAAGCACTCATTCCTGGACGTAATCCTTCAACTTTGTCTACTGGAACGGCATGCACTTCAAATGTTTTCATATCAAAATCGCCAGCTGTTTTAGTTGCATTCCATGTTGCAAAACTTCCTAGAGGATTTATGTAAGTAACTTTTAATGGAATTTCTTTATTTCCCAAAGCAGGAAATTTTGCAGTAAACACAGAGCCCATTTTAATTGAAGCAAGCAAATCTTCACGAAGATTGAATGTAATCCAACTATCATTCAATTTCATTAAAGTAACAACAGGATATCCAGCATTAACTAATTCGCCCGATTCTGCAATTATATTTGAGATTTCACCATCCATTGGAGCGTAAATAAAGGTTTCGTTCACATAGATTTCAATTTCTTTAATTGCTCCTTGAGCTCTATCGACCAATGAAACAGCAGATTCTTTATCTTCAACTCTTGCTCCTTTTTTAGCTTTTTCCCATATAGCTTTAGCGGCACCTGCAGTTTCGCGAGCTGCCTTGAATTGTGTTTCAGCCTCATCGCGTTTTTGTGCTGGCAAAACACCTGCTTTATAGAGATTATTTACTCTTGCAAATGTTTTATCGGCAAGTTCAAAAGCAGCTTGTGCTTTTAAATAGGTATCATAAGCTGCCTGAATATCTTCAACATCGGCACCAGCAATTGCTTTTGAATTTTGAGCTTTTGCACCTTTTAAAGCAGCTTTAGCTTGATCCAATTTTGCGTCAATCTCAGGACTTTTCAATGAAAATAAAAGCTGGCCTTTTTTAACATAATCGCCTTTGTGAATTGGCAGACTATCAATCCTACCAATTAATTTCGATGCTACTTTTATTTGTGTAGCCTCAACTTCACCTTGCACCTCAAGTGGTTTTGGACGACTTAGAATCCATACTGTATAAGTAAGGAAGATGAGTAAGGCTGCAACTCCTATTGATGCTAGCAAATTTCCCTTTTTCATAGTTTTGATTTTTATGGGTTATATTTTATAATGTACTATTAAATGTAACAATTTGACATTAGTTTGATTTAGAACTTGGACGTTGCTTATATGAATTAAATTGTTCTGGAATCCCAGCATATTGAAGCAAACGAGCCAAACATAAATCGTAATTATACATTGCTTGCAAACGCTCTATTTTTATTTGTGCTAAAGCTAATTGTGCATCTACAACTTCAGTTGAATTTGACATTTCTTCTTGAAAGGCTTTTTCACGAACACGCACCAATTCATCGGCAAATGTTAGTGAAGACTCAAGTGCTTGTAATTGTTCGACACTAATATTTAACTCGTTATATAATTTATTTACAACAGTAGATAAATCTGATTCGACTTTTTGTTTTGCTTCTTCAACCTGATTTTGTTTAAGTGAAGCTTCTTTTAATTTACGATAGCGTGATGCACCATCGAAAATATTATACGTCATTCCTACACCAACCATCCATTCGGGCATATATGGCGACAAATCTTTATTCCACAAATTGTACGTTCCTAATGCAGCAATCGTTGGAAGAAATTCAGAAAGATGAGCTTTATAATTTTGTTCAACTAATTGCTTTTTATCATCAACTTGGAGTAATGATGGATTTTTATCCATTGCCGATTTTTTAAAATACTCAACATTCTCGATTGAATCGAGATAGAATAAGGGCGAAGCTGGTTCAATGGTAGTATCGTTTTCTATAGCTAATGTATTTAATAAAGCTTGATTAATTATTCCAACATTACGTTTAGCTTTTTTTAGTTCTCTATCGGCATTTGCATAAAAGAGTTTAGCATTAAGTACTTCGGCATGAGCAATCATTCCCTCTTTTTCGAGTTTTTCGGCATCGTTTAAATGCTTTCCAACACCCGATAATACTTCTTGACGAACGTTAACAGCATGCTTTGCAAGACATAATCCAAAATATCGTTCAACTAATTCGCTTGTAAGCTCGCCTTGTTTTTGAGTTGTTGCACCTTCAGCTTCTTGCTTTTCTATTTTTGCAACTTTATTGGCAATTCTGATTTTTCCTCCGACAAATAAAGGCCAAGATGCATTAGCAGCAACTGTAGCAAACTGTTTCTTTTGAATTGTTTCATTCCAATCGGATGCATATAATTTATCGTAACCAGCTTTATATTGTCCTCGCATATATGCTGTTGATGTTTGTTGATCTAAAACCGTCCCAGATGGAGTTTGAACTCCAGAATAAACTACATAGTTAGCCATACCCTGATAAATAGGTAAAATTGATTCTTTCACTGGAGTTAAGTCTAATGTTAAATCTTCAGACATTCGCACAAAATTTGCAGAAACTCCTATTTTAGGAAAATACAAACCACGAGCTGCTTTTAAAGCTTGATCTTTTTCCTGAACATGATATTGCGATTGTTTTATTACATGACTATTTTGTAATGTCATTTCCAATGCTTTATCGAATGTTAAAGCTACACTTCTTAGAGAATCTTGAGCTTGAATTACAGTAATCCAAAACAAAAACGACAACAGTGTTAATACAGTTTTTTTCATATTTTTAAATTTTAAATCCAACCAATTCGACTATTTCGTTTAAATAGTCGAATATCATGCAAAAAATTTTATCTCCTTAAAATACCATTAAAGAGAATTTTTAAAACATTTTTAATTCTCGTTTCCAAATCATCATTACCATTTTGCCAGAACAAAGGCATTTCAAGTCCTTTCATAGCTGTAACAATAACCGAAGCTGCTAAACGAGAATCTTCAATATCAAATTCATTTTTCTCAATTCCTTCTTTTAATATCGAATCAACAAGATTTACTTCATCTTCATCGTATTTTTTTCGAATTTGATCGATAAAATCTAATTGTGCTAAAAGTTCGTTTTTAATGGCTTGATAAAAATTTGTCATCTCGCCAAATTTGGTCATTCTTACCGTTATATACGATTGAATCTTATCAATAGGTTTCAAATCTGATTCAATAACTTTAACCAATTCTTGACGCAAAGATGTTATTTCCTTTTCCACAACGGCTTGAAAAACTTGATCTTTGCTTGTAAAATAATAGTATATAGAACTTTTTCCCTTCCCTACCCCAAGAGCAATGTCGTCCATGGTGGTTTTCTTAAATCCAAAACGGCTAAAAATATGTCGAGCTGCCTCAACTATTTGTTCTCTTATTTCGTCTTTTGGATCCATAATTCTTTTTATTACTATTTACTTTACAAAGATACATTTTGAAAAAGGCAAAGTCAATAGAATTTTCGACTATTTTGGTTTTTTAGTCGAATAAATCACATAATACTAATTATATGATACTTACATTCGACTTTCAACACTTTATTCCTGAATATTCAAAAATTCTTGGATATTATTTGCAGTTTTCACGAGCAAAGTATGCAAAGCTTCTTGACTTATCCATGCAACATGAGGTGAAATATATAATCGTTCCTTTTGTTGAATTGCCAATAATGGATTATCTGCTTTAATAGGTTCATTTGCGAGAACATCGAGACATGCTCCGTAAATTATTTTTTCATTCAATGCTTTCGCTAAAGCAAATTCATCAACAATGGGACCTCTACCTACATTAATAAGCACAGCATCACGACGCATTATTTGCAATTGAGGATACGATATTAATGTAAGAGTTTTATCATTTAACGGAGCATGAATTGAGACAATACGCGATGTTTCAAGCAATTCGCGTAATTCAACTCTTTTATAATCGTCGGTATTATTTATTTTCGAAGTAGAATAATAAACAACTTCGCAACCAAATGCAGTAGCTATTTGAGCAACTTTTCGCCCAATTGCACCTAGTCCGATTATTCCCCAACGTTTTCCTTTTAGTTCCCAAAATCCTGGACCAAACTCGCAAAAAACATCAAGTTTTGAATATTCTCCTGATTTTACAAATTGGTCGTAATAAGCTGGCTGAGAGATTAAGTACAATAACATCGAAAACGTATGTTGTGCAACACTATCGGTTGAATATCCTGCAACATTTTTAACAACAATACCTCGTTCACGAGCATACTCTAAATCGACATTATTCATTCCTGTTGCTGTTAAACAAATGAGTTTAACATTCGGACAAGAATCCATTATTTCTTTATCGAACAAAACCTTGTTGGTAATTATAATATTTGCATCACCAATATGGCTTTTCCTTTCGCTCAAAGTTGTAGATTGCCAAATAGTAAGTTCACCGAATTTTTCAAACATTTGTAATGTTTGATTGTCGGAAATGGTTTTTGCGTCGAGGATTGATAGTTTATTCATGGTTGATGATTTTAAAAATTGGGAAATGGAGGGCAACCACGAGGGTTGCCCGTACGGCTATATATCTATTTTTGATAATTCTAATATTCCTTCAGCTACAGGTTTTGCTTGTAATACAAAATTAAAGATTCCTGTTTTCATGCAAAGATGAAAATCTGATTCAGGAGCATGAACGCGTCCTTCGAAAAATCTGGCACCCGATTTTTGTTTTATTTCTTCTGTTTTTTTCACCATATCGAAACTCGTTCCTTCAAGTTTTGCCTTTATATATTCTGCACAAAAGGTATCTTCTTCGGTTGGATGTTGTGTTGAATACCCCATACAACAAAGCGTCACAAACTGTGGATTAAGCTTTTTAATGAATCGAACTATAGCATCAGCATTTACAAAACTGCCTGTTAAAAGGACATCAGCTCCAACAGATGCAGCTAATAATCCTTGCGTTCCTGAACTGGTAGTATGAATTGCCGTTTTTCCATTTAATTCATCATGCAAAAATTGTGATGGCGAGTTTCCATAATCAAAACCTTCGGGTTTCATTTCATTACGTTCGCCAATAAGTAACCAATTAGGATGTTCTTGTTTTAAACGATATGCAATTTCAATATCAGCAACTGTAAATACCGTTTTTATCCCTTTATCGAACAAATAGCATGATACAGAAAAAGCTCTAAACACATCGATTACGACTGCAACACCTTTTGCTGCTCTAGCTCCAGGTAATAATTGCCCAATTGTTATTTCCATTTGTTATACTTAAAATTTGACATGCCAAAAATACATATATTTGCAGTATAATTTAAAAACCATAACCACAAAGTCACACAAAGAAGTTTCAGAATGAAACTCAAAGAAAAGACAAGTCGATTATGAAATATAAGATTGAAGAAAATATACGTGTAGATAAATGGCTTTGGGCGGTACGATTGTATAAAACCCGATCGCTAGCAACCGACGCATGTGATAATGGTAGAATAAACATTCAAGGAATGAGAGTTAAACCATCAAGGAATTTGAAAGTTGGCGATGTTATAGAAGTCAAAATGCCACCAATAACCCGAACATATATTGTGAAAGGATTGTTGGGTCAAAGACTTTCGGCAACGTTGGTAAAAGAGTTTATTGAAGATATTACCCCACCTGATCAATTAAAAATATTGGAAGATAGTCGTTGGCAACATACCGTTTATCGCGATCCTGGAGAAGGACGACCAACGAAGAAAGATAGACGAGATATTGAAGAATTGGGATTTTTTTAAAATAGATGAACACGTAAGGACAGGTCGCGACCTGTCCCTACAAATAATTAAAACGATAAAATAATGCTAATTGCAGAACAAAAAAGAAAAGAAAACATTGCTGAATATATATTGTATATCTGGCAATTAGAAGATATAATCAGAGGCTACAATTTTGATATGTCGAAAATTGAGGAACATATCGTAAAGCCCTATAATCAATCGTTACATGTTAGCAACCAAATACGCGAATGGTATACCAATATGATTGAAGCAATGCATGCGGAAGGTATTGATAAACAAGGACATTTATTATATATTAAATCGATTATTCAAGACTTATCTTCGTTAAATATTAGTTTATTACAAGATCCTAGTTATGCTGAATACAAAATAAAGTTCGATGCTGTTGTTCCAGCAATTCACGATCTTTTGCAAAAATCGAATGGTGCCATTAAAAACGAAATAGATGCCTGTTTTAGTGCATTGTATGGTTTTTTAATGTTGCGTTTGCAAAAAAAAGAAATATCGCCTGATACAATAGATGCGATAAAAAAAATCACCGAATTTATAAATGCTTTAACTTCTATTTACCATAAATTAGAAACAGAACAAGATTAATTTATCGATGTAGAGACGTTGCATGCAACGTCTTTACTATTTTTTATACCTTTGTTGCATAATTTTCAAAATTGATATGGCACATTTACTTTCACCATCGTTATTATCGGCAGATTTTGCTAACCTTATAGAAGATATTACAGTTGTTAATAATTCGGAAGCCGATTGGTTTCATATTGATGTAATGGATGGTGTTTTTGTTCCCAATATTTCTTTTGGAATGCCCGTCATTAAACATATCAAGAAACATGCAAAAAAACCTTTGGATGTGCATTTGATGATTGTTGATCCAAACCGTTATATTAAAGAATTTGCCGATTGCGGTGCAGATATTTTAACTGTTCATTATGAAGCATGTACGCATCTTCACAGAACAATAGAAATGATTAAAGCTTGTGGAATGAAAGCTGGAGTTTCGTTAAATCCACACACACCAGTTAACTGCTTAGAAGATATTATTACCGATATCGATTTAGTTTTAATTATGTCGGTTAATCCTGGATTTGGAGGACAAAAATTCATAGAATCGTCATTAACAAAAATTGCAAAATTAAAAGCATTAATTCAGAAAACAGGAGCAAAAACAATTATTGAAGTTGATGGAGGTGTAAGTGCATCGAATGCAAAAATAATAGTTGAAGCCGGTGCTGATGTTTTGGTTGCTGGAAATGCAGTTTTTGCGGCTGCTGATAAAATGAAAGCTATTCAAGAATTAAAAAGATAATTGAATTCGAAGCGATGCAAAACGAAACTTTCTCAATAAAAAAACGACTTAAAAGTTTTGTATTTGCATTTAACGGAATCAGAATATTATTTCGAAATGAACATAATGCTTGGATACATCTTTTTGCTAGCATTTGTGCTATTTCTTTAGGTTTTTTCTGCCATATTTCATCAATAGAATGGATTGCAGTTTTGTTCGCAATTGGTTTAGTTTTATCGATGGAAGCAGTCAATTCCGCAATCGAAAATCTATGTGATTTTGCCTCGCCAGATAAACACGAAACCATTAAAAAAGTAAAGGATTTAGCTGCAGGTGCTGTGCTAATTTCAGCAATAATTGCTTTAATTATCGGATTGATTATTTTTACGCCTAAACTGTTAAAAATCCTATCTATTTAACAATAAAAACCTTTTCAATCGTTTTATTATCTTTTAATACGATTCGTAAAATATACATTCCAGCATTTAAGTTCTCAAACTTCAAATCAGTTTGAAAATATTCAGATTCATATATATTTTCACCATACACATTAAACAAATTAACTGACACGATACTTTTAGGATTGCCTGTATAATTAATATTAACCTTGCTGTAAGCAGGATTTGGAAAAACCGTTAAACTAAAATCATTTTCAACAATACATTTTTGCAATGAAACTGTTTTTGAATATTTACTTTTCCCATCAAAATCAGTTTGTTTTAAACGATAGTACATTATTCCTTGGGTTTCGCTTGAATCAAAGATTGAATAATCTAATATCGATTTACTATTTGAATTCTTTGAAAGAACCTTTTTATAAGGCAAAAACGTTTTTCCATCATCAGAACGTTCAACAGTAAAAAATTCATTATTAGTTTCAGAAGCTGTTTTCCATGAAATAAGAACGTCTTTACAATCGGCTTGATTAACCTGAAATTCGACCAATTCAACAGGTAAGGTTGTTGTACATGGGATAAAAGAAATTTTGTCTAAGGCAAAATCATTTCCTGAAGCAGCAGTATTTTGATTAACAATGCTAATAACAGCTGAAGAAGAACCTCCAGAACTCCAAGTAGCATAAAACGTATTCCATTGTAGGGTCGTTGCCGAAGCATTGAAAACAGATCCTAACAGAACGCCATTTACTGAAAATTGTAATTGTGCAGGTGAAGTAGGATGAACAGAAGCCACGTTGGTTACAAAGTAATAAAGTGTATTTTGATCGACCGATATACTTTCTTGCCAAACATATTGATTGGCCGTAGGACTTCCATTAATAATCATCATTTTTCCAGTTCCAGCAATATTGGTATTTATGGCAAAATTTGAATGTAGATCTCTAGGGTTATTCCAAATGGAATAAAAACCTTCAGGTTGTAATTCATCAGTACTAGCTGTATTATCAATATTTGTATATTGACTTGTAAAACCAGTGTTTCCACTTTCAAAATCACCATTAACAGCTCGTTCTGTTCCTACTGAAGTATATCCAGCAGGGCATTGTGCCAAACAGATAAATCCATTTAGTAAAAAGACACATAGTAATAATATTTGAACTTTTAAGTACATACAATTAATGTATTACAAAACCTCAACTCATTGTTTATACGACGAAAATAGTGAATTGTTACTCAGGTAGAACTTGTTGTATTATACAAAAAGGCGATATTAGGAAGAAGCAAAGAATACTTAAAATTTCAAATGTAGAGTATTTTAAAAATTTTATTCTCAGCATCTTCAAACGAACAAATCCATTTTGTATTTACATATAAAACAAATACTTTTGATTTTAATTATTACGCAATACAAAATGAATCAAAAACTATTTATACTTCTTATTTTATCTTTTTCATCAGTCGCATTAAAAGCTCAATTAAATCTCTATGAAAAAGCATTTTATATAACGTTAGATGATGACACAATTCATGGATTCATAAAACCAGATAATGATTATGATTTAACAAGACAAGCTTATTTTAAAAGTTCAACGGAACTGAAACAAGAAATTACATTAACTCCAAGCAATACTAAAAAGTTCGTTTTTCAAAACGGAAAAACTTTTGAGCGACTTGAAATTGTTTCAAATAAAGATAATGTCAAAATCAGTAATTTTATTTTCGGAAAAACTTTGGTAAAAGGGATATGTAGTTTATATAATATTAGCCAAAGTTATAATTATGAAGATATTGAATTTGCAATTGAAAAAAATTGTCGAGTTACAAGATTATACAAACAAAATTATTACTTTGAATATGAACCAGGTAATATTGATTATACAAAAATAGTTTGTGATTATAGATATCTCGGTATTTTAAAAGCATATCTAAACGATTGCGATAGTATAAAAACGATATTAGACAATTCAATAATGTTCAATCAAAATTCATTGGTTTACATTGTTAACAAATATAATAGACTTCAAAAGCTATCAGATATAGGTTCGGTATGCAAACCTATTGAAACGTTTAATCCCCCTATTAAAAGTGACTATTCAAAAAAAACACTTTACTATACACAAAGCTTAATTAAAAATAATTCAAGATTTAAAACGAATTTTAGCTTTGCTCTAGGATTTTCAGTCGATTACTTTAATCCAGATAAAATACGTTTTTTATCGTTTACGTATGGATTACAATATTACTATTTGAATTACGACATAAACATCAAGTATAAATTCCGTTCATATTCCGTTCATGTAAAAAAGGACTTTATAATAATTCCTATATCTTTAAATATTCAACTGATTAAAAAACATAATTTCATATTTTATGGCTTTGGAGGAGCAAATTTGAGTTACTCAAATCTTATAAATGTATCAAACGACGAATTTTATGACGATGAAAATGCACCAAGATTAATGACAAAGTTTGAGCCAAGATCTCGTATTTTTGAAATTTCGGGTATGACAGGCTTCGGTTCAATATATAAACATTTATACTGTCAAATTTACTTCGACTCACCTTTATTTTACAATTTTTCGTTAGGTTATTGTTTTTAAATCACTTATCAAACACTATAACACGACTAAACTACATTATCAAACAACTCTTTTGCAAACTCCGACATTGTTGTATCTCTTGCTCCCATTAATAAAATCACATCGCCAGATTGAACTTTCGACTTAAATTCAGAAATAAGATTTTTACGATCGGGAATATATTTTACAGCAAAGCCTTTATTATACATCGCTTCAGCAACCATTTCGGATGTAACATCTTTTGTAACAGTTCCACCAGCATAATATACATCAGTCAGATAAAAAACATCATCTGTACGAAGCACTTTACCAACTTCATTTTCAAGCTCTTCGTGCATAAAGCGTAATGGGCCATAACCATGTGGTTGAAACCAAGCAAAAACACGTTTCCCTACCGACTGACAAGCCCTAATTGCGGCGATAACTTCAGCTGGATTATGTGCAAAATCATCTATGACACAAATACCATTTTGCTCGCCAACCAATTGTGTGCGACGAAATATTCCTTCGAACGTTTGCATTGCTTTAGCACATTCTTCGATTGAAATCCCAACTTGAGCAGATGCAGCAACTGCAGCTAAGGTATTCTCCATGTTGTGATATCCAATAACTGGTACCGTAAAAAATACAGAATTACAATTAAATGAAATAGAATATCCCTTTTGTACAAAACCAGAACCTACAAATCCGAGGTTTGATTTTGTACCAAAATCATAAGAAACATTTTGAGAGAGAGAACTTGCAAGTTCATGATCTTGATTTACGATGCAAGCCTTGCGTGTATTCGCTTTGAAGGTTGTAAAAAGATGAATAAGTTCATCAAATTCCTTGTGGTCACGATCGATATTTAGAATTAAACTTATTTCAGGTTTATAATTAACAATCGAACCATCGCTTTCGTCCGATTCTATTACCAACCAATCGCTAGAACCAACCCAAGCATTACCAGGCTGCCCTTTTTCTTGTAAAACACTTAAACCAGCACCAGTTATTAAAGATGGTGACATTCCACAAGTTTCAAGAATATGAAATATCATAGCTGTAGTTGTTGATTTTCCTGATGTTCCTCCAACAGCTATTGTTTTCTTTTCCGAAGATATTGCCGCAAGAAGTTCAGAACGTTTTACAACACAAATTCCCAAACTGCGTGCCTTTTGTAATTCTACGTTTGATTCTTCTATCGCAGTTGAAATAACTACAACTTGTGTTGATGATGAAATACCCGTGCCATCTTGAAAGAAGCATTGAATACCCATAGTTTCAAACTGCTGTTCTATCTCAATTTTATTCTCGGTACCAAACAAGCGATCGGACCCCGAAACATCTTTGCCTATTCCTTTTAAATACTGAGCAATAGCACTCATTCCTGTGCCTGCTATTCCAACAAAAAAGAAATTATTGTATGATTGTAATTGAAAATCCATTGTGAAAAATTATTTTTTCAAATGTACATAATCATTACAAAATTATAATTGAAGAATGGAAGGTTTTATTATGATTTAATACAATTCATATTATTCGAAGAATAATCATTTTGAGGGTTCATGTTCTTCAAAGCCATCGTGAACTCTTTGTGCTTCGGGTGCTCGTAACTTTGAGTAAAAACTTTCTGATGGATATACGCTAAAATATGAATCCATCCACGATTCTTTAGTCATTGAATCGTAATGAATAGATCCATGGAGATATTTATTGGTATGATGCATTCCAACAAGGAGTAACAAAGCTGAAATCAATATAAAAAACGACTTAATAACTTTTTTTTGAACATAAACCCAAGTAAAAAATGCAGCCATAGGTATTGCCCAAACAGCATAAATATCAATCATTGCACGTAATCCAAACGAACCTCCATACCACCAACACCACCAAGAAAAAATCATATAGACAAATAGCAATAAAAACAGATAAATAGCAAATGACATCTCTTTTGTTTTCTTTGTTAAAAAGACCAACCCTATTACCGAAAATATCATTACAGGCGAATAAAGTAACCAGCCTTTTCTATAACTAAACAAACCTTTTAAAACATGTGGATTATCAAAGAAAAAACGTTCACCAACATAGGAATAGCATAAAAATGATCCAGAAATTGCTTTCCAATACAAAAATTGTGGCACCCAAATTATGACAGAACACAATATAATTATCATTAGCTTTTTATATTCTTTAAAGAATATAAAAAGCTGTTTTTTTATATCATGAATACTTTTAATATCCCACAAAACAAAGAATATAAGTACAAGTATATTTGTGGGTCGAACTAAAGAAATAAGCCCGATTAAAATCCCAAGAATAATTGAGTATTTATATTTTTTTGATTCATGCCATTTTATTGTATACCATAAAAACATTGCGATTAATGCAAATGCATATTGATGGGTAAAACCAGTACAATAGGTGGCATAATAATACAAATTGGTACCAAAAACGATTAAAAGTATCACCCAAGAACTAACATATTGATCAAAATATTTCAATAGTAGTTTTGATAAATAAAAAAGTCCCAACATTAAATAGAAAAATGAAGCAAGCATTATTGCAATTCGATATGGCTGAGAATAACCTCCGGCATCGTAATTTGAGAGTAAAGCATAGCCATGACCAACAAAAAAGAATGGTGCATAAAGAAGTGACATTCCCATCGATGTTTTTATCACTTTTTTATGATTTGGTAATTCTTTTAGATCCATCGTAAACTTGTGAGTACCTTTATATTTATCGATAAATTCGAGGGTATAATCGTGATAAATAAAAATTGCGGGTAAATATTCGTAATACCAAATAACGTCCGAAGAAATCACATAAGTATCAGTTTTCCATTGTTTTTCATGAATCATTGTTTTTGTTACCCATAACAGAATAAACAAAGAAACGATATATGGAGTCATTTTTTTTTCAACAGCAAAAGCCCAAATTATGTGTAAAGTAGAATAAAATCGAGACATTTATTTATAGTATTTCGTGATTTAAACAAATTGGAATAAGAGCTCTAAATCCTTATATGGTTTCAAATGTAAACAAAATTACAATTAACGCAACACCTTTGGAAACGGGAAATCTTTTTAATTGACATGATAGTTAAGTTTACCTATTTTATTACTTTTGCCTTTCAAGATTAATAGTTATATAAACTGTACGAATGTTCAAACAATTTACCATAAACAATAACAAATCGATATATTGTATAGCTTTAATTATTACGCTTTTTGTAATATCAAAAATACCATTTCTTGCACTCCCGTTTTACTGGGATGAAGCTTGGTCGTATGCTGTAGCTATTTTCGACATGCATGACCATGGTATTAGTTTAATTCCTGGAAGTGTGAATACGGAATTTACTCGAGGTCATCCTCTACTCTATTATGTTTCAGCATCGATATGGACTAAAATATTTGGAACAACGATTCTTTCATGCCATTTGTTTGCACTTTTAATTTCATGTTTGTCGCTTTATGCTGTTTATTTACTTTCTAAAAATCTATTCAACAACAAAGTAGCAATCGCCACCTGTTCAATTTTTGCTGTTCAAACATGGTTTTGGATTCAAAGTACATTCCTGTTACCCGAAGTTTTTTTAATGCTTTTTAGTATATTGGCAATTAATGCTTATTTTACAAAGAAATGGTTTCTATTTACGCTTTGGACTAGCTGTGTTGTGTTAACAAAAGAAACGGGATGGGTATTACTAATCATGTTCCTTTTCGATTATTTTGTATTAACTATTTTTTGGGATTGGAAACAAATTACAAAAAAACGATATTGGCTAGATGCTCTCTTTTTATTGATACCCGTATTTGTTCTATTCACTTTCCTCATTATTCAAAAAATCAGACTTGGTTGGTTTTTCTTCCCGAGTCATATAGGAATGATGCATTTGCATTTCTCGGAAATTCGTGAAAATTTCCTTAATATTTTAGAAGTATTTTTAATCACTCAATATCGTTTTCTATTATTAATAAGTATAATTGTTGCAATATATTTTATCATAAGAAAAAACATAATATTAAACATCAAAGACAAACGTTTTGTTTTGTTTATATCTATTTTTATAATAGCTTTCATTGGATTTTCATGTATTAATTTCTTTACTTTAAGATACTTAATAAGCATCTTACCTCTTTACTTATTGATTTCAACAGCATTATTCGATAAATTACCTTTTAGCAATAAAAAATGGTTGATTTTCGTCGTTGCTATTATATTATTTGGTTTTATAACAATAGACAAAAAAAATGAAAGTGATGTAACTATTGGTTACAAAAACACAATAAAAGTACACAAACAAGCTCTAATATTTTGTGAAAAAAACAATTGGTATAATGAATCGTTAAACACTGGATTTTTAGAATCATACAATGCCGTTATTCCTCGATTGGGTTATTTACACGACACATTAACGTTTAAGAATATTAATATGCCAAACCCGTCCATTTACATATTTTACAGTTGCGAATACGCTCCGCAAAACATCATTGATTCGTTAAAAAATGACACAAGTATGACTATGGCTAAACGCTTTGAAAATGGGAACGCATGGTCCGAAATTTATTGTAAGAAAAGACTTCTAATTGATAAATAAAGAAATCCACTAAAAAGATTTTTAGTTAATTGCTTTATTTCGCTGTATTGGTTCATTAGGAACATTTTGCACATCATAATTTAATGCACTTAGTAATAGTTGAAAACCTAAAATTACTAGGAGTGCAGAAATCATAACGGTACCCGATGAACGTACAATTAATGTTTTCATACTTTCGTCCCATTGATATATTCCAAAAGCAACACCAACAACAAAAAGGATCATACCAAAAAACAACTCAATTGAACCGACATTAAAATCCCGTAACAAATAATTATAGAAAATCCTTTTATAAAAACGGTTTGTATATTTAACTAAAAAGCCAAATAGTATTTTATTGATTTTCAAGTTTGAAATCTCATCACCATATTTTGCAGGAATGGCTACATCTTTTACAACAGCCCTAATTGTAGAAAGACGAAACAACATATCCGATTCAAAAAAATATCTATTATCTAATTTATTTAAAGGGAGCATCTTTAAGGTATCAATATGAATAGCGGTATAACCATTGGTTGGATCAACAATATTCCAATAGCCACTCATTATTTTACTGAATAAAGACAACACACTATTGCCAAACAATCTCATTTTGGGCATTATTAATAATGTCTCTAAATCGAAGAATCTATTACCTTTACAATAGTCTGCTTGACCATTTTGAATGGGAGCAATTAACGTTTTTATGAAAGATGAATCCATTTGACCATCACCATCAATTTTAACAACAATTGAAACATTATCGGCAATCGCTTGTTGATAACCATGTTTTACAGCACCACCAACACCTTTATTCACCTCATTAAAAAGTACATGAACACGTGTATCTGTACAATTTTCAAGAACAAATTCCCCTGAATTTTCGGGGCATTTATCATCAACTACATATATTCGTTCAACTTCATTTCCAATCGATTTAATAACATCGAGAATGTGAGTTTTAACTTTATAACAAGGTATTACAACAGCAATCATAATTAAACTATAAATTTTCTATTCGTCAAATCCTGCAAGAACTTTCTCGTAGTTAGGAGTTTTTAACTTGTCATAATATAAGGGGCCTGGACTTGTGTTAAAATAATCATTAAAAAATGCTTCTTTAGTCATTGAATCATAATGAATTGAACCAGCTAAATATTTATTAGTATGATGAATCCCAATAGAAATAAGTATAAAGGAAACTACCCAAAAGGTATATTTAACGAATTTATATTCCGATATTTCTTTAAATAGAAATGCCATTGGAATTGCTAATACGCCATATATATCAATCATAGCTCTAGCTCCAAAAGAACCTCCATACCACCAACACCACCAAGAGAAAATAACATAACTAAATACACAGAATAACATCAAAATTGGAATTAATAATTCACCATGTTTTTTAATCATAAAAAAGAACCCTAAAATGGAAAGTACCATAACGGGTGAATAAAGTAGCCAACCTTTTCTGAATCCAAAGAAGCCTTGAAAAAGATGAGGTCTGTTGAAATAAAAGTGCTCACCAACATACGAGAAGTAAAATAAAGAACCTGAAATTGCTTTCCAATAAACGACTTGAGGAATCCAAACGAGTAAAGAACAAATCAATAAAACCAAAAGAAATTTAAAATTTGTTAAGTACAACAATATTCTTTGTGGTAATGCTTTAAATTGCTTAATATCATACAGTAAAAAAAACAGCACGACCAGTGCATTTGTTGGTCTTATTAAAGCTATTAAACCCACTAATAACCCCAGTATAATAGAGTATTTATACGATTGTTTCTCATACCATTTGATGGTGAACCATAAAAACATTGTTATTAAAGTAAAATTAAAATGATGTGAATAACCCGAAAAATGAGTCGTATAACAATATAAATTAGTCCCAAATACAATTGACAATAAAACCCAAGATGTTATATACTGATTCACATAACGCATCAATATTTTCGACAAATAATACATACCAATCATTAAGAAAACGAAGGAAGTCATTAATATCGAAATGATATATGGATACGAATATCCACCGGTATCATAGTCGGTAAAATGAGCATAAGCATGAGCTACGAAGAAAAATGGTGCATAAATGAAAGACATGCCCATTGTTGTTTTTATAAAACTGTTATTATTTGGTAGTTTTTTTATGTATAAATCAAACTTATGAGGTCCTTTGTAATTATCCGCAAAACTTAATGTATAATCATGATAGATAAAGACTGCAGGTAAATAAGAATAATACCAAATGACATCTTGCCCAATTACATATTGAGGGACTTCCCATTGCCTTGATTTTATCATAGCTCCGAAAACCCAAATGCCAATTAAAATACTAACAATTAATGGTAGTTTATTTTTCTGAATTATTCTAGATTTTAAAAAAATAGATATTACTGTTTTCATCGTTTATATACTTAAGACATTTTAAAAAAAGCAACCTTCCGTTTTTTTAAATCATCGACAAAGATATACAAAACACTAATTATTTTTTGATGCAAAACTGATAAATAATTTATTTTCTACGCTCTTTTATGATATCGAGCAATTGCAATTGTAAATATGGTAATTCCATAAATCACTAACGACCAAAATTCGGTTTGAATATCTTTAAATCCAGAACCTTTTAGTAAAATCATTCTGATAATTCGCACAAAATAGGCAATTGGATTTAGTCTATCAAGGTATTGCCCCCATTTAGGCATACTTTCAATTGAAGTAAAAAGTCCGCTCATCATTATAAAAATCATCATAAAGAAAAAAGCAATGAACATGGCCTGTTGTTGTGTATCGACCAACGTAGAAACGAGTAAACCAAAAGCTAAAGCAACAAACAGATAAACGATTGCCATGGCATATAAAAGCAACAAACTTCCTAAAATTGGCATATGAAATGCAAAGTAGCCAATGTTTAAACCGATTGTCATCACAAACAATGCAATACAAAGGAAAGGAAGCATTTTACCAATTAAAAGTTGATATTTTTTAATTGGCGTAACATTGAGCTGTTCCATGGTTCCAATTTCTTTTTCACGAACGAGATTAATTCCCGATAAAAGCATTCCAATAATGGTTACAAGCAATACCATCAATCCAGGAACCATATAGATTTTATAGTTTAGTTCGGGATTATACCAATACGATTCGTCGATGGTTATTCGAGTGCCTCCTTGTAGTTTTGCAACTTTCATCCATTCGAGTGCAATATTCTGATTAAAATCGGCAATAATTGAATTAGCATAAGCATTTGATAAACCTGCCGCTACACCGTCAATTGCATTTACCCGAAGTTGAATTTGAGCTTTTGTATTACGAATCAAATCGCGTTCGAAATGTGGAGGTATTTCGAGTATTATTTTTGCGTCATTTGTCAATAAATCGTTGTTGGCTTCTTGAGTCGACGGTGTAGTGTTTTTGATAATGAAAAATCCAGTAGCTGCAAATTTATGAGCTAATCGTTGCGAATAACCTGATAGATCATGGTCGACAACGGTCATTGGAATATTTCGTATTTCGAATGTCATGGCATGAACCAATACAACCAATTGCACGATAGGCATGACGAAAATTATCGGCAACATCGATTTGTTTCGGAATACTTGCAGAAATTCCTTTTGAATTATGAATAATAATGTTTTCATATTTTATATATGTGTGTAGAGACGCAAAATTTTGCGTCTCTACGATGCATCTATTAATTGTTATTCCAACCTTATTTTAAATTTCTTAATGCTTAACAACACAAAGAACAACAGCATTCCAACTAATACTAATGTTTCTTTCCAAATGAAAGTAAACCCTGCACCTTTGAGCATAATATCTTTAAGAATAATTATGAACCACTTAGCTGGCAAAACATTACTAATTATTTGCAGTGGTAATGGCATATTTTCAATTGGATACACAAATCCCGAAAGGATAATAGTTGGCAACATTAATGCAAATTGAGACAAAAACATCGCAACTTGCTGTGTTTTGGCAACGGTTGAAATCAATATACCCAATGACAATGCTACTAGAATAAACAAAACACATTCAGCCATTAAAAGCACCAAACTACCAAGAACTGGAACTCCAAAAACGAAGATTCCTAATGATATGATAAGAGTTGCATTTATAATTGACAATAAGAAATAAGGTGCCAATTTCCCAAGTATAATTTGTGCCGGATTCAATGGTGACGAAAGTAGAATTTCCATTGTTCCAATTTCCTTTTCGCGTGCCAAACTAATTGACGAAATCATTGCAGAAACAAGCAACAATATTATTGTCATAATTCCAGGAATAAACATATAAACGCCTTTCATTGCAGGGTTATACATCATTCGACCACGTGTTTCTATTTGTATTGGAAGTTGCTGATTGCCGTTAATTTTATTGACATATGTAGCAACAATTCCTTTGGTATAATTAACTATCATATTCGCAGTATTTGGATCGGAAGCATCGGCAATGAGGCGAATAGACGACTTTTGATTACGTTCGAGTTTTTGTCCAAAATTTGGTTCAATTACAATTACTTCTTTTACTTTTCCACGCTTAAATGTTTCATTTATTTCATGAAATGAATGCACATTTTCTTCAACAATAAAATAACCTGATGATGCAATTTTGTTAATCAATTCGTGCGAACGAACATCATTAGATTGATCAAAAACAGCAATCGAAACATCTTTAATTTCGTTTGTAATAACGTATCCAAAAAGCATGATTTGCACAACCGGTATTCCGAACACAACAATGAGTGTTCGCGGATCGCGAAGGATGTGGTAAAATTCTTTTTTTATGAACCCTAATAGTTTTTTCATTTTGTATTCCATTTCGTAGAGACAGGTCGCGACCTTTCCTTACAATAAATATTCATCGTGCCAATTTCAAAAACACATCCCCCATTGTTGATACATCAAATTGTTTTTTCAATTCTATTGGTGTATCGAGGGCAGCTATTCGTCCATCAACCATTATCGAAACTCGATCGCAATATTCTGCTTCGTCCATATAGTGTGTAGTTACAAAAACAGTAATGCCACGATGAGCTGCATCGTAAATCATGCTCCAAAATTGACGACGAGTTAATGGATCAACTCCTCCAGTAGGTTCGTCGAGGAACACAATTTTAGGTTCATGAAAAATAGAAATCGAGAATGCAATTTTTTGCTTCCAACCCAAAGGAATTTCGGCGACCAATTTATCTTTATAATCCAATATTCCTAGATTTAAAAGCATTGCTTCGGCTTTTGTTTTTATGTCTTTTCGTTTCATCCCGTATATTCCAGCATAGAAACGCATATTTTCATACACAGTTAAATCTTCGTACAATGAAAACTTTTGGCTCATATAACCGATGTTTCGTTTTATCAATTCCGATTGTGTGTATATATCGAAACCTGCTACCGAAACTTCTCCCGATGTAGGAGCTGACAAACCACAAAGAATTTTCATTGCAGTAGTTTTACCAGCACCATTTGCTCCAAGAAAACCAAATATTTCGCCACGATAAACGTCGAACGACAAATTATCGTTAGCAGTGAAGTTTCCAAACTTCTTCACTAAATTCTTGACTGTTATTATCGTTCCCTCACTGCTCATTTCTTTGTTGTCATTAAGTGAATAAAACAATCTTCGATATTTGGTTTTATCTCTCGAATCTCTATTTCAGAATGTTTTTTATCCGATAACACAAAATTCAGTTTATCCGATTGAACATCATTATTTTTAAACGTAACATGCACATATTGACCAAATAAATGAGCCGATTCAACAAAGGGAATTTCTTCTAAATCTGCCATCAGCTTATGCATATTTGAAGTTCTGACTTCAAATATTTTAAATTCAAAATTATCGACAATAGCCTGCGGTGTATCTATCGACATAAACTCACCATCTTGAATCAATGCAACACGATCGCATAAACTAGCTTCATCCATATATGGTGTTGAAACTATAATCGTTATTCCATGATTTTTAACTTTTTTAAGCATTTCCCAAAGTTCTGCACGTGACACAACATCGACACCAGTTGTTGGTTCATCAAGAATCAAAACTTTTGGTAAATGAATTAATGAACAACAAAGTGCCAATTTCTGTTTCATTCCTCCCGAAAGTTTACCTGCAGGTCGATCTTTAAATGGTTCAATTTGAGAATATATATCTTTGATAATATGATAATTTTCTTCGATTGTTGAACCATAAACGGTAGCAAAAAATTGCAGATTTTCTTCAACAGTTAGGTCGGTATATAATGAAAAACGTCCTGGCATATAGCCAATTATTTTCCTTATTTTCTTATAGTCTTTTACAACATCACAACCTTCAAGTGCAGCATTTCCACTCGTTGGTAGAAGCATTGTTGCAAGAATTCTTAGCAAAGATGTTTTACCTGCACCATCGGGACCAATGAGTCCAAACAACTCGCCACGTTCGATGCTCAGGCTCACATTTTTGAGAGCTTGTACATCGCCATAGGATTTGGAAAGGTTTTGTATGTTGATGGAAGACATTTTAATTATGAATTATGAATTATGAATTAAACAGCCAAGAAAATGCATTTGATAAATTGAGGGTATAAAACGAATATTTGTCTTTAAAATAATTCAAAACTCATAATTAATAATTCAAAATTATTTCTCCTGGCATTCCACTTTTCAAAGCTCCTTTGTCGTTAGCAACCTTTACTTTGAAAGCGTACACAAGATTTACTCGTTCGTCGCGAGTTTGGATAATTTTAGGTGTAAATTCACTTTGACTCGATACCCACGATACCGTACCTTGCAATGTATCTACCCCACCCGATGCATTATCTATCAAGACTTTTACTGATTTACCAATTACCACTTTGCTGATTTGATCGCCAGAAATATATGCTCGTAAATACATTGACGATAAATCGGCAACTTTATAAATAGCTTTTCCTGGAGCAGCAATTTCGCCTTGTTCAACGTAGGTTTCGATTACTGTTCCTGCAATTGGATTAATGATGTACGATTTCTTTAATTGATCGGAAAGTTGAGCCAATTGAGCATCAACACTTAATATTTCGGCATTAATTGCAACAAATTGTGTTTGCGTTGATGCTATTTGTTTTTGAATAACAGCAAGATTATAATCAATATCATCGAGTTGCTTAGATGGTGCAGCCGATTCTTTTACAAGACTAGCAACACGAATTCTTTCTTTTTGAGCATTCTTCAATTGTTGTTGAAACACATCGATAGATGCTTGTGCAGATTCTCTTTTACTTTGAACTAAAGCTTTTTGAGCAATTAGTTGAGCTCGTTTCAAATAGGTTTGAGTAGAATCTATAACGGCAACCTTTTGTCCAACGATTACAGAAACACCTTCATCAATAGTTAACGAATTTACTTTCCCGCTCACTTCCGACGACACAATGGTTTCGGTAGTTTCAAAGTTTCCATAAGCATCGGAACGTTTGTTTTTTCTATTGCAAGAAGATAAAACAAGCATTGAGCTAGCTAACAGTAGAATTATTTTTGTTCGTTTCATATTATTTATTCGTTTACGTAGAGACAGGTCGCAACCTGTCCTTACAGGTTTACATTTCATTAATTTTCAATAGTAATCAAATAATCAGCCATCAACTTTTGCAATTGCACACGATGAATATTCAACAGGATTCTGGAATCGTTTTCTTTTGACAGTTGATTAATAAAATCGAAATTGGTTGCTGTACCTTGTTCCACTTGTTTGGTTATTACTTTAGTGATTTTTGTTCGAAGCTCAACCAGTTTTTCGTCGTTTGCAATTTGCGAAAGCATCTTTAACATTTCAGCTTTTTTACTTTCAAGAGCAACGGTGATATTTCGAATAAAATCTTGTTTACGAGTATCTACCATCGTTTTTTGAATAGATATTGCTTGTTTGTCGTTTTTAGTTTTACCCCAATCAATAACATTCCACGAAAAGCCAACACCTACAATTCCATATGGTTTCCAGCCTGTTTTAAACATATTTAATCCTGGATTTCCATATCCCAAAGTAGAAAATGCAAAAACCTTAGGCATTCGTGCCGATTGCAATACACCAATCGATGCATCCATTTTATTTTTTTGAGCATCCATTACCATTAATTCCACCCGTTTTATTGTATTAGAATCGGCAATTGTTATTTGTGGATTTATCAGCGATTTCTTAGTCAACAGAGAACTATCTGCAGTCAAAATTCCTAACATTTTCAAAGCTGATTTTTTAGCTATTTCACATTCTTCCAATCTTTGTTGTATTGAAATTCTTTCTGCATCGATAGCATCAATATCTGTAGGCAATGCTATTCCATTCTTAACCGCCGATTCAAGTATTACACGACGAGCTTGCAAAGGTAAATCGAACGATTCGAGCTGTCCACTCATTTCATTACTAAGAATGTACGAAAAATACAAGTTGTTTATCGTTTCCTTAACTTTACTTGCATCAACAGAAACTTGCAAGATATTTACCATTCCATCTTTAATTTCTACTTGCTTTCTATTCTTGATTAAACCACCATCGTAAATCGTTTGACGAAGTTCCAATGTTGCTTTATATTGATCTTTATTAGGTGTTGGAAAATTCACCGATGATGCTAATTGTGCTGGCAATGTAATGTCCATTTTTGTAACATCCGACTGCCAAGTAGCTTGCCCTGCAAAAGTTACGGTTGGCCACCATGCTGTACCAAACGATTTTACATTCAAATCCGACAATTTTGCATATAAATCAGCATTTTGATTCAAAGGTTGTGCCTTTAAAGCTGCTACATAACATTGTTGCAAGCTAATACTATCGGTAGTTTGTGACCAAACGGTTCCCGAAATAAAGATGAATAAAAGATATAGGTATCGCATGATATATATTAATTATGTTTTAGTAGAGACGTTGCCTGCAACGTCTTTTTATATTCTTTTTCACATGAGACGTTGCAGGCAACGTCTCTACAGAACAGCCTTTTATATTTTTATCGAATTAATAATCAATTCTGCACAAAGTGTTTTTCGTTCTTCTACAAATGCATCAAATTTTGACTCATCAAATTGTAAAACACCAAACAACATTCCTCTAGCACCAAATGGAAATACACTCAATGCTAACATATTTACAAATAGCTGAACAGGATCGATAGGTTTTATTTCGCCATTTCCAACAGCTTCTTTTATTTGTTTTACAAAACCGCCAAAGGTATTTTGCACATTTATTTGCTGCATTGCATCGACAACCAATTGTGGATTGCGATTAAGTTCACCAATAATAAAACCAGGTATATATTGATGCTTTTGCATAAACGAAATATGTTTATCGAAAAACAATCGAATTTTATCAAATAGATGAATTTCGCTTATCATAACATTTCCCAATTCCGAAATTACCTGTTTCATTATTGACACAAATACAGCTTGAAACAATTTTTCCTTCGATCGAAAGTAATAATGCAATAAAGCTTTATTAATACCGGCCAAGTTTGCAATATCTTGCATCCGAGCACCATCAAAACCATCGCGTTGAAACACTTGAATAGCGGCTTTAAGTATCTGTTCTTCAGTAGATATCTTTTGATCTTGATCTAACATTTTATTTGCAATTTTTATTAACCCAAAGATATAACCATTTGGTTAAACTTTTAAATTAAATCAATAAAAAAGTAACATTTCACTTAAAATAATTCTTAAAACGCTGAATTTAAGATAACTATAAAAGACCATAAATAGCATTATTTTCACTATATTTGAAATATTAATTTTTCAAATATGACAAATATCACGGGCTTAATCCCATTTTTACAAGCATGTATAACACCGGTAGCATTAATTTCGGGTGTTGGAATACTTGTTTTAACATTAACAAATCGACTTGGGCGAATAATCGACAAATTACGTTCGTTAAGAAATGAAATGGAATTAGAAACGACTCGACGTAAAAACGATAAGTTAGAACAAATAAACATTCTTTATAAACGAGCAAAACTCATTCGAAACGCAATTGCATTTATAACTTTAAGCATTATTTGTAGTAGTTTAATAATTCCCGTTTTAGCGGTTTCAATTTTGGGAGAATTCGATGTTCAAAGATTCGGATATGTCTTTTTCAGCATCTCAATTTTATCATTTATTACTGCAGCCGTATTTTTCTTCTCCGATATAATACTCTCACTTAAAGCAATTAAACTCGAAATAAAGGAATTTATATAATCATTTCCCTAACAAGTTTGAATAGAAAATCTAACCATTTCAATGAATCAAAAACAAACATTTACATTAGACTTACACTATCTTCGCATTAATAATTTAAAACAAAATAAAATGGCAATTTCAAATTTTAATTTTTACAATCCAGTTCGCATTCTTTTTGGAAAAGGAGAAATAGCACAACTTCCAAACTATATTTCGAAAGACCAAAAAGTAATGATTACCTATGGTGGTGGAAGTATCTTCAAAAACGGTGTTTACGACCAAGTTAAAAAAGCACTTGAAGGTTATGACATTATTGAGTTTGGTGGTATTGAACCAAATCCAAAAGTAGCTACACTTCGCAAAGCTGTTGAATTAGGTAAAAAAGAAAAAGTACAATTCTTACTTCCTGTTGGAGGTGGTTCTGTAATCGATGGTACAAAACTTATTGCTGCGGCAATGTGTATCGATAATGATCCTTGGGATATTTTAATTGGCAAAGCCGAAGTAAAATCAGCAATACCAATGGGTACAGTTCTTACATTACCTGCAACTGGTTCGGAAATGAATGCTGGTGCAGTTATTTCAAACACTGATACTCAAGAAAAATATGCATTTCACAGTGTTCATGTAATGCCAAAATTCTCGATTCTTGATCCAGAAACTTGCTATACTCTACCCGACATTCAAATAGCAAATGGCGTTATCGATACCTTTGTTCATGTTATGGAACAATATATTACGTACCCTGTTAATGCTCAAATAAACGATCGTTTTGCTGAATCAATTCTTCAAACATTAGTTGAAGTTGGACCAAAAGCATTGGCCGATAAAACAAACTACGATCACATGTCGAACTATATGTGGAGTGCAACAGTTGCATTAAATGGCTTAATTGGTGCTGGTGTTCCTAACGATTGGGCAACACATCAAATTGGACATGAAATAACTGCATTCGAAGGCGTTGATCATGGACAAACGTTAGCAATTGTACTTCCTGGAGTTATGTCAATTATGCGTGAAGGCAAAAAAGATAAAATTCTTCAATTTGGAGCAAGAGTTTTTGGTGTAACAGCTGGAACTGAGCAAGAAAAAATTGACGAAACAATAAATAAAATGGATTCATTCTTCCGTCAAATGGGCATTAAAACACGATTAAGCGAATATGGTATAGGACAAGCAACAATCGACAAAATTGTTGAACGTTTCGAAAAACGTGGATATAATATGGGCGAAAGAGCTGATATAAGTCCAGCGAAACTTCGTTTAATTTTGGAAAACAGATTATAATCAAGCCTATTATAATATAACAAGGAAAGAGGAACTTTGCAATGCAAGGTTCCTCTTTTTGATTATTAAAACTTGTAGTACATTTACATTCTCAATAATTAAAACTTATGGATAATAAAAAAATACTGTTCGTTTGTCTTGGCAATATTTGCCGATCACCCTCTGCTGAAATTGTAATGCAGAAATTGATAGAAGAACAAGGTTTAAGTGAAAGTATAGAATTAGATTCTGCCGGCATTTTAGATATTCATGAGGGTCAAATGGCCGACAGTCGAATGCGAGAACATGCATCTCGTCGTGGTTTAAAAATAACTCATCGATCGCGTCCAGTAAAAGCAAGTGTCGATTTCGAATATTTCGACATTATAATAGGTATGGACGATGAAAATATGAAAGCCCTCAACGAATTGGCTCGCATTCCTACATGGAAAAGCAAATTATATAAAATGACCGATTTCAAGAAAAAGATGACATACAATTATGTTCCCGATCCTTATTATGGCGGCCCACAAGGATTTGAATTAGTTTTAGATATTTTGGAAGATTCGTGTAAAGGTTTGTTGGAGTTTTTAACCCAGTAGAGACGCGATTCATCGCGTCTCCTCAACCATTTAAATCCGAATCATCTTTTTTTTGACCGAACAAATCGCATCACGACGCTCATTCATTTACATAAGCCAATAATATCGACCTATCAATAATCGTAATTTCCTTCCTATTTATAGAAATAGCACCTTCGTCTTGCAATTCGGCTAATGCTCTTGCTAACGAAGGACGTGCAACGCCAAAATATCCAGCAAGATTTTCTTGTGTCATTGGTAAAGTAATAGTTTTTAGCCTCTGTCCTGCAAGCTTAAGTATATAACTTGACAATTTACCTTTTATCGTTTTAAAAGTCAGAAAACGCATTTTAGAGGTCAAAAACTGTGTGCGATTTGAAATCGAATTTAAATAATTATGCAAAACGATTTCTTGCAATTGAAACAGCTTTAACAATTCATCGCTAGGAATACTCAAGATAGAACATTTAGTTTTCGCTATTACAGAAACTGGAAATACATTTTGATCACCAAAAACAAATGCTTCAGCCAAAGTACTTGGTGCCGATAATTCTTCAATTTTAATGGATCGACCATCAAAATTTATCATTTCAGCAACAATATTTCCCTTAACGACAATAAGTAAAGCATTACAAACATCTCCTCCACAAACAATAACATCATCTACAGCAAAATGCTTTACTTGATGATGAATTTGCGATAGCATTTCTTCAATTTTTGTATCAGAAATACCAATAAAAAGAGAACTCGTTGAAAGTTTATACATGGCAATAAATAAAAAAGTGCGAGTTTATAGCTCGCACTTACAATTTCTTAATACTCTTCTTCATTAAAGAAGAAATCATCTTTACTTGGATAATCAGGCCAAATATCCTCGATACTATCGTAAATTTCGCCCTCATCTTCAATTTCTTGAAGGTTCTCGATTACCTCAAGTGGTGCTCCCGAACGGATGGCGAAGTCGATTAGCTCATCTTTTGTTGCTGGCCAAGGTGCATCTTCCAATTTGGAAGCTAGTTCTAGTGTCCAATACATATCTCTGAATATTAACGTTTTACAATAATACGCTTGTTTATTTCCGCAAATTTACCAAAATATTCCAAACTACAACTCCGTTTTCCACAGAATATCATCTTTGTTGAAATCTTTCAGTATCTTTCTGGCTAACAAGAACATAAAATCTGATAATCGGTTGATAAATTTAATGAGTAATTCCGAAACTTCTACCTCTTCGGAAAGTTTAATAATGTTCCTTTCTGCTCTACGACACACCGTGCGAGCAATATGACACTGCGATGCAACAATATGTCCACCAGGTAAAATAAAATTTTGTAGAGGTTCAAGTTCAGCACTAAATTCATCCATTTTATCTTCAAGAAATTTCACATCAATATCATTGATAGCAAAAATGCGTTTATTATCTTGAATTTCGTTGGCCAATTCAGAACAAACCGAAAACAAACGATGTTGAATACAATGAAGCATTGAGCCAAGATATTCATTATCTGCTAATAAATCGCGAATTAATCCTATTTGAGAATTTAATTCATCTACTGTTCCATAGCTTTCAAGTCGTATATGATATTTAGGAACTCTTGTTCCTCCAATGAGCGAAGTTTGACCTTTATCGCCTGTTTTTGTATATATTTTTGACATTTATTCATTTTTTAAAAGTTAATGCAATTTAGACAAAAGTCAGATTTAAAACTAACAAGTAATTATCACAATATAAACTTTTCTTGGAACTTATACATTGTAATTGCAACTCTTCCTATCTTTGCAAAATGATAGATATTAAAAGCTTAAATAAAAGCGAAATCGAAGCCTTTTTACTTTCAAAAGGAGAACAAAAATTTCGTGCCGGTCAAATTTACGAATGGTTATGGAAGAAAGGTGCTAAATCGTTTGATGATATGTCGAACCTTTCAAAACAGATGAGAACAATTCTTGCAGAGAATTTCACATTGAACATACCAAGTATTGACACAAAACTCGTTAGTACCGACAAAACCATCAAAATTGCTTTCAGTTTATTCGACGATACTTTGGTTGAAGGAGTTATTATTCCTTCTTCAGATAGAACAACTGCATGTCTTTCATCGCAAGTAGGTTGTGCATTGCAATGTAGTTTTTGTGCAACAGGAACATTAGGTTACAAACGTAATTTAACCGCAGCCGAAATTTACGATCAAACGTTTATTTTAAATCAGCTTTCTATCGAAACCTTTGGTTATGGTTTAAGCAATATTGTGATGATGGGAATGGGTGAACCATTACAGAATTATAAGAATGTAATGGATGCAATCGCAAAAATAACATCTACAGATGGAATGGGAATGTCACCACAACGCTTAACGCTTTCGACAGCAGGTCTTGCTCCACAAATAAAACAACTTGCCGACGATGGATTCAAATGTAATTTAGCAGTATCTCTTCACTCTGCCGACGAAGCTGTTCGAAATAAATTAATGTTAATAAATACAGCTCACCCACTCGACTCATTACGCGATGCCATTAGCTATTTTGCAAAAAAAACTGGCAGTCGTGTTACTATGGAATATTTGATATTAAACGACATAAATGATTCCGTTGACGATGCTCAAAAACTAGCAGTATTCTGCAGAGCATTTCCAAGCAAAATAAACATTATTGAATATAATCAAACAGATAATTCGCCGTTTAAAACAACAAGTCCAGAGCGATTAAAGAAGTTTGTTTCATTCTTGGAATCAAAAAATATGATTGTAAACATCAGAGCAAGCAAAGGAAAAGACATAGATGCTGCATGTGGTCAATTAGTTAACAAAAGAAAATAATTTTAAATGTGCTAATATTAAAATGTGCTGATGTGCTAATTAGTAACAATGCATTTGAGATTAACTCATTAGCACATTAATTCACTAGCAAATTAGTTAATTAATTCGTCATTATCCAAGAATCAGCAAACTGAGGATTTGCATCTTGGAATGAAACTAAAAGATTATTTGCATCACTCATGTCATTAAACGATTGTAGTGATACTTTATAAAAACCATTAATAGTTAATATTGTCGATTTAAAACCTTTAGCTTTATATGTATCGCAAAGGTTTTGTGCTGTTTGAATATTTTTAAAACAACCTATTATTATATGATAAGATGGTGATTGAACCGCCTCTAATTCCACTTTTTCAACAACTGATGGTTTAGCAACTGCCACAGTCTTTTCTTTTACTATAGGTTTTGCTATTACAACTTTTTCAGATTTTGTTGCTTTAAAGAAAGTCATGGACGACTCTTGAATATTCCTTAAATAAACCGTTGGTAAAATTGCAAGTAATAACAACATCGGTACAATCACCGCAGTTCGTTGAACAATTTTCTTAACAACAACTTTTCGTTTTGGCGAACTTGTTTTAAATGAAACATGTTGTTTTGCACGAATTCCATAATTCAATTGAGGAAACATGAAAGACGATAAACCAAAGGAATCTGCTAATATAGAAGTATCGGTCGATTCAAATTCGATTGCATTATGTGAATTTAACAATAAAACACCTATACCTTCAAATGTAAAAGTTCCCATTGAATGAAGTTGTTTTTTTACTCCATGTGAAAACTCCATTATCAAGTCCTCAGCTTTTTTGAATGAAATCTGATTTTTCGAAGAAACATGTGAAACTAACAATCCATCGTTATGATTCAATTTAACATTGAACAACAATTGTTTAGATGGAGGCATAAAGCTAACATGAGCATTTCCTGAAACCATCGCAGATTGAATATTGGCAACGAAACCGCCCAAACCTGGAACGATAACACAGTCATTATCAATCAGTAATTCGTTTATATATTGTGCAACATTCATATTCATTAGCTTTAGGCAAAGATAGTAATTTCGAACCCGTTTTTCAAAGATTTTAAGAAAGAAACTGAACAATTATCAGAATCAACTGAGTATCATTTCATTATTTTTCTAAAACATTTTTTAACTAAAAACTTATGGTTCTATAACGTAAAAAAGTTGTTATGAGTTACTATTTTTTTCAAAAAAACTCATATTTACTTTTCCCCATTTTCGTTTTTCAACAAAACAAGGATGTGCAGACAAATCGGTTTCTATGGCATGCTCAACAATGAGAACTCCCTCTGTATTAAGCAATTCTTTTTCAAAAACGAGTTGTGGAATTTGGTCTATTCCTTTTAAATCGTATGGAGGATCTGCAAAAATAATATCAAATTTTTTAGTGCATGTTTTAAGAAATACAAATGCATCGGACCTAACCACTCTTGCATTGGTACAACCTAAATCTTTACACGATTTTTCAATGAAACTGATATGTTTTGGATTACTATCTACACATAAAATCTCTTTGACACCACGAGAAATAAATTCATACGTTATTCCTCCAGTTCCAGAAAAAATATCAAGAACCGAAAATTCATCAAAATCATATCGATTTCCCAAAACATTAAATAAAGCTTCTTTGGCAATATCGGTAGTTGGTCGAAGTGTTAATCCTGCAGGTGTATGAATTATTCTCCCCTTAAATTCGCCTGAAATTATACGCATGAAAATAAATTTATTAAAGTAACATACTGAACCAAAGAGACATCATCAAACACATAACTAAATCTCTGTAATTCATCGCGATAACTTACAAAATTTATATTTTTAATATACAATTTCGATTGAACGAGTAAATCAGAATCATGTGCAATTTGCCCCATATATGTCAATTCGTTAATTTCTGGATTTAGTTTTAATTGTTCGTAAACATTCATCAAGAAATACATAAAATCTTTACTATTTGAATAGCCAAATGAATTGCTCATCAACAAATTATCTCCGTCAATTACAATAACATCAAAAAAATCCGATTCTACATTTACATACAACTTCTTCTTAAGAACTTTATTCTTATTAATCATCAAAATACTATCAATGAGAGGCGTAGTTTGATGAGTAAACGTAGCTGTTTTAAATCGTTCTTGCACTAATTCCTTCAACCAAAGAGGAACAGAAAAAATACAATATAAAGATCCATTTCGGATGTACGAAAATTCTATTAAATCATCAAAATCTACAGTATGATTAAAAGCTAAGAACTTTGAAGCTAAATCCTTTTCAAAAACTGATTCCGGAACTAGCGTCGATTTTGATGTTACATACAGTATTTTAACAGACTTAAATGCTATTGTAAAAAGCTGATTACATAAAAATGAAGCAACTTCTTTTTTATGTTCAGCCAATGAAAGATAATCGTCAATAAGTGTTTCAACCAAACAAACAAAACGATTGTCGTATGTATCAAAAACTACTGCCGTACATTTCTTTGATGAAACACTTACAGCTAACTCGTAACGACGTCCATCATGTTCATCGAATCGAGCATCTTTCAATACTTTTATATTTGTTTCAGTTGCCATGTATTAAATTAAATCAACGAATATATTTTCAGCTAAATTATGAATATTCAAACAGATAAACCCGTACTTTTGCATCGAGTTTTGAATTACAAACCTACGGATTTTTCAAGACATTCAAAACATTGTTTTTAGGGGGACTTATGATAAAAGATTTTGCGGCTACCGTTATAAAAAAACATTTAAAACACAATCCTACCAACAGTCAGGACGATGCAATTGAATTATTATCCGAATTCATTACTAATCCAATTCGCGAAGATGTTTTTATTCTGAAAGGCTATGCAGGAACTGGTAAAACCACTCTATTAAGTGCTGTTATTAAAACATTAAACGAATTTAAACTACAATCGGTTTTATTAGCACCAACAGGTCGTGCAGCTAAAGTTTTATCGAAATACGCAAATAAAGAAGCATTCACTATTCACAAAAAGATATATAGACAAAAATCTTCGGTAACCGAGCAATTTGTATTAGATGTAAATTTACATTCAAACACAATATTTATAGTCGATGAAGCATCAATGATTTCTGATAGTCAAGCCGAATATTCTATTTTTGGAACAGGCTGCTTACTTGTCGATTTGATTACATATGTATATAATGGCAAAGGTTGTGGACTCATTCTCACTGGAGATACGGCTCAGTTACCACCTGTTGGATTAGACAAAAGTCCAGCATTGGAGCCCGAATATGTAAATCGTAGTTTTTTACGAAACACCATTTGTACGGTATTAACAGATGTTGTTCGACAAACACAGATGTCGGGAATTTTATATAATGCAACCGAGATTCGAAAACTTATTTCGAACGACCGACCAGCTACGCCTAAATTTAAAACGGAACGTTTCCCCGATATTTCACGAATAGGAAATGCCGATTTACTTGAAACTATTAGTACTTGCTATGATCGCCAAGGTATTGATGAAACCATCATAATCACACGATCGAATAAACGAGCCAATAAATATAACGAAGGAATAAGACGAACAATTTTATATAAAGAGGAAGAAATTTCATCGGGCGATTATATAATGGTTGTAAAAAACAATTACTATGATCTTGAAAAGATTGAAGAATTAGACTTTATAGCCAATGGCGATATTGCCCAAATAATGCGAATAAAAAAGCATCATAACCTATATGGATTAAGGTTTGCCGATGTAACGCTTCGATTCCCCGATTATAACGATCTTGAAATAGAACGGAAGATTATTCTCAATACATTAACATCGGAAACAGCTTCGATGACTGGCGATGAATACAAACAACTGGTTAATCAAGTTTTAGAAGATTATCCAAATGCTCGAACAAAAAAAGATAGAGTAAAAGTTTTTCGTGAAGATCCGTTCCTTAATGCTTTGCAAGTAAAATTTGCATATTGCATCACCTGCCATAAAGCACAGGGAGGACAATGGCAGAACGTATTTATCGACCACGATTATCTTCCAGAGCCTATTCTTGGAATAGATAATTTACGATGGTTTTATACTGCGGTTACACGAGCATCAGACCATCTATATCTATCAAATTTTAAAGAAGATTTTTTTGAATGATAACAACTTATTTTCAACAAATTGAGTGTAATTAATAAAATATATTTACTTTTACAAAACATTTAAATAAAGTGTAATCTATTAAAATACAAACCCTAATGGACGATATGCAAAAAGTAGCAACAAAAACGAGCCCTGCAATATCATTTGATTCAGAAGCAGGACTTCTTGTTATCGAAGGACATTCAATACCAGAAAACCCAATAGATCTATTTCAACCATTAATGGAAGAAGTTGTAAAATATTGTGAAAAACCAGCTGCAAAATCAACCGTCGAACTTCGTTTTGATTATTGTAACACATCATCGGTAAAATGGATTTTTCATATCCTCGAAAAGTTCGAACGCATCTATGTTTATGATAAACAAGCTGTTGATATTAAATTCTTCTATTCTGATGAAAATACATTAGAAATGGGGAAATATTTACAAATCAATTTAGCGATACCAATCGACTTAATTAACATTTCATAGAAACAAATAATAATCAACAACTTACAAATAGTTAAGCATTTGATTTTTTTATAAAATTGAGATATTTTTGAAATATTGTATTTTTTTGAAAAATGTGTTGCTAATTAAAAAATAATATTTGTAAATTTGCACCTCAGATTTTTGAAAAGATATTACATCAAAGAATATGTCAAGAAAGTGTCAAATAACAGGAAAGAAGCAGATGCACGGAAATTCGGTATCGCATTCTAACAAAAAAACTAAAAGAGTTTTCAAACCAAATCTTTTTGTAAAGAAATTTTATCTTGCAGAAGAAAATGTTTGGATTAATTTAAAAGTATCGGCTGCTGGTTTACGTACCATAACTAAACTTGGTATTGAAAAAGCGTTAATAAAAGCTGTAGACAACGGTAAACTATTTTAATTCTATAAAATACAATGGCAAAAAAAGGAAATAGAGTTCAGGTCATCATGGAATGTACCGAACATAAAGATAGTGGAATGCCGGGCACATCTCGTTATATCACAACCAAAAACCGTAAAAACACTCCCGATAGATTGGAAAAGAAAAAATACAATCCGATTTTACGTAAAGTAACCGTTCACAGAGAAATTAAATAATGTAGGCTATGGCAAAGAAGACAGTTGCATCACTTCAAAAAGGCTCAAAAGACTTTACAAAAGTTATTAAAGCCGTAAAAAACGAAAAAACGGGAGCTTATAGTTTCGAAGAAGCGATTCTTCCAAACGAACAAGTAAAAGATTTTTTAGATAGAAAATAGTATTTTTAGATATAAGATACTAAAGCCTCCCTTTTTGTGGAGGCTTTTTTTTTGCTTAAAAGTCATTCTGCTAAAATATTTTATGTAATTTTGCAATTCATTATATTATAATAAAATACATGGGCTTATTCAGTTTTTTCACAAAAGATAAAAAAGAAACCTTAGATAAAGGTTTAGAAAAAACAAAAGAAAATGTTTTCAAGAAAATAACAAGGATTATTGCTGGGAAATCGAGAGTTGATGACGATATCCTTGATTCCCTTGAGGAAATTCTTATTTCATCGGATGTTGGTGTTGATACCACGATTCGGATCATTAAACGAATTGAAGAACGCATATCAAAAGATAAATACCTTGGAACATCGGAACTTAATGGAATATTAAAAGAAGAAATAACAAACCTCCTTGTTAATAATAGTGCCACTACTTTCAATGATTATAATTTTGAAGATCGTAATGCTCCATATGTAATTATGGTTGTTGGTGTAAATGGTGTTGGTAAAACAACAACTATTGGTAAACTTGCCTATAAATTCAAAAAAGCAGGTAAGAAAGTTATCATTGGAGCTGGCGATACGTTTAGAGCGGCTGCAGTTGACCAACTAGACATTTGGGCACAAAGAGTTGACGTTCCAATTGTAAAACAAAAGATGGGGGCTGATCCTGCTTCGGTAGCATTTGATACATTAAGTTCGGCAGTTGCTAATAATTCTGATATTGTAATTATTGATACAGCAGGTCGTTTACATAATAAAGTAAACCTAATGAATGAACTTTCGAAAATCAAAAATGTGATGAAGAAAGTAATTCCAGATGCTCCCAATGAAATACTTCTTGTATTAGATGGTTCAACAGGCCAAAATGCATTTGAACAAGCAAAACAGTTCACATTAGCAACAGAAGTAAATGCATTGGCTATTACAAAGCTCGACGGAACAGCTAAAGGTGGTGTTGTAATCGGCATTTCCGATCAATTTAATATACCAGTTAAATATATAGGTGTGGGCGAAGGGATAGAAGATTTACAGGTATTTGATAAAGTAGCTTTTGTAGACTCTCTCTTTGGTGAATAATATGAAACGATTAATTCTGTTTTGTTGCATATTCTCTATTGTTAGTGCTTGCACTGTTTTAAAACCACAAACCTTAAGTGATGATCGACTTCATGTTATAAACTATACTGACAAGAAGATTTACGCTATATTTAGTACAAATGCACCAGATACATCAATTGTTATTAATAACGATGAAATAATTACGTTTCCTGTATCACAAGGGAATAACCAGTATTATCCACGTTGTATTACATTATCAAAAAAAGACAGTTGGCAATATCTTATTGCTGAAAAAGGGAATGATTTCCCAATTCATATTTTCATTTTTGATGCTGATGTTATAGAGAATGTTGGTTGGAATGAAATTGTTAAAAAGCAATTAATATTAAAACGAATAGATATTACATTTGCTGAATTGAACAATAAAAAATGGGATGTCATTTATCAAAACTAATCTCATTTTAACCATACAATATCTAACAACAACAAGATTTTGTGCCTGAAATTGTAAAACTTGAAACTACAATTTTACCTTTATCATACGGTTGACTTTCTTCAAGAACGGTAATATTGGAAAAACCAGCATTATCAAGAATTCTAAAATATTCTTCTTTAGTTACAGCACCAGCCCAACATTCTGCAAACATTTGAGGATTGTTGCGGTATTCTGCTGGAACTGGTTGAAGTGAATAAATATCGCTAATAACAAATCGTCCACCTTTTTTAAGAATACGATAAATCTCGTTCCAAACCTTTTGCTTATTTTCAGCATGGTTTAAGGTACAATTTGAGATAATTAAATTAACGCTTTGTGATTCTATAGGTAAATATTCCAATTCACTTCGAATAAATCGCACATTAGTGATTCCAAGCTTTTCAGCATTTTTCTGAGCCTTTGAAATCATACCTTCAGCAATATCGATTCCATAAACGAAACCAGAATCACCTACTTTTTCAGCTAATCGAATGACATCGGTTCCTCGTCCACTTCCTAAATCAACACAAACTTCGCCCATTTGTGCCGAAGCATGATTTATTGCACCGCCACATGATAAACAACAAGCTGTTTCAGCCAACTCTGAGTAACGAATATTTATTGAATCGATATTCATAGATTATTTTTTTGCTTTAATTTCCTTTATTGTAGAAACGAGTGTTTTTTTATCTGTTAAGCCTTCAATTCTGTAGGCCAACTGACCATCTTTGAATATAATAATCGTAGGAATTGAACTTACACTATATAATTCAGATAGTAATCTATTTTTATCTACATCTACTTTACCAAAAGATGCTTCCTTTTTTAATTCTTGAGCAACATTTTCAAATATTGGAGCTTGCATTCTACAAGGTCCACACCAAGTTGCCCAAAAGTCGACAACAACTATACCTTTTTTTATATCTTTTTGAAAAGTACTCTCCGACATAATTTGCACATCGTCGCCCGATGTAAAAGCAAATAATGTAGTACATAGAAAAAGGAATATAATATGAATATACTTCTTCATACAATTATTTTAAAATTTGTGAAATATACTTTTCCAATTCCGCTTCTTCAACATATCCATTTGAAGCCATTGGTTTTCCTTTTAAAGGACAAAACAAAACCGTTGGGATTGATTGAATTCCAAAAGTACCAGCAATGGTTTGTTGTTCATCAACATTTACTTTATAAACTCTAATTTTTCCAGCATATTTTTTAGCTAAAGCCTCAATAGAAGGAGAAAGTTTTTTACATGGACCACACCAATCGGCATAAAAATCGATTACAGCAGGTTTATCGCCAGCAAAAACCCATTCTTTATTCTTTTTAAAATCAAATACCTTGGCAATAAAACCATTTTCATCTAAAGAAATTACTTCTCCCGTTGCAGTTTCATCAACGGTATTATTTTTTTGTATGGTACTATCTTCCTTTTTAGCTGAAGAATCAGCCGATGCAGAAACATCTATGCGTTTATCTGATGAATGACATCCAAAAAACAACACAATTAAACCAATCAATAATTTATTCTTCATATTAATTATTATTTTTGCAAATATAATGATTTTAATTTAATCTTAAATCGTTTT